>Ga0123356_10005783_pt1 | contig 12552 bp, 8 predicted proteins | sample TergutEmb28metaG_2_FD_92546 | JGI IMG/M metagenome (GOLD analysis project Ga0123356, IMG submission 92546) | Embiratermes neotenicus P3 segment gut microbial communities from Petit-Saut dam, French Guiana - Emb289 P3 | ecosystem: Host-associated > Arthropoda: Insects > Digestive system > Gut ... | reverse complement strand
GTCGCAATCGTCACGCGCTATTCCTCGCTCGCCGCGATTGTCGCCGCGCTGGCGGCCCCCATCTATGCGTGGTTCGCCGCGCGTGACGCAACGCCGGTGATCGTGGTCGCGATTCTAGCAGTGCTCGTGCTGGTCCGGCACAGCGATAATGTCGGTCGGCTGATTCGCGGCGAGGAAGGGCGCATTCAGCTGTCGCGGAACGGGTGATCGGGTACCGCGACGGGCAGGCAGCGCCAATCGCACCGTTTATTCGCATTTTTTGCGAAAATGCCCGGTCGGGGATGCCCCTCCGGCGGGTGCCCTTGCTTTAGCGGCGACACGTCACTATGTTCCGCGCGCTTCAAAACGGCCCATCATGACCAACGTCGTCATCGTCGAATCGCCGGCAAAGGCGAAAACCATCAACAAATATCTGGGCAAGGACTTCACCGTCCTCGCCAGCTATGGCCATGTCCGCGATCTCCTGGAGAAGGCCGGCTCGGTGCGGCCGGACGAGGAATTCGCCATGTCCTGGGCGGTCGAGGACAGGGCGGAAAAGCGCCTGAAAGAGATTGCGCGCGCCGTCAAGGGCGCGAAGCACCTCTATCTCGCCACCGACCCCGATCGCGAGGGCGAGGCGATCTCCTGGCACATCGACGAGATCCTGCGCCAGCGCCATGCCTTGAACGGCGTCGACGTCAAGCGCGTCGTGTTCCACGAGATCACCAAGGACGCGATTCAAAAGGCGTTCCGGGAGCCGCGTGACGTCAACCGGGAGCTGGTCGACGCCTATCTCGCGCGCCGCGCGCTCGACTACCTGGTCGGCTTCACCTTGTCGCCGGTCCTGTGGCGCAAGCTGCCGGGCAGCCGCTCGGCCGGGCGCGTCCAATCGGTGGCGCTGCGCCTCATCTGCGAGCGCGAAGACGAGATCGAAGCCTTCAAGGCGCGTGAATACTGGACCATCGAGGTCGAGTTCGAGACCGCCCGGGGCGAGCGCTTCACGGCGCGCCTCACCCACCTCGACGGCAAGCGGCTCGACAAATTCGATCTCGACAGCGAGGCGAAGGCGCGCGATGCCGCCGGGCGCATTGAAGGCGCCCTCGGTTTCGCCGTCGCCGCCGTCGAGAAGAAGCAGGTGCGGCGCCATCCCGGCCCCCCCTTCACCACCTCCACCCTGCAGCAGGAGGCGTCGCGCAAGCTGGGCTTCGGCGCGTCGCGCACCATGCGGGTGGCGCAACGTCTCTACGAGGACGGCCTCATCACCTATATGCGCACCGACAGTGTCGCGCTGGCGGGGGAAGCGATCGCCGCGGCGCGGCGCCTCATCGGCAGCGATTTCGGCGCGGACTATCTGCCCGAAAAGCCGCGTCAGCACACCGCCCGCGCCAAGAACGCGCAGGAAGCGCACGAGGCGATCCGGCCGACCGATCTGTTCCACCGCCCTAACGCGGCGCGCGACCTCGGCGGCGACGAGAGCGGCCTTTACGAGCTGATCTGGAAGCGCACCACCGCCAGCCAGATGGAATCGGCGGTGATCGACCAGGTGACCGCCGACATCGAGTCGGCCGACAAGGCACTGCGCCTGCGTGCCACCGGCTCGACGATCCTGTTCGACGGATTCCTGAGGCTCTATCGCGAAGGCGTCGACGACCCGGGCGAGGAAGAGGAAGGCGGCCGCCTGCCGGCGCTCGCGGAGCGCGACCCCTTGGCGCGCGGCACCGTCGCGCCGGCGCAGCATTTCACCCAGCCGCCGCCGCGCTATACCGAGGCCAGCCTCGTCAAGAAGCTCGAGGAGCTCGGCATCGGCCGGCCTTCGACCTACGCCACGATCCTCCAGGTGCTTCAGGACCGGAGCTATGTCCGGCTCGACAAGAAGCGCTTCATTCCCGAGGATCGCGGCCGCGTCGTGACGGCGTTTCTGGAGAATTTCTTCGAGCGCTACGTCGAATACGGCTTCACCGCGGACCTCGAAAACCAGCTCGACGAGATCTCCGACGGCAAGATTTCCTGGCGTAAAGTGCTGGCGGATTTCTGGCGCGACTTTTCGGGTGCCGTTGACGGCACCAAGGACCTCACCATCACCCAGGTCCTTGACGCGCTCGACCGGGAGCTCGGCAATCACTTCTTCCCGGCCCGCGCCGACGGCGGCGATCCGCGCCTCTGTCCCGCCTGCAACAAGGGCCGCCTGCAACTGAAGCTCGGCCGGTTCGGTGGCTTCATCGGCTGCTCGAACTATCCCGAGTGCCGTTATGCCCGCAAACTGAGCGTCGAGGGCGAGGACGAAAACGGCGAGAACGGCGAGGCCGGGCCGCGTCTCCTCGGCGAGGATCCCGCGACCGGCCAGGGCGTGACGCTGCGCAAGGGGCCCTACGGCCACTACGTGCAACGCGGCGAGGGCGAAAACGGCGAAAAGCCGAAGCGCGCGTCGCTGCCCCGCGGCCTCGCGCCCGCCGATGTCGATCTCGAAAAGGCGCTCGGCCTCCTGTCGCTGCCGCGCGAGGTCGGCCGCCACCCCGAAGACGGCGAACCGATCACCGCCGCGCTCGGCCGCTATGGTCCCTACCTCAAGCACGGCAACGATTTCCGCTCGCTCACGCCCGACGACGATGTGCTGACCGTCGGCATCAACCGGGCCGTCAGCCTGCTCGCGCAGCCGCGTTCCCCGCGCGGCCGTGCGCCGAGGGAGGCGCTGCGGACCTTCAGCCATCCCGACGGCGAGATCATGCTCTATAAGGGCCGCTATGGCCCCTATGTCAGCCGCGACGGCGTCAACGCCACCGTGCCCGGTGACACGGCGCCCGCGGATCTGACGGCCGACGAGGCCGCCCGCCTGCTCGCCGAGCGCGCCGCCGCAGGCGGTGGCGGCAAGGGCAAGCGTCGCGCCCGCGGGGGTCGCGCGCCATCGCCGCCGAAGCGGAAGCCGGCACGAAAATCCTTCAAGAAAAAAGACGCCGCGGAGTGACGGCTCGTCGAGCCGCGCCCCCATGGCTCGAATGAAGAAATCGCCGGTCTCGCGCGCGCGGCAGGGACGCCCGCGGCAGGCCCCGCCTTCGTCCCGCCGCCACGACGGCGACCCGAAGAGCCCGACCCGGTCGGGACGCCTGCCCTCGCGCGAGGAATTGCTCGATTACCTGGCGTCGAGCCCGACGCCAATGACGCGGCGCGACCTCGCCCGTGCCTTCCATGTGCCGCCGAGCCAGCGCGCCGCGCTCAAGGCGCTTCTGGCCGAGATCGAGCGCGCGGGCCTGATGGCGGGCGGCCCCAAACGCCGGCGGGGGCCGGCCGCGACGCTTCCCGAGATCGGCGTGATCGAGATTGTCGACGTCGATTTTGACGGCGAGATGCTGGCGCGACCGGTCGGCTGGCGCGGCACGGACGAGGCGCCGCCGGTCGCGGTTGTGCCAGAGCGAGGGACACCGGCGCTCGGTCGCGGCGAGCGCGCTGTGGCGCGCTTTGCCCGGCGCCACGATGGCGGCTATGAGGCGCGCATCATCCGCGCCATCGAAGGCGCGCCCGACCGCATCGTCGGCATCTTTGCCGCCGGCCGCGACGGCGGCGGCACGCTCGAGCCCGCGGACCGCAAGGTCAAGGCCGTTTTCGGCATTCCCCGGGACTTGAGCGCCGGCGCGCGCGACGGCGAGATCGTGCTCGCGCAGGAGACGCCCGGTCGCGGTCTCGGCCAGCGCCAAGCCCGGATCCTGGAGCGCCTTGGCCATCGTGACGAGCCGCGCGCCTTCAGCCTGATCGCGATCGCGACGCACGGCATCCCGACCGCTTTTCCACCCGCCGCGATCAGGCTCGCCGAAGGCGCCCGGCCCGTGCCGCTCGGCAGCCGCACCGATCTGCGGCAAATCCCGCTTGTCACCATCGACGGCGCCGACGCCCGCGACTTCGACGACGCGGTCTGGGCGGAGCCCTGGCATGAGGGCGGCTGGCATCTCTTGGTGGCGATCGCCGATGTCGCCTGGTACGTGCGCGCCGGCGACGCGCTCGACCGGGCGGCGCACGACCGCGGCAATTCGGTCTATTTCCCCGACCGGGTCGTGCCGATGCTGCCCGAGGCGCTCTCGAACGAGCTGTGCTCCCTGAAGCCCGCCGTCGAACGCGCCTGTGTCGCGGCGCATCTCGTCATCGACGCCGAAGGCAACCTCAAGCGCCATTGGTTCGTGCGCGGGCTGATGCGCTCGGCGGCGCGCCTGACCTACGAAGAGGTGCAGGCGGCAATCGACGGCCATGGCGACGCGCGCACAGGGGCTCTGGTCGAACCGGTGCTGCGGCCGCTCTACGGCGCCTATCGCGCGCTCGACCAGGCGCGGCACCGGCGCGGCACGCTCGAGCTCGATCTCCCCGAGCGCAGCGTCAGCATCAGCGAAGCGGGCCGCATCACGAAGATCGAGCCGCGGCCGCGCTACACCAGCCACAAGCTGATCGAGGAATTCATGATCGCGGCCAATGTCGCGGCGGCCGAGACGCTGGCGAGGCTGCGCCTGCCCTGCATGTATCGCGTCCATGACGCGCCCGACCCGGCGAAGCTCGAGGCATTGCGCGATTTCCTCAACGAGCTCCGGCTGCCGGGCGTGACGCTGGCCAAGGGTCAGGTGATCCGGCCGCGGCATTTCAATCAGATCCTGGCGCGCGCCGCCGGCACGCCGCAGGCGGCGATGATCAACACGCTGGTGCTGCGCAGTCAGGCGCAAGCCGTCTACAGCCCCGACAATATCGGCCATTTCGGCCTGGCCTTGCGATCCTATGCGCATTTCACGTCGCCGATCCGGCGCTATTCCGACCTCCTGGTGCACCGCGCCCTGATCGCCGGGCACCGCTGGGAGGATGCCGACCGGGCCGACTGGCCCGACGAAGCCTTCCGGGCGACCGCCGAGCACATCTCGATGACAGAGCGTCGTGCCGCGGCCGCGGAACGAGGGGCGCTCGATCGCTATACCGCCGCCTACCTGGCCGAGCGGGTCGGCGCCGCTTTTGCCGCACGCGTCAACGGCGTGACGCGCGCCGGCTTGTTCGTGACGCTCGACGAGACCGGCGCGGACGGCCTGATCCCGATGTCGATGCTCGGCGGCGACTTCTACCGGCTTGACGAAAAGCGGCACCGGCTCGTCGGCCGGCGTACCAACAAGACGTTTACATTGGGCGATGCCCTTCTCGTCGAGCTCGCCGAGGCCGATCCGGTGACCGGCAGTCTGGCCTTCACCCCGGCACCCGGCCGCGGCACCGCTCCGGTGCCTGCCGCCCGGGCGGGTGCAAGGCGTCACCGGCGCCACTAACTGTATAATCACTTGCTCCCGCCAGCCTCTTGCCGCAATGATGATGGTGCGGAGGACAGAGATGCTAGGCGGGCGGGTGCTTCCGGGCCGTGCTGTTGCGGCTCTAATGGGCGGTGTGTGCGCGATCGGGGTGCTGGCGGGGAGCGCCGCGCCGGTGGCCGCCGCGCCGGCCGGGACCAGCCTCTTTGCCGCCGCCTATCACGCCATTCTGAGCCACTATATCGAGCCGCTGACCGCCGACATCGTGGCGGTCGCCGGGCTGCGGCAGGCAATCGCGCCGGATGCGTCGCTGTCGGTGACCCGCGAGACCAATCTCCTCGTCCTGCGCCAGAGGGGCCGGGCGGTGTTCGCGACCGCCGCGCCGGCGGCGGACGACAGTCAGGGCTGGGGCCGCGCGACGGCGGCCGTGCTGGATTGGGCCAGACGCGCTTCGCCCGAGATTGCCGCCAAGACGCAACCGGCGCTCGATGAGGCCGTGATCGATGGCAGCCTCAGGCTGCTCGACCGCTTCAGCCGTTATGCGCCCCCGGCGGTCGCGACCCAACGGCGCGACGATCGCGACGGTTATGGCGGCATCGGCGTGACGCTCGACAGCGAAAGCACGGCGGTGCGCATCGCCATGGTCCTGCCGGATTCGCCGGCCGCCGCAGCCGGCATCGAAGGCGGCGACCGGATCACCGCGATCGACGGCATCGCCGCCGCGTCATTGCCGGCCGAGGGCATCGCCGCGCGGTTGCGCGGCCCGGTCGGCAGCGACGTCAGGCTGACGGTGCTGCGCGAGCGCCGCACCTATCCGCTCATGATCACCCTGCGACGCTCGCGCATCGTCTTGAAGACGGTCACCATGACCTATGACGACCGCGTCGCGGTACTGCGCGTCGCCAGCTTCAATGCCCGGACTGCCGACAATCTCGCGGAGCAGATTGCCGACGCGCATCGCCGGCTGGGGCCGGCGCTGCGGGGGCTGGTGCTCGATCTGCGCGGCAACCCCGGCGGCCTCGTCGATCAATCCGTCATGGTCGCGAGCCTCTTCATCGCCAAGGGCCGCGTCGTTTCGACCACCGGCCGCGTGCCGGAGAGCAACCAGGTGTTCAATGTGATTCGCGACCGCTCGCTCGAGACCTTGCCGCTGGTGGTGCTGGTCAACGGCGGCTCGGCCTCGGCCGCGGAGATCGTCGCCGCGGCGCTGCAGGACGACCATCGCGCGGTGATCGTCGGCAGCTCGTCCTACGGCAAAGGCACGGTTCAGGACGTAATCCACCTGCCCAACCAGGGCGAGCTCACGGTCACCTGGGCGCGACTCGTTCCCCCCGGCGGCTATTTCCTCCATCGCCATGGCGTGGTGCCGGTGATATGCACGGCCAATATTGCCGCGGCGCAGGAGGCCCGGCCGGCCGGCGGCGCGCCCCGCGCCTCGCTCAATGAGCGCGGCTGGGAGGCGTTGCGCGCCCAATGCCCGGCATCGCGGATCGATCGCAACGTCGACCTCGAAGTGGCAAGACAGCTGCTGACCGATCCGGCGCGCTACGCCCAGGCGCTTGGCCTGGAGCCAGGCAGGCCGATCGAGGCGGCGTCGAACGCGCCGCTGCGATAGCCGCCGACCCGCGCCCCCCTTGGCGCGCGGCCGGGGGACGGCTCACGCCGGCTCCTGTTTTTCGATATCGAAGAGGTGCGTGCCGTCCGCTCCTTCGTGATGCGCGAGCAGGCGATGGCCGGTGACCTTGCAGAAATGCTCGAAGTCGCCGACGGCCCCGGGGTCGGTTGCCAGCACCCGCAACACGCCGCCCGCCGGCACGTTCTTCATCGCCTTGCGGGCTTTGAGGACCGGCAGCGGGCATTTGAGCCCTTTGGCGTCGAGAATGGTTGGCTCGGCCATGCTCAACCGAACCTGTTGCTCTTGGGGAAGCCGGCCGGCGCCAGACGCCCAGCCTGCGCGCGCTCCCCTTCCCAGGGCCCGAGCTCGGTTTCGGTGCGGGTGCGGGTTTCGCCCTGTTGCCAGGTCAGGCCCTCGTCGCGCCGGAACACCTTCACGTCGGCGAGACCCGCTTCGCGGTAACGCTGCAGGATGACGCCGCGGCCGCGCGCCATTTCCGGAACCTCCGCGAGCGGGAAGACAAGCATCTTGCGATTTTCGCCCACGACCGCGACGGCATCGCCGTCGGCGGCCACGGCGGCCACCGCGGCGGCCCCCGCCGCCGGAATCATCACCACCTTGCCGGCGCGGGTCTGGCCCAGCGCTTCGTCCGCCGGCACGACGAAGCCGCGGCCGTCGCTCGAGGCTAGCAACAGCTTCGCGCCCTCGCGATGAATGAGGATCGCGACGATGTCGTGCTCGTTGCCAAGCTCGATCATCAGCCGTACCGGCTCGCCATGGCCGCGGCCGCCCGGCAATTTGTCGACGCTCAGCGTGTAGAAGCGGCCGTTGCTGGCGAACAGCAGCAGCTTGTCGGTGGTCGAGGCCGCGATCGCGAACCTGGCCTCGTCGCCTTCTTTGTAGCGCAGATCGGCGATTCCCGGATTGTGGCCCTTGACCGTGCGGATCCAGCCTTTGGCGGAGCACAGCACCGTCACCGGCTCGCGCTCGATCAGCGCCTCCACCGGCACCTGGATCGCCGCCGGGGGCGCCGCGATTTCGGTGCGGCGCTTGCCGAGCGGGGTCATCTGGCCGAACCGCTTCTTGATGTCGGCCATCTCCGCGCCGAGCGCCTTCCATTGCTGGCGTTCGTCGCCGAGCAGGCCTTTGAGCTCCGTTTCCTCGGCTTGAAGCTCTTCGAGCTCGCGCTTGATCTGAAGCTCTTCGAGACGCCGCAAGGCGCGCAGCCGCATGTCGAGGATCGCGTCGGCCTGCATTGGGGTGAGCTTCCAGCGCTTGACGATCCGTTCCTTGGCGTCGTCGTGGGAACGGATGATGCGGATCACCTCGTCGAGATTGACGTAGACGATGATGAAGCCGCGCAGGATCTCGGTGCGGCGGGTGATGGCATCGAGACGGAATTGCGAGCGGCGCTGCAGCACCACGCGGCGATGGTCGAGAAAGGCCTGCAGCGCCTCCTTCAGATTCATCACCCGCGGCACGCCGGCGGCGTCGAGCACGTTGAGGTTCAGGGTCACGCGCGCTTCGAGCTCGGTGGCACGGAACAGCGATTCCATCAGCACCGCGGCATCGACGTTTCGGGTCTTCGGCTCGAGCACCAGCCGCACCTCGTCGGTCGACTCGTCGCGAAGATCGCCCAGGAGCGGCAGCTTGCGCTCTTCGAGGAGTGCGGCAATGCGCTCGACCAGCCGCGACTTCGGCACCTGATGGGGGATCTCCGTGACGACGATGGCGTATTGCCCGTGGCCGAGCCTTTCCACTTCCCACCTGGCGCGCAGCCGGAAGCTGCCGCGTCCGGTCTCGTAGGCGGCGCGGATCGCGTCCGGCGCCTCGACCAGAACGCCGCCGGTGGGAAAATCGGGGCCCCTCACCAGCGCCACCAGATCGGCGACCGACGCGCGCTTCTTGTTGATGAGATGGATCAGGGCGTCGCACAGCTCGCCGGCATTGTGCGGGGGAATGCTGGTCGCCATGCCAACCGCGATGCCGCTGGCGCCGTTCGCCAGCAGGTTCGGAAAGCGTGCCGGCAGCACCACCGGCTCCTCGCCCTCGCCGTCATAAGTGGCGCGCAGATCGACGGCATTTTCGTCGATGCCCTCGAGCAGCGCCTCGGCGACCGCCGTCATCCGGGTTTCGGTGTAGCGCTGGGCCGCGGCGTTGTCGCCGTCGATATTGCCGAAATTGCCCTGGCCGTCGACCAACGGATAGCGCTGGGCAAAATCCTGCGCCAGGCGCACGAGCGCGTCGTAGACCGCGACCTCGCCATGGGGGTGGAATTTGCCGATGACGTCGCCGACGACCCGCGCCGATTTCTTGTAGCCCGAGCGCGGGTCGAGGCGGAGCTGGCGCATGGCGTAGAGAATGCGCCGATGCACCGGCTTCAGCCCGTCGCGAACATCGGGCAGCGAGCGCGAGACGATCGTCGACAGCGCATAGGCGAGGTAGCGGTCGCCGAGCGCGTCGGCGAGCGTGACGTCGCGAATCCCGCCGCTCGGAACGGGCTTTGGAGGGGCCATCAATTCCTCTCGTCCATCAGGTCGCGCCGCCGGGCCGCAACTAATAGAGCATATATCTCAAACCAACCCATTCATTGTAGGTCTGCGGCGGATGGCGTCAACAAAGCGCATTCGCGCCGCGGGCAGTCTGCCGCCTTGCGGCTCGAGCACGCGGTGCGCGAGGAAAAATCCGGTCAGGACCAGCCCGGCGGCGATTTCCGCCGCGCTCGGGCGCGCCTCGCCGAGCAGAAATTGCGGCAACGCCAGGAGCTTGTCGCGATAGGGCTCGCCCGCGCTCGCCGACACCGCCTGGCCCGAACGCGGCGAGACATAGATCAGATTGTCGTTGCGCCCGGTGGCGGCGCAGCGCGCGAGGTCGAGGCCGAAGCCCAGCTCGGCCAGCAGGTCGAGCTCCCAGCGCACATAGCGTTCGGCCCAGCCGCGGTCGCTCTCGAGGGCCGCGATCAGCTCGAGAATGCCGCGCCAGGCACGCGGATGCGGCTCGTGCTCGGGCAGTGTCGCCTGGGCCACCGCGGCCGCCGCGGCGAGCGCGGCGAGACGCGGCCCGTCATCGATGAAGGCTGCCGCGTGACTGTTTTCGAGCTCGGCGCGGAATGTGCCGAGATGCTCGGCGAGGCGCGCGCGCCAGGTGAGATCGAGCCGGTTGCCGATGACATAGGAGCCGCGCTGCCGGGCGCTCTGGCCGTTGCGCACCAGGCCGGCGTGGCGGCCATGCGCCCGCGTCAGCGCATGCACGACAAGCGCCCGCTCGCCGTGCTTGCGCGTCGCCAGCACGATGCCGGTGTCATGCCATTCCATGGTTACGCCCACCCGTCCCGCCGTCGCCGCGCGCAGCGCCGGAATCACCGGGGGCCGCGGAAGATCGGGGCGCGCCCGCCCCTCGCCCGACCCTCGGGCGCCCGGCCTCACGGCTCATCTTCGAGCCCCAGCGCGGCCAGGTGCTGGCGGCTTTCGGCCCAGCCTTCGGTGACGCGGACAAACAAAAAGAGATGCACGCGGCGGCTGAAGCTGCGTTCCATTTCCGCCCGCGCCAGCGCGCCGATGCGCTTCAGCTGCCGGCCGCCCTTTCCCACCATGATCGCCTTTTGCCCGTCGCGCTCGACGTGGACGGTCTGCTCGATGCGCACGCTGCCATCCGCCTGATCCTGCCATCCGGTGGTTTCGACCGCGCTGGCATAGGGCAGTTCCTGCCGGAGCTCGAGAAAGAGGCGCTCGCGCGTGATCTCGGCCGCGATCAGGCGCTCGGAAAGATCGGTGAGCTGATCCTCGGGAAAATGCCACGGCCCTTCCGGCATGGCCGCGGCGAGATGACGCTTCAGGTCCTCGACCCCGTCGCCGCTCAGAGCGGAGATCATCATCACGGCCTGAAAGAGGCCGGTCTGATCGAGGTGCGCCGCCAGCGGCAAGAGGTCCTTCTTCTCGATCGCGTCGACCTTGTTCAAGACCGCGATCGCCGGCCGCCGGTGCCTGCCGAGGCCATCGAGGACGATCCGGGCGTCCCCGTCGATCGGGCGCCGGGCGTCGATGAGCATCATGACAAGATCGGCCTCGACCGCGCCTGTCCAGGCGGCGCCGACCATGGCCCGGTCGAGCCGCCGCCGCGGCGCGAAAATTCCCGGCGTGTCGACCAGGATGATCTGGGTCTCGCCTTCGACCACGATTCCGAGCATGCGCCGACGGGTCGTTTGCGGCTTGGGCGTGACGATGGCGAGCTTGGCGCCAAGCAAGCGGTTCAACAGCGTCGACTTGCCGGCATTGGGCGCGCCCACGATCGCGACAAAGCCGCAGCGTTGGGTCATGAGATTAAACTAGACTTTGCGCTCGACGCTGGAAAGCGCCACCGCCGCCGCCGCCCCTTCGGCGGCGCGCTTCGAACTGCCGGTGGCGGTCGCGGGCGCGAGGCCCTTGACCCTGACCATGACGGTGAAGACGCGGCGATGGGCCGGTCCCGTCGTGGCCACCGTCTCATAGGCGGGCAGCGGCAGACCGCGGGCCAGAGCCCATTCCTGCAGCGCGGTCTTGGGATCGCGCGGCGGCGCGACGCCCAGCGACGCCAACTGCGGGCGCCACCAGCGCTCGACAAACCGGGTCGCGGCGCCAAGCCCGCCATCGAGATAGAGCGCGGCGATGACGGCCTCGCAAACATCGGCCAGCACCGAGGGATTGGCGCGGGCACCGGCCGCCTCTTCGCCGGGCGACAAGGGGATATGGTCGCCGAGGCAGGCGGCGCGCGCAACTTCGGTCAAGGCTTCGCGCCGCACCAGGCTGGCATGGCGCCGCGTCAGTGCGCCCTCGGCTTCCCGCGGGAAGCGCTGGAACAGCAGCTCGGCGATGATCAGGCCCAGCACCCGGTCGCCGAGAAACTCGAGCCGCTGATAGCTGCGCAGGTGGCGGCTGCGGCCGTGCGCACTGGGGGGCGTCAGCGCCTCGCGCAGCAATTCGGGACGAGAGAACTCATGGTCGAGAACGACGGCGAGCACAGCGTGGTCGGGCTGCTGTTCCGCCATCAACGAATGGGTTTGAGCAAACGGTCGTAGCGGACGGTAAAGGGCCAGCGCCAGACCTGCCACCAGTCGGCATAGCCGTTGGTCGAGAAAAAGATGAACTGGGCGCGCCCGACCAGATTTTCCGCCGGCACGTAGCCGACACCGCTGCCGGGATCGCGGCTGTCGGCCGAGTTGTCGCGATTGTCGCCCATCATGAAAAAGCGCCCGGGCGGAACGTGGAACGGCTCGGTATTGTCGAGGATGCCGGCATCGCCGTACTGAATGGTGCAGTGCTGCACGCCGCCGGGCAGCGTCTCGATGTAATGCTGCGCCATCGCCGAGCGCGGATCGTCGGGATCGCGGCACCCCTCGGTCGCCGCCCGCGGCACCATCGCGTCGTTGATATAGAGCCGGCCCTCTCTCATCTGGATGGTATCGCCGGGCAGGCCGATGATGCGCTTGATGTAGTCGACCGAGGGATCGCACCGCGAGCGCTGGTCCGCCGCCTCGTCGGCGGGCAGCAGCGGGAACTGGCATGGCAGCTTGAACACCGCGACGTCACCGCGCGCCGGCGAGCGGTAGAATATCCGCCCCGTGATCAGGGGCAGGCCGAGGGGCAGGGAATAGCGGCTATAGCCGTAGGAAAACTTCGACACGAACAGGTAATCGCCGATCAGCAGCGTCGGCACCATCGAAGC
>Ga0123356_10005782_pt1 | contig 12554 bp, 9 predicted proteins | sample TergutEmb28metaG_2_FD_92546 | JGI IMG/M metagenome (GOLD analysis project Ga0123356, IMG submission 92546) | Embiratermes neotenicus P3 segment gut microbial communities from Petit-Saut dam, French Guiana - Emb289 P3 | ecosystem: Host-associated > Arthropoda: Insects > Digestive system > Gut ... | reverse complement strand
CGCGGGGATTTTCAAGGCATTGGGGGTCTATTGTCCGATAACTCTCTGGGTCGAGCAGCAGCGCGAAGACCAGGAAGATGCCCCCGCGCCGCAGTGTTGCTATCGGCTCAATGAGCCCCACCAGACTATCCCTCAGCATGGTTGCGTCCCCGCAGAGCCCGCCTCCGTTTCGCCTGGTAAAGTCATTCTATCTCCCGTGGAAAAACGAGCAAACCGTAAAGCCGATGCCTGCTGGCGGCGGAGTTGTCGCTGTTGCCGAGCTTGCTCCAACTTGCGATCGCGTGCGGCATGAATCTCGGCCTGGCGCCCGGTCAGCATATCCTGAGGCGTCACATAGCCAATGGCACTGTGCAGGCGCACGGTGTTGTAATAATTCACGTAAGTTTCGATCAAGCGCAAGCCATCGTCCAGAGTCAGCGGGGTCAGCGGTCGGATGCACTCTCTCTTGAGCGATTTGTGCCAGCGTTCCAGTTTTCCGTTCGATTGCGGGTAAAACGGAGAAGTGCGCACGTGAGTCATGCCGGAGATGCGGATGAACTCCTTGAAATCGCGAGCGATGAACTGCGGTCCGTTGTCGGAAATGATCCGCGGTTTGGCCTCGGGATACTTCTCCTTGGCGTATTGCAGAATGACTTCGATATCGGATTCCTTCATCGCTTCCCGTAGATCCCAGTGCACGATATACCGACTGTATCCGTCCAACACGCTGCACAGGTAGTAGAACGTGCCCGACAGGTTGATGTAGGAAACATCGATGTGCCAGTGTTGATGCGGTTGCGGCGGCTGCTCGAAGCCGGTCCCCTTGCGCGAGAGCTTGCCCTTCCATCGCGATAGGCACCCCGCCTGCTTTAATACGCGCCAAACACTCGACGGGCTCACCGCTACCACGTTGCCGTCCAGCATCATGAACGTCAGGCGCCGATAGCCTTCCAGCGGATGCTCGAGGTGGAACTGAACAATGGCTTCTTTCTCCCACGGCTCCAGCCAAAAATCCCGGGGGATCCACGCATTGTGTTCATTCACACGGCCGTAGCGTTCCCGCCAGTTATAGAACTTGCTGCCCCCGATGCCCAACCATGTCACGAACCATCCGACGCTGATCTCGCTCTTTTCCGACCAGCGCCGGACGAAATCGACGACCTGGTCCCGCACATCATGCGGCACCCAGCTCTTGCTCAAACTTCCCCAAGACTTTTTTTTAGAGCGACATGCTCGGCCATCAACTCCGCCAAGACTTCGTCCTTGGTCTGCACCTTCTTCTCCAAGAACTCAATCCGTCTCTCCTTCTCCTCCAGTTGATGGCTCGGCCGTTGCTTGCCCTGGAACGCGGCGGCTCCGTTTTCGAAGAATTCCTTCTGCCAGCGGTAGAACACCGTCGGCTGTAAACCCAGTTCCTCACACAGGTTGGAAATCGGTACCTTGTCCAACAGATGCCGTCTCAGAATGACCACTTTTTCCTCAGCGGTGTAATGCTTCCGTTCGTTTCTCATACGCTCTTCCCCTGATTATCCTAACGGAAGAACGCATCCTCCATTTCCAGCTGAGGCAAGACAGTGTCTTCGGGATGGCTCACTACGCCGGGCAGGGCCGGGATGGAGTGGTGCAGGCGATCATTACCGGTTTGACCTTCGGTTCGATCTTCGCCTACACCGGCCAGCTGGGTTCGTGATGATCGCGCATGCCGCATTCGATGCGGCGGCGGTCCTGATTATCTACTTCGACCTTGAGACGCGCATTGCGCACCTGGTGTTCAGATCTTGAATTTACTCTGACCTATGTACAAAGTGGATGACCAAGAGTGTTTTGGTAGCGAGTCGGCATTCACGAGTAGAGACGATGCGGAACGGTTTGAGTCCAGATGCAGAGAGCGAAAGTTCAAGATTCACTATCTCACTGTCAGCAGGATAAGCCGGAGAGAGGCTCTTTCGGGGAAGAGCCAGATCCCTCAGCCACAAAGCCGGTAAATCTCCAGCGTCAGTAGGATACGTCCGGCACAAATCGAAGACGCTCAGCGACCAGTTAACGTACTTTTTTTGGCCTCGTCGCGAGCGCCTTCGCATATAATTCCCCTGATAGCTGGAATTCCCCATCAACTGGACATGCGGTATTCCGGGAGAAATAAAGGAGTTTTTGTTGTCCCTTTCTCACATAATACTCGGCACGGCGAGTGCTCCCCAGAACCGGTAACCAGACGCGAATAACAAGGAGATCAGGCACATATGCGGCCCGACTCTCAATTGGTGACCTTGCTCCTCTACCAGTGGAAAAACGGTAACGGGGAAGCATTGGACCAGCTCATGCCTCTGGCTTACGACGAATTCCGTCACGTGGCCAAGGCTTGGTGCCCGGAAGAAGTTCTGACGTGGGCACTTTCGACTTAAGGCGAGAACATGGCGCTGGCAACCGTCATGGGTGTCGACGGATGGCGCCCGCTCGACATCTGGCATCGGCTGAATCCCGATGTGAAAGGGTTCACGGGCGACACTGAGTTCCTGTTTCCCGAAGCCTCCGATTTGATGGACCGAGTCGAACAGCGTTACGGAATCCGGAACTTAGGCTCACCGGAAAGCGTGCGAAATTTTTCGGTAAGGATCGCGATTTTGGCTCCCTTACGTTTAAACGTGGGTTTGGTGTCGTAGCCTTTTTCCCTTGCTTGGAGACTACGGCATTGGCGGATCTCAATAGCTTACGATTAGGAGGACGCGCGGATGTCTACGCCGATCGATAACAAGAAGCTGAAGCTGCACCAGGACCTCTATGACTTCTACCAGCACAAGGTTCCACACCTGCCCGGGGAAAGCGAGGACGATTGGAAGAAGCGGATCAAGGATAATCCCGGCCTGATTCGCGAAATGATTGAACGTGCTCCCCTCGACGAACAAATCCGGCTGATTGCGATGCGTCGTGCACTGGCAGTCGCAGGTGGCCAGCGGCTTGGGAGCGGCCAAGCGGGACCCAATCGTCCAGTAGCAGAAGCCTATGAGAAGGATTTTTTTTCCGATGACGCAGCAAGGAAGAAGTTTGCTGAGGAGCAGGCCCGGTTTCTGGTGGACTCGTTTGACTATCAAACACCGGATAGTAGCGCTATTTTCTGGACAGGCGTGGATCCAGACAAACTTGCACACCAGGTCGGTGTTTGGAACCAGCAGTTCGGCGAAGAGATGTTCGGACAGCTTGAAGCGACGACGGATGCACGGTTCATCAACGCCGCGTTTGAGTGGGAGGTGAGGGATGCTCCCGCGCAAGCGGCACAAATATACTTCGGCCAAGCTTCAGAGCGTTACGGAAGACTTGCGACGGGGCATGTGACCTCCGTCCAGATGTGGGGGCTTCGGGACGATTCGATCTTTACAACCACGGAATTTCCAACGCTGCTAAACAAAATGAAGGAAGACATCGTCCAAAAGAAGACGCCGCGCGTGCAAGACATCACGATCGTGGTGCTCGATCCGGTGAACAGCCCAACCAGCGAGTACAAAGCGTACACCAATCGCGACATCGGGCAGATTCCGAAGATCCGAAAGAATTGCCCCGATTCCGAAAGCAGGTGGATACGAGGACGCCAGGATTGTGAGGTGGCTGGAAATATTTCTATTCCGGTGCAGGTTCAATCCTATTGGATCGACCGCGGTAGCCGGGAAGCTAGCCCTGCGGCGCGGCGGATCATGCAGGACTATCAGTTGATCAAGAGACCAGCCAAGGCGGCCTGATGGCCACAGGGGGCGGTGTTTCTCGTCTTTAAGTTGGCAGCCGGATGGGAGACCGGGGCAAAGCACCCGGGCCTACTCTCCAGGCGTACGCTTACGCAATTCAAATAAATCAGGGACTGGACTTCGGCGCTAACGAAGAACAACCCCGTACCGCTCAGCAGAAATAACCGCTGAGTCCCGCTGATTCGCTGAGTACCCGCCACTTTCGTCGATGAGCTGGAGTGATGATGAATCACCCCCCATGCCTGACGCTCAGAAAAAACCTTGCTCGGTCTGTCGTCGTTGGTTTCGCCCCGACCCTCGAGTTGGAAAACGTCAACGTGCTTGCGGACAAGCCGATTGCCAAGCCGTGCACCGGCGGAAGATGCAAGCGGCGTGGCGGAGAGGTAATCCCGATTACTTTACGGCGAGGCGTTTGCAGGAGCGCGGGACACGGGAGCAGCCTCCGGAACCGCTGCGTTTGCCCCCCCTTGAGCCGACTTCCCTGGGACATCGCGCAATCGGAATTCGGAGTGCAAGGAGCCGATTTTCTCGGGGTGATGGGCAAAGTACTGCTGCGGCCCGCGCAATCCGAGTTCCGGGCTTATCTCTCTGATTCTAAGCGGGTTGTTGACACACTTCCCCCTCCGGTCGCGCAATCCGAGATCCTGGCGTATCCACCTGATTCTACGCAGGTTGCCGGCACACTTCCCCCTGCGGCGGCGCAATCCGAGATCCGGAGTCAGGCAGGATGACCTCGCCCTGCCATGCAACTGGAATTTCACCAACTCGAACAACGCGGGGAACATTTGCGAGTTCAGCAGCCGCAGCAACAGAAGCGGTTATTAACTTCCCTGGCCGGCAGCGGCCAGCAGACTCCGATCGTTGTCGTAGAGCGAGCTCGATCGCTATGTGGTGATCGATGGCCATAAACGCATCGCCGCGTTACAGCAGCTGGGGCGAGACACCGTCGACGCCGTCGTCTGGTCGATGACGGAAGCCGAGGCTTTGGTGCTGAACCGCTCCGCGCATTGGTCGCAACGGGAGAGCGCTTTGGAGCAAGGCTGGTTGTTAGCCGATCTCCAGCAACGCTTCGGTTACAGCCTGCAGGAATTGGCGAATCGGTTCGATCGCAGTGTGAGTTGGGTCTCCGCTCGCCTGGCCCTGGTGGAGGTGCTGCCGCAAAGTGTGCAGCAACAAGTGCGCCGCGGCGAGATCTCGGCGCCGGTGGCGACGAAGTATCTGTTGCCGGTGGCTCGTTCCAGTCTCCAGGAGTGCCGACAGCTGGCCGCCGCCTTCGCCCGCTGTCAGTGCACGACTCGGCAGGCCGGGCAGTTGTACGCCGCCTGGCGCAAGACATCACCCCAGATCCGGCAACGCATTTTCGAACAACCGCAGCTGTTCCTAAAAACCCAGAGCCAGCCTGCGTCCCCCCCAACTGCTGGCAGTTCCATCCCGCAAGTGCTCCGGGATCTGGAGATCATCGCCGCCATCGCTCGCCGCGCCAACCGCCGACTGAAAACCGCGACCGCAGAACTGGATCGAATGGAGCAAGCGCAGAGCGAACAGATGCAACAGCAGCTCCAGCGCGCCCTGGGAGAACTCAGCCGTCTGTCCAACGCCATCCCCCGCCAGGAAACATCCGGAAAGGAATCTCATGCTCAATCAACGACAACGAGCCGCGATTCTGGAAATGCATGCCCAGGGAGTCAACAAAAAGGAGATCGCTCGAGTGCTGGGAATCTCGCGCCTGAGTGTGCGCAAGGTCATTCATGCCAACTCGACCGAAGTACCCCCGTTAGCGCGGCCGGAGAAAGCCGAACCTTACCGGCAGCAGATCCTGGAGCTGTACTCCCAGTGCAAGGGGAATTGGGTACGAGTCCATGAAGAGCTCCGGGCCTTGGGCGCGGATTTTTCCTACCAAGCGCTCACCGCATTCTGCCGGCGTCATGGTCTGATCCAATCTCCACCCGTCCCCGCCGGGCGCTATGCGTTTGATCCCGCCGAAGAATGCCAGCACGACACTTCGCCCCATGTCGTAGAAGTGGCCGGCAAAAAACTCAAGGCTAACACCGCCTCGGCGGTGCTTTGCTACTCGCGCCTATTGTTCTTTCAAATCTATCCCACTTTTACCCGCTTCGACTGTAAGGTCTTCCTCACCGAGGCCCTGCGGTTCTTCGGCGGGGCGCCCCAGCGCGTCATGATCGACAACACCCACGTGGTCGTGCTGCACGGAACCGGAAGCAACATGGTCCCGGTCCCCGAGATGGCGGCCTTCGCCGAGCGTTACGGGTTTACCTTCGTGGCCCACGAGAAGGGCGATGCCAACCGCTCGGCCCGTGTAGAGAGACCCTTCGCCTTCATAGAAAATAACTACTTGGCGGGCCGGACCTTCGCCAGTTGGCAAGACGTCAACCAGCAAGCCCGAGAATGGTGCAACCGCGTCAACTCGACTTACAAAAAACACCTTCGCGCGGTTCCCCGCGAGTTGTTTGCCGCTGAAAAAGTGCGTCTCAAACCGCTGCCCGTCTGGACTCCCGAAGTCTATCGCTTGCACCAACGCATAGTGGATGTGGAAGGATATGTGGCTCTGCACACTAACCGTTACTCGGTGCCGGTGGCCTGGATCGGTCGTCGCGTCGAGATACGCGAGAGCAAAGATAAGATCGAGATTCAACTCGATCTACGAAACATCGTTATCCACGCGCGGGTCCCCGAGGAACAGCATCAGAGAATCACGCTGGCCGTGCACCGCCCTCCACGCGGCCAAGGTCTCAAGCGCAGCCAGACTCATCCCGAAGAACAAGCCATCCTCGCCGCGGCCCCGGAGATCGCCGTCTATGTCGCGGCTCTGAAGCAACATAGTCGCAAACTGGCGACCTTGAGCTTGCGTCAACTCCTGCAAATGGTGCGGGAATATCCTCGCCAACCTCTGCTGGACGCAGTCCAGGAAGCCGGTCGCTATGGCATGTACGATCTGGACCGCTTGGAACGGATGATCCTACGCCGCGTGCAGCGCGATTTTTTCCTCCTCGACCAGAATCCCGACAAGGAGCCTGACGATGAATGATGACCTCGATCAACTGCTGCAAAACCTCAAGCTTCGACGCATGCGCGAGATTTATGACGACCAGTTACGCGCCGCCGAGAAACAGGAGATCACCTACTCCGAGTTCCTCACCCGCCTCTTGCGCGCACAATGGCAGCATCGGCAAGAGACCGCCTTGGAGTATCGCATCCGGCGCACCAAGTTGCGCGAACGCTGGTCGCTAGAAACCTTTCCTTTCGATCGCCAGCCCGGCGTCAGCCGCAAACAGATCCGGGCCTTCGCCGAACTAGACTTCATCGCCAAGGCCGAGAACATCGTGTTCATTGGCCCAACTTCCGTAGGCAAATCAGGATTAGCCACCGGCCTGGTATTGAAAGCTTTAGAGAATGGCTACCGTTGCCGGTTCATCGCCGCTCAGGACTTGTTTGATGAAATGTATGCCTCTCTCGCCGACCGCTCCTCTCGCCAATTCGTCAAACGCTTGGCTAGCGTCAGCGTTTTGTGCATTGATGAGCTGGGCTACACAAATCTAAAACCGGAACAGGCCAATATCTTTTTCAAACTCATGGAGGAACGCTATCGCCGTCACCCCACCATCATCACCAGCAACTTGGATTACTCCGAATGGCCAAACTTGTTGGGGAATCGGCCCATGGCCGAAGCCCTCCTAAGTCGGCTGCGTCACTTCTGCCACACGGTTCGTATCCAGGGCCCGTCTCTACACGAACTGCAAGGTTGAGGAGGAACCATGCCCCATACTCCTCTCAGCCGCGAACAGTATGTGTACCGGGTGCTCGAAGCTTACCAGCGCACACCGGGAACCAGCGGACAGGTCCGCCCGCCGGATCGCCAGCTGGCCCTCCAACTCCAGCAGCGTGGCATTCCCCTACGTACCGTCGAATACGCTTTGCTGTTGGCCGCGGCCCGCCGCATCTTCCGCCCTGCCGAGGCTGCGCCCCTGAATAAGGTCCGTTCTTTGGCGTATTTCGTACCCGTCATTGAGGAGTTGCTCACCACCACAATCGACGAGAACTACTTTGAATACCTGCGCCGCAAGCTCGAGCCCTTCTCCTCCCCTACCTCCACCTAAACGAACCTCCCAGCCCAACTCGTCGCGGATGAGCGGACGATCTTGCCCTTGCCCGCGACCAGCTGCACACTCCCCTGTCAGGCCGCTGCATTCGGCCAACACACGCTGACGCGTGGGATGATAAGTTTGTTCCCTTTCCCCTTTTCCGTGTGGCCAAATGTTTTATTCTGCCACCCCGGTATCCCAGATCAACTACAGTAGCGGCGGATGATTGATTACGGACGATGACCGGCAGGACGATCTAAGCCCCGTTTCTAGCCGAGGATACTCTAAGCGAGTCTACTGTGGTCATTCTTCGTTGGGCGCCGAAGGGACTGGATCTTCCAAGGACTTGCGAGGACGATGTTGGCTGACCACGGCCTCAGAAATCTTAAACTGGCGAAGTAGAAGGATTTCGAATCCCACTCTCTCCGCCAACCTCCATAGAATCAATTGCTTACGAGTAATTTTACGCTGGGCCCAAACCCACCGTACTGTTTGGTTATTCCCTTTAGAATCAGCGCGATCCAGGAGTCGAGAGGGGCGACCAACGTCAATTAAGCCTTATTTGCCAGGATCTCTGGAGACTGACCCACTCGGGCAGAATTGCAACGCGTGGAGCTTCCGCTTGTACTGTGGTAGTCGACATCGTGCGATATATCTGACCGGCGGCAACTCGATGCGGAAGTCGCATCCAGCTCCAGCCTCCTAATAGAAATGGAGCAGCCGCTTGCGTACATCACTCAGCGGTTACCCTTACAATCGCATCCCCACCCGTATCATAAGACGGACCCGCCCAAACAGGGCGATGCCCAAGGTTCGTTCTTTTCGTTGTTCGCATTGCCCCTCTCAATGCACCTTCAATGTATTTAAGGAATTCCCGGCTACGGTCACTGCCTCGGAATGCTGAACTCGCCAGGAGTTTCTGAAGGTGCCACCTCTGCCACCCTTGCTATTGCAAGTTTCTGCTGAGAAGTATCGTGCGGACGGCCAAAACGCCCCCCGTTTTGGTCCAAAGCATTATCATGTGCCTCCTCTCGAGTCCAAAGTCGTTGTCCCGAACCTTTCTATGTTTCATTAGAAGAACGATCTTTCTCGGCGTTAACAACGTTCCGTATCCGTTATAAACGTTCTTAACGATTGTTTTCTTCAGTGACTACTCAAAGAATCCACGGGTCGTGGAATAAAGACTCCATTGTGCATCCATAGCAGCAGAGCCGGAGACCGGCAGTGGCTTCCCAGCAATACCGACATCCCAGTGTTGACGCAGCCAGTTGAAGATCGATCCATGTGCAGATCGTTTGTAACCAAATAAGCTCGGAGAGCGCCAATGAACAATTTGAGAGGTCCCGTCCATGCTGTCGCCGGCAGACCACGGCAAATGTGGGTGTCGGGCTTTGTGGCGGCAGCTTTTTTATTCCTTTCGGCGCCGTCCAATCTGTACGGTTGGGCGGTCAGCAGAATTAAGGGCGAGATGATAGAAGCCGAGCCGGGCGGAAAGCAAAGGTTAGGCGGAGGGCGGCGTGAGGGGTTACTGCAGGCGTTATTTCTGTTGTTTGTAATCGCGCTGGTTGTGCCTGCCGGATTGGCACAGCAACTGGGCCTCGCCACTCTGCGCGGCACCGTCACTGACCCCAGCGGTGCCATGGTGCAGTCAGCAATGATAAGGGTAACGGAGCCTTCGACCGGTACGCTGGTTCGCTCCCTGGCCAGCAATGGTGAAGGGGTTTTTGAGATTCCGGATCTGAGACCGGGAACATACAAAATAGAAGCCTCTCTGAAAGGGTTCAAAACGGTTGTATTTAGTGACGTGGTGCTCGACTCGGGGCATATTCGGCGCTTGGACATTAAGCTTACTGCCGCGGCGCTCAACGAGACTATAGAGGTAGTGGCGGGCGCTCCGGTCATTGAGACCGAGAGTGGGACCATCAATGCTGAATTCACCAGCAAAGAAGTCGTGAATGCACCGCTGGTGCAGTACTACCCCAACCCGTTTGCCATGTTTCAGACATTGCCGGGCGTTCAAACCTATAGCTGGAATATTGCGGTGAATGGAATGCTCTTCGATCAGGTAGGCCAGCAGTTTGACGGAGTTTCCAGCGATAGGTACGGGGAACAACGGAACAACATCAACTTCTTTGAGGAGGCGAGCATCACCACGATGAATGCGCCTGCCACAAGCGCGCGCCCCGTCTCCTACAATCTGACTTCGAAGCGCGGCACCAACGCCTTTCACGGTTCAGTGCACTACCAGCGTATGGACGAGGCGTTTTACGCGCAACAACCTCCCCAGACTGCCCCACCACTTAGTCCGCTGCTCAAGCCGCATGGCATGGAGCATGACGGACAAGCGGAACTGGGGGGACCGATATGGAAAGACAAAACTTTTTTCTACGCCTCCTATTATCTGACAAGAAGTCCGGCAGGCACCTACGAGCACGCGACAGTCCCAACCCAGTCCATGATGCAGGGGAATTTTGGTCAGCTTTGTCCGGCGGGATTCAGTTCGAGCGGTGTCTGTAACAGCCAGGCACTCGGAAACATCCAGCTCTACAATCCTTTCAACGGTCAGCCCTTTCCTGACAACGTCATACCCCAAAGTATGCTGAGCCCGGTTTCCCTTGGCCTGCAGAAATTCTACCCGTCTTTGCAGCAAGGTGTTGGCTACAACGGCTCATCCAACTACGTGTGGCAGCACCCCTATACGACGGGTGGTGCTTTTTCCGACTACTATAGCGGGAATTGGTTGTTCCTGCGTCTCGACCATAATCTGACCTCGAAAAACTCGCTCTTCTTCACTGGCCAGTTGCGCAGCACCCCCTACGACTGGCCCGGCGGTGTACCTTCTCTTCCCCAAACCCATGTCCGAAATGAAGGGATGATAAGCCTCAGCGATATCCAGACCTTCTCCTCTCGATTAGTCAACCATGTAGTTGCCTCGATATCGCGCGACCGCCAAGTTTACGGTACTCCGGACGTTGGCAGCCTGCCGCACGGCGAGACCCTAATTCAGCAGATAGGGCTGCAGGGAGTGAACCCCAGCCACTACAACGGAGTGGGAATGCCGAGCGTCAGTTTCAGCGGACAAAATTCTCCCAGCGGTTTGAGTGCTCTCGGGTGGGTACAGGATAACGCCACTGATTGGTCTCTTACGGATGACGTAACGTGGTCCAAAAATCGCCACGTGTTGTCGTTCGGGGGGACGTTTCAGCACATCTCGAACGGCAAGGACGCCTTCTCCGGGGGCACCCCGGATTACGGCAACTTTAATTTCGACGGTCGCTATACGAGAAACCCGAAAGTCCCCAATTCTGGCTTTAGCTATGCCGACTTCGTGCTCGGACTGCCGGATTATTCCGAGCGGTCGACACCGTTCCTGAACCGCACGCTGACCACCAAGGTGTTTGGACTCTATGCGGCTGACACCTTCAAGGTCACACCGAAACTCACTCTGGATTATGGTCTGCGATGGGATTATGAAGGCTTAGCAAACTATGCGGATGGCTTGGTCTATAACTTCAACTCAGCCTTGAACGAACTGATCGTTCCTGCCAGTCATCTGGGCCAGATGAACGCTTTATATCCGAGTCTGATCGCACCCACAACCGTCGTCGCTGGGAACGCGCGCCCGACTCCGGATTGGGGCAATTGGGGGCCACGGATCGGCGTGGCCTATCGTTTGCCGGGCGAGGTAATCCTTCGCGGCGGATACGGCTTGTATTGGCAGCGCTACACGCGCTACTACAACGGATCGCAAACCGGCTACTACGACGGCCCTTTCTGGCCTTTGTCACAGCGGTACCAGGATCAAGGCTTCACGCCGCCGCCTGTTGGGACGTGCGCACCGCCATTACAATTCCCAAATCCTTTCCCCATCTCCTCCTGTCAAACCGGTGTGCAGCAATCGCCGCCGGTTGGCGGCCAGGGATTAACCTCCTTGGGAACTCAATGGCATAACGGATCGATCAACAACTTCAATGTAACGTTGGAAAAAGCAGTGCACAACGTGGGTTTCCGAGCGTCCTACATCGGTTCGCGCTCAGAAAACCTGCTCTGGTTTACAAATTTCAACCAAAAAGCGGCGAGTATGACGCCCTATAACTCTAGTCTCCTGCCTTTCCCAAATCTTACCTACGATTACGAGGCCAGGAATGGGGGCAAGGCACACTACAACGCCTTCCAATTCGAAGCCAAACGCAGACAAGGGTCGGTGACCTTCGACGCCTCCTATACCATCGCTTCCGATCTCAGCGATATAGGAAACGTTGATGGCAGCAACGTATTGAACTATTTGAGCCGCTGGGCCCCGCAGGGCGGTGACACGCGAAATCGTGTGGTACTGACTGCTACATGGAATCTTCCCTTTGGTAAGGGGCATCGTTTTCTTAACAATGCCCGGGGAGTCGTCAATCAAGTTGCCGGCGGATGGACGCTGGAATCGCTTACTTATTTGGCCTCAGGATGGTTATTCAGCCCTAATTTCTGCGGGTCTGTGGATTATGCAAACACGAACAACTACTGTGGACTTGCGGACCAAATTCCGGGTACAAATGGCAATCTGCCCGCGAACAAGCGCAGTTACTCCCGGTGGTTCAACACGGCTGTCGTCAGTTGTCCTGACCCAAACAGAGTTTGCGGGTATGGCACTACCGATACTGTCTCCGGTAAGAACGTTCCATACGTGTATTCCCAGCTTGGTGCCTTCATGATTCCTGGGTGCCCTACTGGCGACCCGCTTTGTCTCAAT
>Ga0123356_10005781_pt1 | contig 12555 bp, 13 predicted proteins | sample TergutEmb28metaG_2_FD_92546 | JGI IMG/M metagenome (GOLD analysis project Ga0123356, IMG submission 92546) | Embiratermes neotenicus P3 segment gut microbial communities from Petit-Saut dam, French Guiana - Emb289 P3 | ecosystem: Host-associated > Arthropoda: Insects > Digestive system > Gut ... | reverse complement strand
CGCTTATACGTTCATCCGATAGATCATTACTACAGCTAAAAAGCAGAGCTGTCAAGGTCATGGATATAATAATAAGACAGAAGTGTCTGCAACGCCGGAACCGTCCCCCTGCCTTACGTCCTTCTGTCTTGCACCCTTCTGTCTTGCACCCTTCTGTCTTCATCACATTATACATTTTGTGATACAAACAGCTTTGCACTCTTTGCAACCGTAACATATAGAATAATCAATACGCGCTAACGAGTCTGTAACTGTTATTGTTTTTGCGGGACATACGCTAACGCATTTTTTACAGCCGATACATCCTCTCGAGCACTTTGCTTTTGTTCTTGCACCTTTCTCTATATTGCTGCACATAACAGCCACATGAAGCGGCATCTGCTCAACTGTAATGACTTCTGACGGACAAACTTTCACACAAACACCGCAGCCGCTGCATCTGCGCGGATCTATACGGGCAAGACCGTTCTCGATGCAAATAGCGGAGCTCGGACATACCTTCAAACAATCTCCAAAGCCGATACAGCCGAATGAACAAGCTCTTTGCCCGCCGAAAAGGTGTTTAGCAGCAAAACAGGTTTTTTCACCGACATAATCCATCTTGTCCTTGACGATCGTAGTATCACCCAGACATCGAATCACCGCTACCTTTTTCGCAAGACCTCCGGTCTCATTAAGACCGAGTATCTCATTTATCTGCCCGTAAGCCGTTTCACCGCCCGGCAGACAGAGGTTTGATGCCGTCTCTCCTTTAACAAGAGCTTCGGCATAACCTTCACAACTGCTGAACCCGCATGCACCGCAATTAGCACCCGGCAAACATTTATTGATTTTCTCCACCCGGACATCGACCTTGACAAACATGATCTTTGAAGCAATGGTTATGACTGCAGCACAAAGAAGCCCTATGCTTGAAAGCGATATTACTGCGATTAAAATAGTGTGCATACTACGACATTCCCTTTTTACTCTTTATTCTCTATCATCTACCTGAATAAATTCTCTATAACTCCGTCAAAACCAAAAAATGCAAGGGACAGTATCGCTGCCGATATAAGCGTTAGCGGTACTCCTTTAAATGCTTCAGGCGGATCGGCAGATGCGATCTGCGACCTTACCCCGGTGAATATGACCATTGCCAGGAAGAAACCCAGACCGGCACCGAGTGCACTCACAAGTGCTTCGATATAAGAATACCCTTTATTTATATTCGAGATGGTAACAGCCAGTACCGCACAATTAGTTGTCATAAGCGGAAGGTACACACCGAGCGAGGCAAATAATGCCGGTACATATCTCTTAAGAACCACTTCAACCAATTGAACCAATGTGGCAATAACCAGAATGAAAACCACAGTCTGCATAAACTCAAGTCCATTGGCGTCCAGTAAAAACACCTGGATCGGCCAGGTCACAGATGCTGCCATGACCATAACAAATATGACCGCCAGACCCATACCGACCGAGCTTTTCAGGTCTTTAGAAACACCCAGAAACGGGCAAACACCAAGGAACTGACGCAGTACATAGTTGTTGACCAGGACCGCGCTCATCATTATAACTACTAAAGCTCTAAAATCCATTAACTCACAACCTCGCTTTCATCAGACCTCATGACCCTCGTCCCCGGCTCTTCTATGCATTGTTTTACCGCAAGCCTCTGCTGCAGGACATCCAACACAATTGTGCTCACGTTTTACCCTTCGATCTTTCATAAGCTTATTTACAAGTGCAAGCAAGCAGGCAAAAACAATAAATCCTCCGGGAGCAAGTGTGAATATCATAGCGTTATTATTGACAAGCCACGGTATCTCTAACCCAAACCATGTACCGCTGCCAAGTATTTCGCGCACAGAGGCAATTGCCAGCAATGCAAGCGTGAATCCGATCCCGGAGCCCAGCGCATCCATGATCGAATCTAAAACACTATGTTTGCTTGCAAACATTTCAGCACGTGCAAATATGATACAATTCACTGCTATAAGCGGAAGAAATATCCCAAGAGACTGATACAGTGTATATGCGTAGGCTTCAATTGCCATTTTCGCGAGTACTGTGAAACTGGCGATCAATACTATGTAGCACGGTATACGGGTTCTGCCCGGTATAATGTTTCTTAACAGAGAAATAACTACATTTGAACCAAGGAGCACAAAGGTCGTTGCAAGACCCATCCCGATCGCGTTCTCTGCCTGTGTTGAAACAGCCAGCGCCGGACACAAGCCAAGTACCAGAACAAGCACAGGATTTTCTTTGATGATCCCTTTTATTAATATATCTTTTTTACTTAAACCCACTGTTTACACCTCAATTCAATTCAACTGAGAATCAATGATGTGAAAAGCTTTAAAAATATCCTCGATCGCATGGATGTACGCACGTGTAGATATCGTTGCTCCTGCTACTGTATCTATACCTTCAAGACTATTGTCCAATCCCGAAAAAGGACCAAGGAATGATTCCTGTTCTAAAATAGTACCTATTCCTCTTGTCTCTGTATGTGACAGTGTTGAGCAAGAGATGATCCTCCCAGTGGGATCGATCCCGCAAATCACTGTTATATCACCGCTAAAACCGTTGACCGCTGCGATAAATATGTATCCGATACCATTGGTTGTTCTGTATATCTCTTTTATCGACGAGGGAAGATCGCCGCTTATATGACTCAAGTCGATCAATTCGAAGCCCGTTGCATCAGGGATTTTTTTTGCCATCGCTTCTTGAGCCCGTTCCGCTGCAGCTGCAGTGATCACAGGGTTTGTAATACTGTCCGTAAACGCAAGTGCCCCGGAAACAACAAGACAGATAACAGTCAAGACTAACAACGGCATAACATAAGTTCTTCTCATGCCTTCTTACCTCCAAGCGGTCTGGTTGCTGTGAACTTATTTATGTAAGGCGTCAGTATATTCATTAGTAGTATCGCAAAAGAAACACCTTCGGGATAACTGCTGTAAACTCGCAGGATAACAGTCAATAAACCCGCTCCAATACCGAAAACCAGTCTTCCAATGTTCGTCTGCGGAGTCGTCACATAATCCGTAGCCATGAATATAGCTCCTAAAAACAACCCGCCTGCAAACAAATGATACATAGGATCCTGTCCTATCAATGCAGAAAACCCGAATACAACAACGATAAAGGATAACGGAGCATGCCATGTGATGACCTTCCGGATCATCAAATATATCCCGCCGATCAATAACGCAAGGTTACTTGTCTCTCCGAGACATCCGCCTCTCACGCCGATAATCATATTCCAAATATCCGGTAAAGACTCAAAATTCCCGTTTTTCATAAGTGCTAAAGGAGTAGCTCCGGCAACACCGTCGATCGGATATACCCATAAAGAAGCTCCTTCATTGGGTGACTGCCAGTTTGTCATTGTGACCGAAAATGCTAAAAACATCACAATACGCGCTGTAATTGCAGGATTTGCGAAATTTTTACCCAAACCTCCAAAAAGCTGCTTTACAAGGATTATGGCAACAGCACTGCCAAATACAGCCTGCCATATCGGAATCGTAACAGGCAGATTGAATGCTAACAAAACTCCCGTGATACATGCAGTAAAGTCATTTATTGTGTTTTCTCTCTTTGTGATCTTCTCGAAACCCCATTCACAGAGCACACATGATACAACACAAACACACGTGACAAGCGCAGCTCGCGCACCAAAAATCAAAATCGATGCGATGAATGCCGGAACCAGTGCTATCAGAACGTCCAGCATAATACGATATGTACGGGCACTGTTGGTGATGTGAGGCGATACCGAAACAGCTAAATTACTCATACTACTTCGCCTCCTTCACTTTTTGGTTCCACAACAGCTCTTTGGACAACTGCACAGCCTGAACAAGCTGCCTTTTTGCCGGACATACATATGCACAGCTGCCGCACTCGGTACACATATTTACCTTAAAGCGCTTGAGCATATCAAGATTTCTGGTCGTATAAGCCGTCTCAAAGTTCAGCGGCATCAAACTCATCGGGCACACGGCAAGGCATCTGCTGCATTTGATACAAGCTGTCTGCTTTGGTACAGCCGATGACAAGTCAGAACAAGCTATTATGCAATTTGTTGTTTTAATAACAGGCACATCCAGACTCGGCTGTGCGATCCCCATCATAGATCCACCCATGACTATCTTTTTCGGCTCACTTTTAAACCCGCCGCAGAATTCGAAAAGCTCTCTTATCGGTGTTCCGATCGGAGCAAGAACATTAGCAGGATTATTTACTGCAGGACCATCAACAGTAACAACCTTCTTGATAAGAGGAAGACCGGTGGCTACAAATCTTGCAAAAACAGCAACGGTCGTAACATTTGTCACAATAACACCGACATCTGACAAACGGGCACCCTCGGGTACGATCCTTCCTGTTATATTATAGACAAGGACTTTTCTTTCACCCTGCGGATAAAGCGTAGGCAGAACGCATACTTCAACATTGTCGTCATATGCAAATATTTCCTCCATTGCTTTGATCGCCTCGGGTTTATTATCTTCAATGCAAATACATATCTTCTTCGGCATCATAAATTCCAACAGGAGCTTCACGCCGACATACACGTGCTTTGCGTCAGCGACCATTGTGTTTGTATCTGCTGTTACATATGGTTCACATTCTGCACCATTTATCAGGATATAATCCAACTCGTCAAGATTTTTTATCGAAAGCTTCGGCGCGGCAGGATAGCCAGCACCTCCGAGGCCGACAGCTCCCGAGTCTCTGACTGCATCATAGAACTCCTGCAGAGTTTTTACACTCGGTTTTTTAATAGTGGGGCTTAATGTGTTCAATCCGTCAGCTGCGATCGTGATCGACGTAGCTTTTTGCCCGGTCACCGGATCGCAGTCGTTGATTTTCGTCACACAACCGGACACACTTGCATGTATCGGTGATGAGACATCACCGCCTAATTGACCGATAAGCTGACCAACCTTAACATCATCCCCTATTTTTACAACAGGAATAGCAGGTTTGCCGGAGTGCATCTTCATAGGGATATGCACTTCAGCAGGTGTAGGAAGTCTTTTTACTTCACTGCATTCGGTATTCTTATTGTGAGGCGGTGAAATACCTCTGATTTTCCTCATTTGTTGACTCTCTCCATTCAGTACATCTTACAAAATGAATGTTAAACAACGAAACAAGTATAGTCAATATTGATAAAATAGTCAAGGATTGACTTGTGAGCCTCCACCTTGTTATAACTCGCAAGCTCGTTGAAACGCTATTTAATGAAGAATCGTAAAAAATACGATTCCAATTTTGAGGAACTCTTGTTATAATTTACATATTAAAATGTATTGGGGGTGTCTTATGGTAGAAGCGACTCAAAAGCGTAATGTGCTGCCGCTGCCCTATATCATTATGCTCATAGTCAACATTACATTCGCAGCAATGGCGTTCTTGCTTGACAGTCCGATAGATATATACGAAGGCTTCATCCGCATAATCTCATCACGTTCTATACTCGTCACCGACTACTTTGCGATTGGCGGGATCGGCGCGGCATTTATCAACGTAGCGATCGTTGGATTATGCAGTCTTACAATGCTTATCGCATCGCGCATAAGGCCCAGCGGCGCAATAATCATGGCATTGTGGCTTACGGCAGGGTTTGCATTTTTCGGTAAAAACGTATTCAACATGATACCGCTGACTGTTGGTGTCTGGCTTTATGCAAAATATAAAAAAGAACCGTTTTCCAACTACACACTGGCTTCATTACTGGTAGCGACACTTTCACCGATAGTCAGTGAAATGAGCTTCCTGGGGGCACTTAGCTTTCCTGTCGAGCTGCTGTTCGGAATAATCATCGGGTTCATCGTTGGATTTATCTTCCCACCGATATCATCACACATGGTTCGCGCACACAGCGGATACGATCTCTACAGCATGGGTTTTGCCGGGGGACTTATCGCAACAATAGTTGCTACAACAGCACTCAGCATGGGTCATGAAGTAATACCCGCTACAACTACAAGCAGCGGAAACAACCTCCCGCTATCGATAATGCTTTATTCGTTTTCAGTGGCAATGATACTGTGCGGACTCCTTTCGGGGGACGAAGACAACCCTGTCAAAAACATAAAACCAAACTTCAAAGAGTTCCTGAAATTCCACAAACACTCCGGACGTCTTATCACAGATTTCTTTTTCCTGTATAAATACAGCATATATATCAATATGGGGCTTCTGTGCGCAGTCGCCACAACAGTTGTTTTGCTGCTTGGCGCTGAAATCGCAGGAATTGTAATAGCAGGAATATTTACAATGGTAGGCTTTGCCTGCTTCGGCAAACACATACTAAACGTTACACCGGTGATGCTCGGCGCAATGATATCAGCTTACTTGAATATCTGGCCACTGACATCGCCATCAAACATCGCAGCCATACTTTTCTCCACCGCTCTTGCTCCGATCGCCGGGCAATTCGGCTGGATATGGGGCTTAGTAGCAGGATTCCTGCATGTCAGCGTCGCGATGTTTGTCGGCGATATAAACGGAGGACTCAACCTATATAATAACGGTTTTGCAGCTGGACTTGTAGCAATGTTCCTTGTTCCCGTTATTACGGTATCTGAAAGGATGCGAAAAGATCATGAAGAATAACCTGGAAATAGCACTGAAAATTTCAAGCGATCTACTGACTTATTGTCATCATCACGGAGCTACTGAATATGCTACAAAAATCTCCGAGGGTGAAGAGTCAATATTATACATTATCCATGCTTGTCCTGTAAAATTGAACGAGGATCAGCTTGCTGACCTGACAAAAAGACTGAAAGCTCCGCGTCAGAGGGACGTTGAACATGAGTTCTGGGAGCTGATAGGAGAATCAGAGGATTTTTCCGAACTGATGCTGGTCGGTATGTCATGTGATGAAGCTAAAATAGAATATGACGGCGCAAATCTCACATTTACCCTACAAAGGCATTATTGATATGAAAATTCAAATGACCACCCCGCTTGTCGAGATGGACGGCGATGAAATGACACGCATTCTTTGGCAGCTTATCAAGGAAAAGCTGCTTCTGCCGTATATTGACTTGAAAACAGAGTATTATGACCTTAGTCTTTTGAATCGTAATCAAACAAGCGATCAGGTCACAATAGATTCTGCACATGCGACAAAAAAGTATGGGGTTGCAGTTAAGTGTGCAACGATCACGCCGAATCGTCAACGCATGGAAGAATACCCCGAGCTGAAAGAAATGTGGAAGTCCCCAAACGCTACGATCCGCTCGATCCTTGACGGTACAGTATTCAGAACGCCGATCACTCTGGATTGTATCAAACCTACGGTCAGAACATGGGAAAAGCCCATAACCATTGCACGTCATGCATACGGGGATGTATATAAAGCAGCCGAACTGGTGACAGATGAACCGGGTGAATGTATCATGGTGTTCAAAGGTGAAAGCGGTTTAGAGCAGCAGGTCTCAATACACAACGCAGATGGATCTGCTATATGGCTGGCACAGCACAACACGGATAAAAGCATCCGCAGCTTTGCAAAGTCATGTTTCCGCTATGCGATCGACATGCAGCAAGACCTCTGGTTTTCTACAAAAGATACTATTTCAAAAATTTATGATGGTCACTTCAAGGCTATCTTCGAAGAAGAATTCGAGAGCTTCAAAGAAGACTTTGACCGCTCCGGTATTGAGTATTTCTACACTTTAATAGATGACGCAGTCGCCCGCGTCGTACGCTCCGAAGGCGGCTTTATCTGGGCGTGTAAAAACTATGACGGCGATGTCATGAGCGACATGATAAGCGCTGCATTCGGATCACTTGCAATGATGACAAGCGTCCTCGTCTCACCGGACGGAAAGTATGAGTACGAAGCTGCACATGGTACAGTAACACGCCATTATTACAGATATTTAAAAGGTGACCGCACCTCAACAAACCCCATAGCAACGATCTTCGCCTGGACCGGAGCACTAAAAAAACGCGGCGAACTCGATGAGCTGCCGCAACTGGTGGAGTTTGCCGAAAAATTGGAAAAAGCAAGCCTTGACACGCTGAGAACAGGAATAATGACCACAGACCTCACAGGTCTGGTAGAACCCGGGTTTAAAACCAGGGCAGTAAACTCCTGGGAGTTTATCGATGCAATTGCCACCAGGCTGATCAATAAATAGCACCCCCCAGCCATAAGTGCCATTTTTATGCCACTTATGGCTGGCGTAAAACCGAGATGCTTTTATTGCGCAATAACATGACGGGGGGACGGGGGTTTTGGCATCTGTCCCCTCTGCTTCCCGGCTTAATCTCCAACTTCGACAAGATTGTTTGCCATGCGGCATTTCTCTATAAGGTGCTCGCTTCCATCTTTAAGAAGGCGGATGATCGCGCTGCCGTTAGAGTAGACTATATCGCCGTTTTTACAAACAATATAATCCATTACTCCTTTTTTAAGACAATGTTGATTACCATCCTCATCAAGCCGGATAAGCTCCCAACTGTGCGGGATAATACCCGGGAATTTTTCACCTCGACGTACGCTCGCTTTTTGCATCTCCTGTGCACTAATTACATTTCCGTCAAAAAAGATATCCTTTTCACTTCTTTGTTTTGCCTTTACATCTCTGGCAGTTCTTCCGGATCTTAGTGATTCGCCGCCAAACATTATGGAAAAGTAGTTCAGCAACCCTCCGATCGCTCTTATTATCCTTATTGGAAACATGAGAATATCCATAAAAATGTTGCCATCTTTAACAGCACCTTTATAAGGTCGTTTTATAAAAAGCAAATTACCGTCCTTATCCTCTTTAGGCGCAATGTAGTCGTGTTTTTCAGATGCAAGCATCTCATCCATCTCGTTACTTTGTATGTGATAACAAAAAATACCATACGGTCCGACACCGATCGTAAACCCGTTATATGAAATAGCAAGACCGGCTGAGGAAAAGTATATTATACTTCCATCATTTGAATAACTCGGATAATCTTCTATGACTTCTCCTTCTGTGAGCTCACGATATGACCCGGTTTCTATATTGAAAATAGCAATGTGCCGCTCATTGTTCAAACCAATGCTTGCAGCACATTTATCATCTCGGACAGATAACTTATATATTTGCATATCTCTATTGGAAATAACAAGCCCTTCAGCCATGTTGTTTTGCAACACTTTCTTAAATAACCCGCTGATTTCGCCTGTTGTAGCAGAGTAGATTATATCTTCCCCATAACGCGCAACACCGTTGATGCTTACATCCTTTCTTGTCGCCTCATCGTCATATGCAGGAACATATGCATTCATGAATTTCGCCCCGGCACCGCTCGTTTTCCATTCATTTTTCTGATTGATTTTTTTTATTGTATTAATATATGTGGATATTCTTTCAGAAGTAAACTCATTGACCTCAGCATCTGTCTTCACAAAAAAGGATTGATTTGAAGTGTACAGTATAGCACCCACGATTCAAGACTCCTTCCACACTACAGTCATATATACAGCGATCATGAAGTTCAGAATATCACAGTTATTCTCTTAATTCAACTTAAGTATGCCTTAAAGCAAGGATTATAAGTATTGCCTGTATACACTGCAACACAGGTGTTGTATAATAATCTTTAGCGACAGTATTGTAACCATAAGTTTACAAATTTTTGTCACTTATGGCTATCTTAATGGAGGGTTTGTCATGCAAACCCTTGCAAGTAACGGAGGTGTAAATTCCAGTGAAATCATATCGTAAAGAATTGACATTTAACACAAACACACGCAGAGCTATCATTAATATAACTCCACAAGTTGACGCTGCTCTTAAAGAAAGCGGTATTAAAGAAGGTTTGGTATTGATCAACGCTATGAATATCACCGCAGGCGTTTTTATCAATGATAATGAAAGCGGACTGCACCGTGATTATGAACGTTGGCTTGAAAAACTCGCACCTGAGAAACCGCACAGCCAGTATGACCATAATGGTTATGAAGACAACGCCGATGCACATTTAAAGCGCACAATAATGGGACGCGAAACCGTTGTTGCCATTACAAACGGGCAACTTGACTTTGGCACATGGGAACAGATCTTCTATTATGAGTTCGACGGTATGCGGAACAAGCGTGTATTAATTAAAATAATCGGCGAGTAAAGCTCGAGAAGCACAAAACCTGTCCCCCCGCTTCTAATGGTATATTCCTTTTAATTCTGTAGTAGAATTATACCATAAGAGCGTGGAAAACTCTAAAAAATCTTTAATTTGTTTTTCTATACTAAGGGTGATTTCGCGCAAAAAAACCGGGGAGCATAAACTTCCCGGTCTTATTGTTAGATAATTAACCAACTTCTGCTGTGTTTCTATCATGCCAACGGCATGATGCCTTCGTAGAATACGATCAGTCTGTCGGCTGTTGTCAGTTCGGGGAGGCTTCTTGTTGATCGTCCGTAGATTACTGCGATACGTCTGTTGTTGAGATCGTCTCCGATGAAATCTGTGCCATCTTCCAATGTGATTTCTGTGTTTTCATCTACTCTGAAAGCGAACATTTCATCTTGTGAAAGGTAGTAGCCTTCAGTGTTGTCTTCCCAGTTATGGAAGCGTGAGATTTTTATTCTCACTCCATCGGGCATGCCTGTCGCAAATGCTGCGGTATTATAGCTGGACGGGTAGATAAGGATCATTTCGGTGCTCGCCGAGTACCAGTACCAGCCGGTTGCCTCATCACCGACATTAAAGCTGTCGGAAAACAGGAACGCTGTACTCTCGCCAAGTATGAGAACTGCCAGTCCACCTTCGCTGTTCATAACTGTTACATGAGTTTGACCGTCTACGACTTCGATTGAAACAATAATCCCTGTTACAACTCCGACACCGGACTCATCCACATATCCCGGCAATAAAATGTCATTGTCAAAAACTATATCAGACCCGTCATCATACATCGTATCATCTCCGTCATTCACATCAAGTAACTCATTATCAGGTTCAACATAGTCCGGCAATTGAACTATACCGGCCGGTGCGATGATGTCCGTTAAATCCGAACCGCCGCAGGCAACTGCAGCTCCTGATATCAAACCTAATGATAATAGTAATAATAATGTTTTCTTCATTCTTTGTACCTCCTGAATAAGTTAGTCTTTTTCTTCTTTCTTCACTTATTCAGACGGAAAAAGTGCGATTTTGTTCCCGAAAAACTGCAAAAGAGGAGGATTACGCACGAGTATAGGTCCGGTTATGTATGTCCCTAAAAGGTTCTTGTACTCTATTCCTTCTGCACACGCTTTAAAGTTTGCTCCTTCCTGCGGCTCGATAGAAAATGGACGTTTTACATCACCTGTCTGACTGCCTCCGGCGCGATTAATAAAACCAATAAGCGTGTCATCTAAAAAAGATGCTTTACAAATGCAATCCCCTGTAACGCGTGTATTTAAACGGGTTGTTTCAAAATCAAGCAAACTCAGCATTTCATGTCTATTTCCTTCGATGTCCGTTACAGCTTTCCCAAATAACTCATGTGAGTTACCTGTTGCCAGCATCGGTACACCTGTATCGATTCGTTTAAGAAGAGCATCTTTATGCCGCGTTATATCTCTCATGCATGCAAGCAGACTCCGCTCCGTACCGCTCCCGATATATATAAAGTCATAAATTTCAAAGTCAAAATCATCTCCGACACTTTTCTTTTCAACACAAACCTCGCATCCGCGTGCTGTAAGCTCATGTTCCAATGCAGCCACATTAGCCCAGTCGCCATAAAGATTCATAAGATCATGATATAGATGTAATATTCTAATCATTCAAACTCCTTCAGCAACTTTGCTTTGTCCGAAAAACAAGTAACCACATATATATCACCTGCCGTATTTTTCATCGTATATTCGCGTAAACCGCTCAGGTCAACGACATGTCCGATCTTCGTTTGGTCTACTGAAGACATAGCAAATCGAATTGCCAGTTCGTCGGCGTATCGACCTGCGAGAACGATATTTTTTACATTATCATCTGAAAGCAAATCAAAGTTTATATCCCAAAACCATGAAACCTCACTTGTGATATACTTTCGGCTAATCGCATCAACCAGTATTATAACAGTACATGGCTTTTTTTGATCGATGATCCATGATAATGAAGCATCATAAGCAAATGTATTTTCGTGCTTTGCTATCAGCAGTAATCCTTTGCGATCACCTAGAGTTAAATATGTTGTGCGACCGCTCGTAAGTTCATATCCGTCAAGTGCCTTAACAGAATCAGAAATGCTCACACCCGCGGCTTTTGCAACCGCAACAGCAGAGCAGAAGTTATACGTATTCATCAAACTTGGTAGTCTGACTTGCATTACTGCTTCAGAGAACGCAAGAGAACCGTCCTCCTGTGTCGTAACTTCCACGTCCGGATCGTTTCTTATCAAGCCGCATACCGTGCAGCTATAGCTGCCGTAGTGCCCTATAATACGATATCCATAAGTCATACGTGCCTTGCAAACCGGGCAAAATGCGCCATCATCATACATACCGCAACGATTTGTTGCGTTATTCGCCGGATTTACTCCAAACCATAACACAGCGCGAACGT
>Ga0123356_10005780_pt1 | contig 12555 bp, 9 predicted proteins | sample TergutEmb28metaG_2_FD_92546 | JGI IMG/M metagenome (GOLD analysis project Ga0123356, IMG submission 92546) | Embiratermes neotenicus P3 segment gut microbial communities from Petit-Saut dam, French Guiana - Emb289 P3 | ecosystem: Host-associated > Arthropoda: Insects > Digestive system > Gut ... | reverse complement strand
GATCATTTAATGCCCTATCAGAAGATCGCGCGGCGGGACATTATTGTCTTCCACTACCCGGTCGATCCGTCGCAGCATTTCGTGAAGCGGGTGATTGGACTGCCGGGAGACAGGCTGCGGCTGGTGAACAAGAAGGTATTCATCAACGGCAAGCCGCTCAATGAGCCCTACGTGAGATTCCTGGAGCCGCCGAACAATTTGTTTCGCGACAACTTCCCGCGGGTGGATATTCCGGCGTTCGGACTGGAAGGCAAGTGGTGGCTCGAGATGAAGAAACTTGTGGAAGACGGGGAGTTGATCGTTCCGGAGGGACATTATTTCGTGATGGGGGACAACCGGGACGACAGTCAGGACAGCCGCTATTGGGGATTCGTTCCCCAGGAAAATATCATCGGAAGGCCGCTGGTGATTTACTGGTCGGTGCAGGACTGGGAGCAGGATCCGCCGGCTACGCTGAGCGCGCGGCTGTACCATCTGGCGTACTCGGTCACCCATCTGTTTCAAATCACACGCTGGAAGCGGACGCTGCGGCTGGTACACTGAAGAAGCTCCTGGGACTCGGGCCCTCATGTCCTTGTGCGGCTTTTAGCGGCACGGCCTTAAACCGTGCCCATCGCGTGCGATTGCTCCCGGCGGTTTCTGTTGGCAGACAGTCTGACCCTGGTTGACCTGTATAAAATTCACTCACACGTGGAACCTGACAGTGGCGAAGAAAGACATCGGCAAAGAAACAAAAGAAGTTGAACCGGAACTGGAAGAAACCAAACCGAAGGAAACTACGGTCGAGTTTCTTGCCTCGCTGGCGGCCGTGCTGGTGACGGGCCTGTTCATCATCACGTTTGTGGTGCAGGCGTTTGAGATTCCCTCCAGTTCGATGGAAAACACGCTGCTGATCGGCGATCACGTCTTCGTCAACCGGATTCAGTTTGCACCGAGGACGGGCTGGATCGGGCCGCTGTTGCCCTACCGCGATGTGAAGTTTCAGGACATTGTGGTATTTCTGCATCCTGATCCGGCGCAGGCGGGCATCTACGTGGTGAAGCGGGTGATTGGTGTGCCTGGCGACCGCATCCATTTGCGAAATGGTGTGGTTTACCGCAACGGCGTGGCGCTGAATGAGCCGTACATCGACCACGACGCCGACACCTTCGACCCTTACCGCAATGAGTTTCCTTCAGTGCCTCCCTCCGATGACGGCAACATGTCCGCCAATTGGCTGGTGGATTTGCCGTCGTTTATCAAGGGCGATGACATCGTGGTGCCGCCCGGTCATTACTTTGCGATGGGCGACCATCGCGGGGTAAGCCTGGACAGCCGCTATTGGGGGTTTATTCCGAGGCAGAACATTATTGGGCGGCCGCTGTTCATTTACTGGTCGTTCGAGACGCCGGCGAATCAATATCAGAAGACGTCCTGGGGCGACCGTTTGCTGTTTCTTGGCAAAGTAGTTGTGCATTTCTTTGACCAGACACGCTGGAAGCGAACGTTCACCAGCGTGCATTAAATCGCGTGAAAGCTCGCGTAACGGCGCAGTGAAGGTACTTTCTTCCAAACCGCGGATCGTGGCGGCGGCAGCATTGGTTTTTCTGGCGCTGTTCCTGTTGCGTCCGGGCGCTTCCCGTCTGAAGTCGCGCATTATTTCTTCTCTCAGCGCCGCCGTTGGACGCCCCGTCGATCTGAGTTCGGCGCATATCCGGCTGCTGCCCCGGCCGGGATTCGATCTGGACAATCTGGTGGTGTATGACGATCCGGCGTTCGGGGCTGAGCCCATGCTGCGGGCGGGCGAGGTAACAGCGGATCTGCGGCTGACTTCGTTGCTGCGGGGGCGGTTGGAGATTGCCCGGTTGGTCCTCACCGAACCGAGTCTGAATCTGGTTCATGACTCGGGTGGACGGTGGAATCTGGAAGCTCTGCTGGAACGTGCGGCACGCACCCCGACGGCTCCGACGGCGAAAGCGAAGTCGGAGCCGCGGACCGGGTTTCCTTACATCGAGGCCACTTCGGCGCGGATCAATTTCAAGAAGGGGCAGGAGAAAAAACCCTACGCGCTGACCAATGCCGATTTCTCGCTGTGGCAGGAGTCGGAAAACGCCTGGGGGGTGCGGCTGAAGGCCCAGCCCGTCCGCACGGACCTCAACTTGAACGATACCGGACTCGTGCAGGTGAGCGGAACATGGCAGCGGGCGGCGACTCTCGATGACACTCCGCTCCAGTTCAACGTGGAGTGGAGCCGGGCGCAACTGGGGCAAGTGACAAAATTTTTCACCGGGAGTGACCAGGGCTGGCGGGGAGCGATCCAGCTCGACGCTGTGCTCGCGGGGAGTCCCGGGCAGCTGAAAATCACGAGCAGCGCTTCCGTGAACGACTTCCGGCGCTATGACATCACCGCCGGACGGGCGCTGCGACTGGCGGGAAGCTGCAACGGGGAGTACAGTTCGCGGACCCGCGAGTTTCGTCAAGTAAACTGCAGCGCGCCTGTCGGCAAGGGACTGGTTACGCTGACCGGGGCGTTGGGATTTCCCGGCAGTCAGCGCTGCCTGATCCATGTGATGGCGGAGCATGTTCCGGCCAACGGGTTGATGGCGCTGGCACGGCGGGCGAAAAAGAATATACCCGACGATCTGGTGGCCGAGGGCACGCTCGAGGGGGAATTCTCGTTGCGGAAAGACTCCTCGGCGATTTCGAAATCGCGCTTGGACGGTCGGGGAGAGATCACTGATTTCCGTCTGCGTTCCCCCGCGAATGATACCGAGATTGGACCGGAAACGATGCCTTTTGCGCTGGTGAGCGCTGCGGGGAATTCCCCACTTTGGGCAAAAGCGGGCAGAAGCGGGGCAGCGAACGGGCGCGCGTCCCTGCGCAATCCGGTTGCTTCTGGTCGTCTCGAAGTTCCCAAGGGACCGCATATTGAGTTTGGGCCGATGGCGGTCGATGCCGGACGAAGCGGAAGCGCAACCGTTCGCGGATGGGTCAATCGAGGCGGGTACGTACTCGCACTCGCAGGCGACACTGAAGTTGGACGGGGGTTGCGGCTGGCGCGAATGATCGGGATACCGGCGTTGGCCGCAGCGGCTGAAGGATTGGCGCAAGTTGAACTGCAGATTGCGGGATCGTGGATAGGACCGAGCAATCCGGCAGCCTCTGGATTCGCCGGGTCGCAAGTGACGGGCAACGCGCAATTGCATGGCGTCAAGGTCCCGGTTCGTGGCGCCGGAGGGCCGGTCGAGATTGTGTCGGCCGATTTCGAGCTTTTGCCCGACAGGGTTCGGGTGGGGAAGCTGAATGCCAGGGCTGCGGGCGCGACCTGGACAGGATCACTTGAAACACCGCGCGGGTGCGCGAAGCCGGAGACTTGTCCGGTTCGTTTTGCTCTGAATACCGAGGACCTCTCTCTGTCCGAGTTGAGCGAGTGGGTTCGTCCCAACCCGAAGAAGCGGGCATGGTATGAGGTGCTTGGAAACGGGCAGACAGGGCCATCGTGGCTGGCGCGGGTGCGCGGATCGGGAAGCATTGCGGCCGAGCGGTTTCGGATTCACTCGGTGACGGCTGCGCATGTCTGGGCGAACGTAAGCCTGGCAGATGGCAAGGTCGAGGTGTCGGCACTGAATGGAGACCTGCTGGACGGAAAACATCGCGGAAGGTGGCAGGTGGACTTCAGCGTCAAACCGGCAGTGTGCAGCGGGAGCGGAGGCCTGGCGGGGATCTCTTTGGCCGCGGTCTCAACGGCGATGAAGAATGCATGGATCGCGGGCACGGGCAATGCCACGTACGAAGTCAAAGGCCCATGCTCTGGCGAATTCTGGCAGTCGGCGACGGGAACCCTCGAAGCCGTGATGAAAGACGGGGTATTGCCGCACGTGGCAGTTGGAGACGATCCCCGGCCGCTGCGGATCAGGCGGTTCGATGGACAGGCCCAAATGCACGATGGCGTGATCGAGATCGATAAAGCGAAGCTGGATTCGCCGGACGCGAGCTACGAGGTGAGCGGGATGGCGACGTTACAACGCGAAATTGCGCTCACGCTGACCCGCGTACCAGGCGGCGCGGCGGTTGCCGGATACGCCATTTCGGGGACGCTGGCTGAGCCGCGGGTTCGACCCCTGGCACACACCGAGCAAGCCAAGCTCAAAACGATCTCCTCCAAGTGACCTTTCAGGTCTAGGGCACGTATGCGGGGCCGCGCAGGACTCTGCCCGGCAGGTTTCCTGTCATCTGGCCCTGATCGATCACCGGCACGCCATTCACCAGAACATATTCCATTCCCTCGGAAAGCTGGTTGGGTTTGTCGAAGGTGGCGCGATCGTGAATGGTGGCGGGATCGAAGATCACGACGTCGGCCCACATGCCTTGTTTGAGCACCCCGCGATCGGTAAGGCGCAGGCGTTGGGCCGGGAGCGCGGAGAATTTTCGGATCGCGTCTTCGAGCCTCAGGACCTTTTCTTCACGGACATATTTGCCGAGGATGCGCGGGAAGGTTCCGTAGGCCCGAGGGTGGGGGTGCGCCTGGCCGAGAATACCTTCGGGTGAGGTGCCTTCGGAGTCGTTGTCGATCGAGACCCAGGGCTGCTCGAGCGCGAGGGTGACGTCGGGTTGGGACATGCCAAAAACAGCCACTCCGGTTGACGGATCTTCGATAAGAAAATTGCAAATCGCATCGATGGGATCCTGGTTCCATTGTTTCGCGATTTCTGCGAGGCGTTTGCCCTGGAATGGAAGCATCTTGGGATTCTCGACGGCGCCGATCATGATGGCGTCAGGGCCGGGGATTTCCTGCCATTCGTTATCCCAGTCTTTGGAGGGCGTGAGCATGTCTTTGCGGATGCGGGCACGGGTGGCGGGATCTTTGAGGCGCTCGACGAGCTTGTCGGTGCCCCCTTCATGGGCCCAGGCCGGAATGAACGCCGAGAAATCATTGAACCATGCGGTATAGGCGTAGGTGTCGGCGGTGACGTCGGCACCGGCGGCACGGGCGGCATTGATTTTGGCCACGACCTCCGGCATGCGTCCCCAGTTGGCTTTGCCGGCTACCTTGATGTGCCAGATTTCCACGGGAATGTGGCCTTCGCGTCCGATGCGCAGAGCTTCGTCGATGGCTTCGAGAACGGAGTCGCTTTCGCTGCGCATATGCGTCGCGTAGATGCCGCCGAGCTTGCCGGCTTCGGCAGCGAGGGCGATCAGTTCGCCGGTTTTGGCGTAGGGTGCGGGAGCGTATTCGAGTGCGGTGGAGACACCCACGGCGCCGTCTTTCATGGCGTCGCGGACGAGGGCGCGCATCTGGTCGAGTTGGGCGGCGGTGGGTTGAACGTTGTCGTCGCCGAGGACCAGGCGGCGGACCTGGGTGGCGCCCACATAGTCGGCAACGTTGATGCCGATGCCCTGTTTTTCGAGGCGAGCGAAGTATTGGCGGAACGTGCGCCAGTCCGGGGTGAGGTTGTAGTGCTCGTACGCGCCTCGATCGGACTCGATGATGGCGTCGTTGAGCGGGGCGACCGAGTTGCCCTCGCCGGTAATTTCCGAAGTGATGCCCTGATAGATTTTCGAGGGCAGGCGCGGATCGACGAGGATGGTCAGGTCGGATTGTCCGAGCATGTCGATGAACCCGGGAGCAACGACTTTACCGGCGGCATCGATGGTGCGCTTGCGCGGGGCGGCGGAGAGATTGCCGATGGCGGCGATTTTGCCGTCGCGGATGCCGACGTCGCCCGAGTACCACGGGGAGCCGGTGCCGTCGATGATGTGACCGTTGCTGATGACTACATCGAGGGCAGGCCGGGTCTGGGCGGAGAGGTACGTCGCGCCTGCGGCTACCAGGGTCACGAGCAGTGCGAGGTGCAGGGTTCTGGACATTTCTAACTTCTCCTGAGCTTTTCCGGGGAGCGGGCGAGACTCCCGCTCGAGGAGTCGGCCGGACGCCGGCTCCCGGTCGCTGGCCGCCGTGCCAACAACCCTCCCAGGACAATCCAGACCCCCAGGGCGAGCCATTCGTAAATCGTAAAGTGTCCCGGAATCGCCGGGATGATCTTCATCAGCACCATGGCCAGGGCGACGACCAGACCCAGGGCGGCTATGGATCGCTCGGCAGCTGAAAGCGCGATTACATCGGGCTTTGAGCGCGACAGCGCCAGGCAGGCAGCGCAGGCGGCGGCCCAGCCGATGGCGCAGGCGACTGAGCCCACCTCGGTGACGGGAACCAGGATCGCGTCGCCCAGCAGCATCGCGACTGCGGTCACGACGCCGACCGAGAGGACCGCGACGGACGGAGTCTGGTATTCGACGTGGATTGTTCCTGCGCGTGGAACGATCATGCCCCGGCGTCCGAGGGCGAAGAACAGGCGGCTGGCGGCCACGAAATTTCCGTTGAAGCATTTGAAGAGCGAGAGCAGAGCGGTGGCGAGGATGATGTTTACGATCCATTTTGAGGCAAAACCACGCGATCCGAGCGCTTGCTGGAACGCGACTGCGGTCATGAACGTTTTGCCGATCAGTTGCCGCCACGGAGCCACGTAGGAAACAGCGGCGATGATGGTGACATAGAAAACAATGCCGATGACAACGGCCATACAGATGGCGCGGAAGAAGCCTTGAGCCCGAAAGCCGGGCCCGGCTTCTTCGGCGGCCTTGCCGATGGACTCGAATCCGGTCATGAAGTAGGGGACGATCTGGATTACCAGCAGAATCGAAACGGCCGGCGTGCGGGTGAACAGAGGAGGAAAGTTGGCGGGAGAGCCTCGACTGACGCCTACTGCGACGAAGACGACGAACAGGGCGAGCGTCCCGAACGTCGTCCAGTTCTGAAATGTGGCACTGAGGCGGACTCCGCGATAGTTGAGAACCGTAAGCAGCGCGGTGAGCGCCAGGCCAACCAGGACGTGAGGGAGATACACGGGCCGGCCCGCGATGCGGTAGAGTTCGACCGAGTCAAGGCTGGGCACGATGTAGGCGGCGATGCGTCCGACGGCGACGGCTTCCCAGGGGCAGACGATGAAGTAGGCGAGGGTCATCATCCATCCGGTGGCGAAGCTGAGGGAGCGGGGAAACACGGCGGAGGTATAGGCGATTTCGCCGGCGGCGTCCGGCATGGCAACGACCAGTTTGCCGTAAACCCATCCGACCGGAAACAGAAGAGCACCGCCAATCGCGAAGCCGAGGACCGTGCCCAGGGCGCCGCCGCGTGCGAGCCAGTCGTCCATGACGACCAGCCAGCCGACACCGACCATGGTGCCCCAGCCGAGGGTGAAGTAGTCAGTGGCGCGCAGTTTGCGGGCAAGAGTGGTCACTGGGGCCGTGGAATGAGGCGGCGCGAATTATAAAGCATTTGGGGTGCGACGTCCGGCTGGTGCTTCCGGCATTCGGCGTCCGGCTTTCGGCGCCGGGATCAGGGCTAACCGTGGTTCCCCGAAGCCGGGAGTCAGACGCCGAAAGCCCGCTCGCATGGTAGTATCGAGGCAGTCCTCGATGATACTTCAACAGTTGACTGGCTGGGGCATTCCCACTTCTTTTGTCGTGTCTCCAGCTTCGGGACTTCCTCGAAAATGACCCCTTCGCCGAAAACTCGCAAACGTGTGCTCAGCGGGATGCGTCCGACCGGAAAGCTGCATCTTGGCAACTACGTAGGCGCGCTCGAGAACTGGGTCGGAATGCAGGACGAGTACGAGTGCTACTTTTGCGTGGTCGATTGGCACGCGCTGACCACCGATTACGCCGACACCTCGAAGGTGAAAGAGAATTCGCTCGAGGTTGTGTTTGACTGGCTGGCGGCGGGGCTCGATCCGGAACGGTCGGTGCTGTTTCTGCAGTCGCATGTTCCGGCACACGCGGAGTTGCACCTGCTGCTGTCGATGATCACGCCGCTGGGGTGGCTGGAACGGGTGCCCACGTACAAGGAACAGCGCGACAATATCAAGGACAAGGATCTGGGGACCTATGGATTCCTGGGATATCCCCTGCTGATGGCGTCGGACATCCTGGTGTACAAGGGCAACGCTGTCCCGGTGGGTGAAGATCAGGTAGCGCACGTTGAAATCACACGCGAGATTGCACGGCGCTTCAATGCTTTTTACCGGGAGGTCTTTCCCGAGCCCCAGGCGCTGCTTACGCCCGCCAGGAAGTTGCCGGGCACCGATGGGCGCAAGATGTCGAAATCGTACGGGAACACGATTCAGCTGGCGGATCCGGAGCCGGTGGTACGGCAGAAGCTGAAGACGATGGTGACCGATCCGGCGCGGGTGCGGCGAACCGACAAAGGGAATCCGGATGTGTGTCCGGTGGGCGATCTGCACAAGATTTTCTCCAGCAAGGAGACGATGGCCAAGGTAAACGAGGGTTGCCGGTCGGCCGGGATCGGGTGCATCGAGTGCAAGGGCTGGGCGGCGGATGCGCTGGTCGGGTTGCTGAATCCGATGCAGGAGCGGCGAAGGAAATTTGAGGAGAATCCGCGGCTGGCCTGGGATATTCTGGAAGCTGGTTCGGAACGGGCGCGAAAGACTTCCGGCGAAACCATGAAGGATGTGCGTGCGGCGATGGGGATGTCGCTCGAGTATCAGGCCTCAGAGCTAAAGCTCAAAATCCCCGCCGACGAGGCAGGGGATCGAGCGCGCCCGGGATGACCGAACGCCAGGAATGAAGGACGAGACCAAAATCGTTGCCGGCGACAACACGGCAGGGATGCCTTCGCTGGCTGTCGCCGCCCCGCCTGCGCTTAAGGCGAAGGACGCGGCCCGGAAGCAGGAGAGTGACTTTCCCTTTGCGGTGGCTGTCGGCAACGTTTATGAGGGACCGCTCGATCTGCTGCTGGATTTGATTCGCAAGCAGGACATCGATATTTACGACATTCCGATTGCCAGGATTACGGCGCAGTACCTGGCGTATGTGGAGAAGATTCGCGAGCTGGATGTGAACGTTGCGGCTGAATTTATTTATATGGCCGCGGTGCTGATTCACATCAAGTCGAAGATGCTGCTGCCCCGCGATCCGGAAGCGCCGGCGGAGGAGCAGGAAGATCCGCGGACGGAATTGGTCAATCGGCTGCTCGAACACGAGAAATTCAAGTCAGCGGCGCAGATGCTGCTGCAGAAGCAGCAGATCGAGGAGGCGGTGCTGACCAATCCTTCTCTGAAGGAGTTCATGGATGCGGAGGGGACGGAACCGGAAATTGCCGCGGACGTGATCGACCTGGTGAAGACGTTTCAGCAGGTGCTCGAGCGGGTGCGTACGCGGCCGGTGCTGAATGTCGATGAGGAGACAGTCAGCGTCGGGCAGATGATTGATTATTTGCGGCGGCGGCTGCTGCTCGAGGATCGTCCCATCCGGCTCAAACAGCTTTTGCTGCGGGTCGAGTCGCGGCAGGCGCTGGTGTGCATATTTCTCGCCCTGCTGGAGCTGGTCCGGCTGCAGGCGATCCAGGTGCGGCAGGAGAAATTGTTTGGAGAGATTGCCATCCGCAAACACACGCACTTTGAAGACGTGATGAATGAGCGGTCGGCGGTAAGGGACGACTGGAGATGAAAAGCAGGGCCAGGGGCCCCGGGCCCTGACCCCTGAGGGTATGTCTTTAAAAGCTCAACTCGAAGCTATTATTTATGCGGCGGAAACGCCGATCACCTTGGAGCAGATGACGGCGCTGGTAAAGGAATCGGTGGTCGCCGAGGGCATTGCCGAGGAGGCGCAAATCAAGTCGCATGTGCGATCGAGTCTGGAGGAACTGGTCGGGCAGTACGGTTCTCCCGATCATGGGATCGAGATTCGCGAGGTTGCGGGCGGGTATCGCATGTCGACCAAACCGGAACAACACGAAGTGGTGCGGTCTTTTGCCAGGAGTCTGAAGCCGCCGATCCGGCTGTCGCTGCCTGCTTTGGAAACTCTCGCCGTCATTGCTTACAAGCAGCCCGTCACCGTGCCCGAGATTAACGACATTCGCGGCGTGGACTCTGGCGGGGTGATTGGGACGCTGCTCGACCGCAAGCTCATTACGACTGCGGGGCGCAGGCAGGTGATCGGGCGTCCGATTCTCTATAAGACGACCAGGGAATTCCTCATGCGGTTTGGGCTCAAGGATGTGAGTGAACTGCCCAGCATGGAGGAATTCGAGAAGCTGGTGGCGGAGTCGTTTCAGGCGGAGCTGATGCCGGCGGAATCGGCGGCCGTTCCGGAGGCCACAAGTTCCGAGGCATCGGAGCACGCACCGGAGAAAGCTCCTGCACACGAAAACGCGAGTTGATTCTGGAGTCAGAGGGCCGGGGGCTGAAACCCCGGATCGATTCGCTCACTTGACGCGGCCCGTAAGTGGCCGCTTTTCCACGGTTCAATTCCCATGGCGTTAGAACGCCTACAGAAGATCATCGCGGCGGCGGGAATTGCTTCCCGGCGCAAGGCCGAGGAGTTGATCACGTCGGGACACGTGCAGGTAAACGGGACGGTGGTGACGGAACTGGGCACAAAGGCGGATCCCGAGAGCGATCATATTCGCGTGAACGGGAAACTTCTCGGGGGCGCGCAGCGGCACGTTTATCTTCTGCTGAACAAGCCAAAGGGGTACGTAACCACCGTCAGTGATCCGGAGAAGCGTCCGACGGTGATGGACTTGATCCGCGGCGTGAAGGGGCGTGTGTATCCTGTGGGACGCCTCGACTACGCCAGCGAGGGACTGCTGCTGCTGACCAACGACGGCGCGCTGGCCAATCTTCTGATGAAAGCCGCCTCGCATGTGCCGAAAACTTACCTCGTGAAAGTGGCCGGCACGCCCAGGGAAGATGACATTCGGAAGCTGCGCAGTGGAGTTTCCATCGCGACCGATGACGGCAAGCGCGTCCGGACCGGCCCGGCTTCGGTGCGGATCGTGAAGGAAGCGGCGAATCCCTGGTACGAGATTACGCTGATCGAGGGGCGGAACCGGCAGATCCGGCGCATGTTTGAGGCGGTGGGGCATCATGTGGAGAAGATCAAGCGCGTGCGCTACGGGCCACTGACGCTCGATGTTCCGCCGGGGGAATTTCGGCAGCTGACGTTCAAGGAAGTGGAACGCTTGAAATCAGCGAGCAAGGGCGGGGACAAGAACTCTGCCGCTTAAAACAAAATTCCCACTTCTCGGGTAGAGCCGGCTGGAAGTGGGCACTCCTATGAGCCGATTCATTGATCTGTTGTCGAAGCCGGCGCGCGAGATGGCCTGCTACCTCCCGAGCTCGCCCGAAAAACCGGCTCCGGTAGAGAAACCGCCTCCGATCATCATTCTCGATTCCAACGAAAATCCACTGGGGCCGTCGCCGCACGCGGTTGAGGCGATCGGGTCCGCGCTGCTCGCGGCGAACCGCTATCCAGAGGACGACTCGACGCCGCTTCGGTCGAAGCTGGCGGCGTATCACGAAGTGCCGATCGAGCAAGTTCTTGTAACCGCCGGGTCCACCGGAATGCTCGCGCTGCTCTCCGAGACGCTGCTCGGTCCCGGACTGAACGCCGTGACCAGTGAACGGTCTTTCATTTTGTACAGCATGGCCGTGCACGCGACGGGTGCGCAGCTGTTCGAGACTCCGATGCGCAATCACGGCTTTGATCTCGACGCGATTCTCGGCGCGATTAACGAGCACACGCGGATTGTTTTTCTGGCGAATCCCAACAATCCGACGGGCACGATGGTGGATCCGCCGGCGGTGGAGCAATTCCTGGCGGAAGTCCCGGGGCATGTCGTGGTAGTGCTCGACGAAGCCTACTACGAGTATGCGGATTATTTTGCGCAGCAGCGCAGGGTTGAATATTCCAGGTCGCTCAGTTACCTGCGGCACGGCGCCCCGGTGGTGGTGTTGCGCACTTTCTCGAAAGCGCACGGACTGGCAGGGTTGCGCGTGGGTTACGGGCTCGGTCCGGCGGAATTGCTGGCTTACTGCGCGCGCATGCGGAACACGTTTTCGGTTTCATCGGTTGCGCAGACTGCGGCTCTGGCGGCGATGGACGATCTCGACCACATCGCGCGCACTGTCTCGAACAATGCGGAGCAGGCGCAGATTCTCGGAGCGCGGTTGTCGGAGCTGGGATTCGGCGTCCTGCCGACGTGGGCGAATTTCCTTTACTGCGATCTGGGCAGGGATGCCGCCAGGATCACGGCGCAGCTGCGAATCCAAGGCGTCAGCGTGCGCGCGCTGGGGGGATGGGGTGCGCCAAATTGCATGCGGGTGAGCGTCGGGACGCCGGAGCAGAACCGGTTTTTCCTCGATGCGATGGAACTGGTGACGAGCAATGCTCATCCGCCGGCGCCCGTGCGCGGAGCGCGATGACCGAGGGTTGCGCAGGCGAAGCTGAAAGTTTTGCTGACCAACGGCGGGCAGGTCCGAGCACCTGGCGGGAGAACGCGGCTAGAATTCCAGGGCTTCTTATTGCAAAGTTGTTTGACCATTTTCCGGTGAGCGAGTTTTTCAACAGCCACGCCTGGTTATACCTGGTTCCACTCGTCGCGTGCCTTTCATGTTAGTCTGGGTCGACGATTGGATCTGCATACGGGGTGGTTGTGCATCTGCCGGCTCATCCTTTCTGGTTTTGGTTCATCCTGGCGACTCCCGTCCTGATTTG
>Ga0123356_10005779_pt1 | contig 12559 bp, 11 predicted proteins | sample TergutEmb28metaG_2_FD_92546 | JGI IMG/M metagenome (GOLD analysis project Ga0123356, IMG submission 92546) | Embiratermes neotenicus P3 segment gut microbial communities from Petit-Saut dam, French Guiana - Emb289 P3 | ecosystem: Host-associated > Arthropoda: Insects > Digestive system > Gut ... | reverse complement strand
ATATCAATATCACGAGAATTATAGCGATAATTATCTTACCACGTTCGGTAAGTTCATAATTTTGCATGCCGCATCCACCCCCTTTTTTCATCCGTCGTCGAAAACTGCGCGAAGGATTTAGCCTCTTCGCGCTGTTTGTTATTTTTCGTTATTATACTATAATTTTTTGAAAACGCAAGCTTTCTTTAAAAATAGCGGGCTTTCTTTGGGTTTTCTTTGAAAATAGTGCGTTTTTAGCCGTATTAGTAGGCTTTTAGCCGGAGATGAATGTCAAAATCTCTTTCAGACGTTGTGCCTCGGCTTCGATCGAGAAGAATTGTTTTTTGTGCAAATCCTTACGATTTTCGATGAGTCTGCGGGTGCGCAGGATCTGCTGATCCATCTCATCAAGCTCTGCCTGGCGAGCGGCGATATAGTCGTCTGTATGACGTGCAAAACGCTCGGCGTATTCTTTTAGCATCTTCACACGCAGAACACCGTCACCCATGAGCAGATCATAATCAAAGCCTGAAGCAGCAATAAGCTTACTGACGATCTCGCGTCGTGATGCATCCGGAAGAGAATCCGGAAGAGTCTGCAGATAATCTTCGATCAGGTATATAGAATCGGTTTTTTTGGATCTCAAGGCGAGAGCGTCATAGAGCTCTTCGGTGCCCATAAATCTATCTGTGTAGTTTTCGGGCTGTGGATCTCTTTCTGCTGTGACGGGCATGGGTGCAGGAGCTTCCTCGGGGTGGCTGCCATTACCGTTTCTGAAGATATTAAGACCTCCAAAAGCTGAAGCGGGTTTTGGCGGTGCGACAGGTGCTGCTGCCACCGGATCGGGAGAGGCTTCAAACTCTGAGTACACATCTCGATCATATGCCTGCGGTTCTGCGGCGGGATATCCTTCCGCATCGTCATCATAGTTTGATTGAACCTGGTCGATAACAACGGTTGCCGATCTGTCACTCGGGAAAACCGGTGTGGTCATTCCGGGTATGGGTTGTCTTGCTGCCGGGGTCACTCTCATAGACTCGTCGGGCACGTTAAACAAAGGCTTGATATCAGAATCAGCAGTGCCGTTTGAGTCGGTCTCAAGAGACCCGTCGTCAGCACCTACTTTCCTCAGTACTCCCTTACGTTCTAACATAGCCATTATCTTGCTTTCGTTACGTTTTTCCGGCATGCCTAACCCTCCAGATGAATCATAATTCCTTGTTAAGGAATTCCTTTTTATGTCAATTTCAGTCAAATCGATTTTATGCAAATCCAATCAATAAGTCAAGCGTTTTATGTAAATTCATTTTATTAAATGTAAGAATAATTCCTTACCGAAATCGATGATAATTTAACTTGTAAATTTATTGTAAAGGGTTGAAATTATTTGTAACATGTGGTATAATGCAGTCCTATACTTGCGCTTTTCGTAAGAAGGGATGAAGTTACTTTGAAAAGAACTATTGCAGCGTGTTTGGTACTGGCCGTGCTCTTTGGCATGGTTACAGCGTATGCCGCAGGCAACTCATCAGACCCACTTATAACAAGATCACATCTGGAGGGTGCCTACAGAAACACCCTTAACAGCAGCATCAACACCACAGTCTCGGGCGCAGCAACAGCCCCAACCGCCCGTCTTAATACCATACAAAATCAAGTAACCACATTCCACTACGCAGACAAATTCACCCCGATATCACTGTCACGCAGCGATTCAGTGGTTTTAAATCAAGGCTCCAGCTTCACCCTCAGATCTGGCACAGCAACACTGGAAATAGCACGCGGAACAGTTATTAATGTTACAACCGGAGCAGCAGTCACTACCGGAGCACAACTGGTACGTAACCAACGCTACTTCAGCACAGAAAATACCTCAGTAACAATAAGAGCCACTACAGCCCTCCAAGGCTTAATAGACGGCTACTACTCAAGAGGCAGCCGCTTCCTCCCCGCCCCCACGACCCAGGTATTTACAGACATCCCATCTTCACATCCATCGTTTACAGCGATCAACTGGGGACAGGTCAATGGAATAATGGTAGGCTCCGGCGGCAGATTCCATCCGGACGGTGCGATGACACGCGGTGATTTTCTACTTATAATGCACCGATATCATGGTAGCCCATCTCCGGCAAACCCCGGTGTGGCGTTCTCAGATATACCGTCAACGAGTGTTTACTTTGCTCCTGCAAAGTGGGCGCAAGAGAATGGTCTGATCCTCGGCTCCGGTGGTAGATTCTTCCCGAACGATCCGCTTCCAAGAGATCAAATGGCAACAATTCTCTACCGCTACAATGTAATGGTAGGTGGCGATACATCCGCTCGAGCTGACGCACTTAACCAGTTCTCAGACAGAAGTCTAGTGCCGGCATCGGTCGCAGAGCACATGCGATGGGCAGTGACTCATGATCTAATCAGAGGCTCCGGCGGCAGGATTTTCTCAAATGACACGACGACTCGTGAATCAGCAATGGCTGTTCTCTATAGGTACTTCCTCAAGTTTGACGGATCTACGATTTCGGGTCCCGGAACACCGCCTCCACCAACTCAACCACCGCAGACTCAACCCCCACCTCAACAACCACCGCCACCCCCGGCACAATCACCATTCTCTGATGTATCAACGACTCACCCGTCATATGCGGCGGTTGCATGGGCTCAATCTGAAAGGATCATGGTTGGCTCCGGAGGCAGATTCTTCCCCAATGATGCAATGACTCGCGGTGACTTTGTACTGATATTACACCGCCTTGCAGGAAGTCCTGCACCGGCTCGCCCGGGAGTCGCGTTCTCCGACGTCGGCGCATCAAGTGTTTATTACAACCCGGTGAAATGGGCACATGAAAATGGTATTGTACTTGGTTCCGGCGGCAGATTCTTCCCGGCTGACACGATACCGAGAAACCAGATGGCAACAATACTATACCGTTACAACGTTCTAAGAGGCAGAGACATGACAATAAACAGCAACATTCTTGATCAGTTCACAGATAGGGCTCAAGTACCAAGCAGTATTATTGATCACATGCGCTGGGCAGTGACCCATGATATTCTTCAAGGCTCAGGCGGAAGAATAAACCCGAATGATATAACAACACGCGAAGGAGCCTGCTCAGTCCTCTACAGATACTTCCTTAAGTTCGGACGCTGATAAAAAAAAGAAAAAAGCCTGCGGGAATGAACTGCAGGCTTTTTTGTGTGTATGGTTAGGTGCTGAAGAATTTGGCGTGGATTGCGGCGACGGCGCGGTCTGCGTCGTTTTCGTCGACGAGGACTGAGATTTTTATTTCGCTTGTGGAAATCATGCCAATGTTGATTTTTGCGTCGTATAGTGCTTCAAACATCATTGCAGCAACGCCGGGTGCTGTCATCATTCCTGCGCCGACTATGCTCACCTTGGCGATTTTATCTGTCGTTTTGATCTCAGAATAACCGATGATTTCTTTGTTCTCTTCAAGGACTTCGACAGCGCCGGCCATATCTCCTCTTGCGACAGTGAAGCTTATGTCATTTGTGTTTTCACGATTTATGGATTGTAAAATTATATCTATATTGATTTTTGCATTTGCTACAACTCTAAATACTTTAAAAGCGACACCCGGCTCATCCAAAACACCGACGACCGCTATCCTCGCAATATCAGAATCTTTTGCTACACCACTGATTTTTGTATGTTCCACTTTCGTTACCCCCTTAACTATTGTACCCGGTGTTCTTGCCAGACTTGATAGAACCTCCATCTTTACACCGTAACGTTTTGCCATTTCTACCGACCGGTTATGTAAAACCTGTGCGCCCAGTGAAGCCAGCTCGATCATCTCATCGTATGTTATCTCATCGAGCTTTTTCGCTCCCGGGATCTTATTCGGGTCACCTGTGAAAATCCCTTCAACATCTGTATAAATCCGGCAAATATCGGCGTTGAGTGCTACTGCGAGCGCAACAGCGGTCGTATCAGAGCCGCCGCGTCCTATCGTCGTAATGTCGTCGAACTTATTGATACCTTGAAACCCTGCGACAAGAACGATCCTGCGACGATCAAGCTCGGCCTTTAAGCGTTCTGCTGAAATAGATTTGATCCGCGCGCTGCCATAGGCAGAGTCAGTGTTCATTCCAACTTGCCAACCGGTAAGTGATACAACCGGAAGTCCCAGTGTTTCCAGAGCCATTGCCATCAGCGCTATCGAAGCCTGCTCGCCTGTAGAGAGCAATACATCCATTTCTCGCTTTGAAGGATTTGGATTGAGTTCTTTTGCCTTATCGATCAGGATATCAGTTGTATCTGCCTGTGCCGAAAGTACAACTACAACGTTATTTCCTTCAGAATAAGCCTCTGCTATGATCCATGCAACTCGCTTGATACCTTCAGCATCAGCGACAGAACTACCCCCGAATTTTTGTACAATCAATGCCATACTAATGATCTCCCAGTATTCTAAATTGCGAATTTGCCTTGATCCCGCGTCCCAGCAAAGTGTTTATCTTCTTTCCATCCATTACTGCAGTCACAAATGCAGTTTCTGTTCCTGTATTTTCTGCAAAGATAACATTACCAAACTCTTTCTCAACTTTTTCTTGCGATGCGTCAGTTCTTATATACCATGCAGACTCGATAAGCAAAGGATCGGTAACCAAATCTTCATAGCCGTCAGTCCAACTGATCCATCTGCGGGCATGCAGATGTTTTGCAGCATCGATCACGTCAGCAACCACTGCACTGGCAGTCGGTAATCTGCCTGCTCCCGCCCCGCAAAACATGACATTACCAACGGCGTTGCCTCTCACGACTACACCATTCATGACATCATCAACATCAGCTAGCAAACTATGCTCACTTACAAGATGCGGTGCTACAAAAGCAGAGACCTTATCCCCCACTGCACGCGCCCGTCCGAGAAGCTTGATCCTATATCCCAAGGCTTTAGCACAAGCAATATCGCTTTTTGTAACACCGGTTATACCCTCAGTCGGAACCTGTCCGGGATAAACATGTTGTCCGAAAGCAAGTGATGATAATATACAAATTTTACGGCATGTATCATGACCTTCGATGTCAGCGGTAGGGTCTGACTCAGCATACCCTTTTTTCTGTGCTTCCAGTAAAGCATCAGAAAATTCGGCATTATTTCTTTCCATATCGGTCAAAATGTAATTTGTTGTGCCATTGAGTATTCCGTAGATCTCAGTGATCGTGTTTGCAGTCATGCATTGTGTTATCGGCCTGATAACAGGGATGCCGCCGCCTACGCTCGCTTCAAAAAGATAGTTTACATCATTGTCCATTGCCAGTTTCAGAAGCTCGCTTCCGTATTCTGCAACAAGCTCCTTGTTTGAAGTTACAACGTTTTTTCCTGCCTCAAGGCAACGTCGTGTAAATACAAGAGCAGCATCGACACCGCCGATGACTTCAATTACCACAGCTATGTCCGGATCATTTATGATATCTTCGAAATTATCGGCAAAAAGCGACTTATACGGACTATCAGGGAAGTCTCTGATGTCGAGAATGTATTTAACTTCTATGCCTTGGCCGGCGTTTTGGCTTATCCTATCAGAATTTTTATCAAGGACATGTACAACTCCGGACCCGACAACTCCATAACCGAGTACTGCTACTTTAATCATTCCGGTTTACCTCTCACTGCATCGCCATTTTAAGCAAAGGCAACAAATGCAGGACTAATTTTAACATAGAGCATTCCCCTATGCAACACAATCAATGTGTCAGAGAAACCATCATTCTATATGACTCTGTCTTCTACTCGTTTGTTTTTAGAATGATCTTACAGCCGATTTTATCTTCAAACCTTTTAAATGCATCTTTCCAATCGCTAAGCGACAGTATCGTATCTCCCAGCGGCTCGAGCTTAACAACCCCTGATTCCTGAAGCATCAGCGCCTGCTCCCATGAGCTGCGTCTTGATCCGAGAGAGCCTGTAAACTTGATCTCCTTAAAAGCGACTTTTGAAATATCAAACGGGATTTTATCACCGGGTAATCCGATTTGGACAAAATAACCCTGTTTTCGTATAAGATTAAGTGCTGAATCTATAGCGGGAGCTACTCCGGAACATTCAAGGACGACATCGGCTCCGTATCCACCCGTAGCAGACATTATGATTTCTTCTAAATCATCTGTTTCAATGTTGACAGTCACATCTGCGCCCAGGCTTTTTGCAAGAGCCAGTCTCGGAGCGTCAATACCTGTGCCACTGATTATTACTGTTGCGCCGTGTGCTTTTGCCACCTGCATTGCCATTATCCCGATTGCACCGGGACCTGTAACCAGTACCACATCGCCCGGAACTATCGTGCATAAGTCATATACAGCATGGCATACACAAGCAAGCGGCTCGGTCATCGAGGCAGACAAGTCGCTGACATTATCCGGGATTTTCATAACTCTATCTGCAGGCACAACGGTATACGGCGCAAAAACACCATCAAACCAGTAACCAAGAGTTCTGCGTTGCGGACAAAGATTAAAGTAACCGATGCGGCAATATTCACATGTACCGCAGTATTCATATGCAGTCATTGAAATGACCCTGTCACCTACGGCAAAATCATTTACACCTTCTCCTACTTCACTTATGACTCCGGAAAACTCGTGTCCAATAACAACGGGCGGGTTTACCGGAATCGCAATGTCGCTGTGATAGATATGCAGGTCGGAACCACATATACCAGCATAATTGATCGCGATCTTCACCTGACCTGCACCGGCACTTGGCTCAGAAACCTCCCGGATCTCCATATTTCCCGGTCCTGCGGCATACTTAACTAAACCTTTCATCTTTTTCTCCTTCTATTTATCAAGTCTTAAATTATTGTATCAGATACGCGACACCCATCATCAAGCCAAAAAGAATAGGCTGGTGCAAGATATATACGAGCAGCGCATGTCTTCCGACTAAAGGGAAAAATGGCACTTTTTTCTCATAAAACCAAGTCGGAAACTTTCCTTCACGGATATATTCTCCGACCCATGTACCGAATAGAAAAACGAATATCCATGGCAGAATAGTCTGATTATCGTAATTGACAAATCCTTCCTGCCACCATCCCAGTATTGACAGTAAATCGAAAAAAACCGGATTGCCGGAAGTCGGTGACAGATAGATTCTTGCCAGAATGCTGGCGATAATGAGTGCAATGTATATAAACGGAGCGACTTTTCGAGAAATTCCATCCCACAACTTTCGTGTCAGCCCGTAAAACATCATTAAAAATCCAAGCAGATGAAGTATACCAAAATAAATCGGCATCTCCATTCGAAGAGTCACATATGTAATGATAACAGCAATAACAATAACTATCGCACCGCGCTCTATGTTACCGCGGGAAAAGCGTGAAGATACGCCGGAAATACAAATAAAAACACCGATGAACAGCCCCTGCAAGGCATTAAAGACAGGATTGCTGTACAGCCACCACGGCGCATCCAGAAATACAGCCGCATTGTAGAATGCATGATGTATAACCATCATAGCGACTGCAAAACCTCGCAGTGCATCAATGATTTCAATACGTTTTTTCTTCTTTTCCATGTGGTCATTTTAACAGAAATGATAACATTGTCAAATCACAATGACTGTGATATACTCGAGTGGTATTCAAAGGAAGTGCATTGATGGAACTTACCGACGAACTGATAGAAATCAACCAGCAATTTGAGCATTTGCTCTTTAATTACCAACTCTTAAACAGGATCGCGTATAGCTTTTTATGCGTAGCGTGCCTGTTCTTTATTGTTATTGCAACATATAAACTTATCAGACAACGTTGGAATAGTGTATTCTTCATATTATTATGTATATCAGTCATCACATGGTCTGCATTCTCACTTCTTGCGCTTTTTTCCGTAGATACGGGTATCGCGAACTTTTACAACTATATCCGCTTTATAGGTATAGTACCTATCCCGGCTTTTCTTGCTTTGCACATTAGTATGCAGGTTTCGTATAAGAGTATACGCCCGCTTACGATTGTTTTGTTTTTGATCCCACCTGTGGTATTTATTTTGATAATACTACGCGATATATACTTACCGCACGTTTTGACATTTCTTCCGTATAATTATCAAACACCGTGGTATACTTTTGCGTTTTATTTCTATGCAGCAATTGCGCTTATAAAGTCGTACTTGCTGTGTTTTAATGTGTTCTATCAGATGCCGCCACGTGCTCGACGTTCAACAAAATCGACATTTATAAGTGTCATCGCATTAACGTTTTTAGTCGTTTTTGAAGCTTTTTTACGAAGCCGTATACATGATATATTTCCACAGAGCGTTTTGCTGGATTTGCTACTACCACTTACAACACCGGTCGCACTTTCTTTTCTGGTTTACCCGCTGTTTGACTCAATGTATATCATGCCCGCATCCGATGTTATAGTTACCTCACGTGAGTTTATTATGAAAGGTCTAAACACAACGGTTTTAGTTCTCAACCGCAGGCATCAGATACTTGACTGGAACAGAAAAGACTGGGACAGCAGCTTTCCGCTGCCAAAACCAATGTATAAAGAACCGTATCCAAACTACTTAAAACGTGTTCTCAGTCAATACTCCGGAAGAGTCTCTCCGCATAATCCCGATATCGTTATAATCGCAAAAGACGGGACTGAAACATACTTTTTACTTCGCACACATGAGGTTGGATACAAAAAAAGAATGTTCGGTTATGTTGTAGAAATCTCAGAGGTTACACCACTGTACACAAAACTTCGCTACTTCGAAGAAATCGCACACATTGATACACTCACAGGACTTAATAACCGTAATGCGTACATCGACTATACACAACAGATCATGAGTGAAGAAAACATGCCGCTGCTGATCCTGGTTGGAGACCTGAACGAATTAAAACGCATAAACGATACTTACGGACATTTAATTGGCGATGATCTCATAAAAAAAGTGGCAGAAGTAATTAATGAAGCAAAACCGGAAAACGCATTTATCGCACGTGTTGGCGGAGACGAGTTTGTTGTTCTTTTACCCGGTGGAAGCGAAGAAGTTGCAGAGCAGTTCATAAACAGATCAAATGCAATGTGCGGAAACATAGCAAGTGAAAAAGCGCGAACCCCAAGTGTTTCCTGGGGATATTCAATAATGACATCTACTGACCAGTCATACAACGAAAAGTTTGCCGAAGCCGACAAGATGATGTACGAATACAAGAAAAGACGCACCGAGTTCAGCAGTAGCGGTACCCTACCAAAAGCAAGATAAGCAAAAACCAGCCTTCATGATGATAAGGCTGGTTTTTTGTTACAAATCTATCTCATTTCCCGAATTATCTATTCGCCTTGCATTCTGCGCGAAAAGAGCGACCCAGTATAATAGAAACATGATGCCAAGAGCAAAAATGACAGTGACAACTATATCAAGAAGCTCCGATGCAGTGATTGCAGGGTTGTGTATAACGGTTGTGGCGAGCAAGCTCAGCGCAAAAGGGTTAAACATATAGTCAGAGCTTGTAAAAGCAAAAATATTCGACAGCAGGATCGAAGCGGCAATACAAACTGCGGCACTCATCCCTGCTTTACCAGTGGCGGTACCCAAAGTAAGGTGACAACAAACATACATCATAAGGCAGACCCCGGTGAGTATACCGGCGATCAGGACTCCGGATAATGTAACATCATTATGATCAAATAGCAGGCTTGAGACACCCCATGAAGCAAACATCCCGATAAATGCTAAAATAAAGGCTGATAGGGGATAGATGATGAATTTCGGATAAATGTAAGCAAGGCTGCTCAAACCGGCGCTTTGGGGTATGATCACGGCACGTTTTTTCTGCTCTCCACCGGCAGCTCTGTTAAGTAAAAGCAATAAAACGATCAGCCCGGCTCCTGTGATATCAGAAACGGAGGACGAAACCCCGGTAGATGCAGCAGAGACGAGTACACCTGTCATTTCGGAGACATCGATCCCAAACTCATCGTAAATCTCGCTCATCGAATCCATTAAGGCACCCATCCCGGTGATGACAAGCGGGCTGAAAACAGCCAAGCCGAGAATAACAAGTGCAACGATCAGAGCCTTTCCGGTCCTGAAATACGCCAGCATTTCTTTTTTATAACTTGCTTTTATCTGCATGTTCACAGTGCAGTCACCTCCCTTTGAGCATAGGGCATCAGATGACCGCTGTTGATCCCCAGATAAATCTGTTCTAAAGAAAGTCGTCTGAACCACAGCCCCTCAGGAACGATTTGTCTGCCGGCAAGTGCAGTGACCGTTTTATAAAAGAGCTCCGCCTCGCTAACTCCGGCTTTTGCGAGAACGGTCAAGTCGCCATAATACTCTGCCTCAACACGCTCTACAACTTCGATACCACGCAGTAGCTGAACATTTTCCGGAGTATTAGGCAGTCTGATCGTAACAGCATTTTCTGCCCCGAACATCTTTTTAATATCTGATAATGTTCCTTCCACAGCCATGACACCATCGCGGAGGATCCCGACTTTATTAGCAACTCTTTCAACATCAGCCAAAATATGAGTACAAAGTATGATGGTCGATCCGGAAGCTGCCAGCTCGTTGATAATGGCCATAATTTCTGCTCTGCCTCCGGGGTCAAGCGCAGATGTCGGTTCGTCAAGGATCAGCAAGTCAGGGTTGGCGTACAATGCTGCAGCAATACCTATTCTTTGCGTCATACCGCGCGAATAACCTTTTATCATTCTGCGAGCATCATTATACATCCCCGTCAGTTGTAAAACCTCTGCAGTACGTGCTTTGATTTCGCCGCTATATTCACAGCATGATCCGATAAAATCAAGATACTCAAACCCGTTCATGTATCCAAAGAGTGAGGGAGACTCGGGTAAGTAGCCGATTTTGATATCTTCGCTTTCAAACGCAATGTCTCCGCTATCCTTTGGAATTATATTGCAGATAACGTTCATAGTCGTAGTTTTACCACATCCGTTAGTGCCTAAAAAACCATATACATCACCCCTTAAAAGGCTCATATTCAAGCCTTTCAAGACGGGAAAGTGTTTATAACTTTTTGTTAATCCGGTGATTCTGAGCATTACCTTCTCCTTGCCTTAGTGTATTAAAATGCCCAGCAGTAAATTTCCTGCCAGTTCATTAAACGCAAGCACCATCATGATTATAACAGGAACGGACGCGAAAAACCAAGCGGTTTTCTTCCACGGACCGATCTGTGTCCAGGAGTTTTCGATTTTAAATTTACGTATAGCCGGGATCTTTGCAATAAATACAGCAACTCCGACAATGATCATTACCAAAATCGCGAGAATAAAAATCGTATATACGGTGTTGACATAACGGTTTGCCTCACTTGTCAACTCCATCAAAGTCGTTAGGAGCAAAGCCCCGGCGCCGATCGAGTTGACGATAGCATGAAGAATTGTGACAATAAAGAGAGAACCGGTAGCATAACGTATATAACCTAGTGCAAGACCGTATGCAGTGGTGTAGAAGAGCATGTACAAACTGCCGTGCATCAGTCCGAATAAAAGTGAACTGATCAGAATAGCCATCCCTGTACCGTAGGGCTTGAGAGCATCATACATAATACCGCGGCACAGAAATTCCTCAAAAAGGGGAGCAATAATAACCATAAGAAAAATCATCGCAAACACACCGGCGAGGCTCGTAGTAGGCTCAATCACAGTTGGCCTCACCAAATCGTCGATGTATGCACTGACATCTAAAAAACGCGTGATCAAATACGATGCCAAAAGTGTTAATAACGCAACTCCGTGTCCAAGCCCGAATGTAGCCGGAAATGTTCCAAGCGCACGAGCAAGTCTTCTGGGCTTTCTATAAAGGCTTCGATAGTTCCCCTTATAATCTGAAAAACTCTTGAAAATAAAAGCAGCAAACAGGAGCGGAATAATATATACAAACAAAATGACAAGGATTCCACTTATCAATCCAAATATATTGCCGTCAAGTCCGCTGAAAACACGACCGATCAGTGATGAAACCCATCCAACTGCAAGCCTGCACAAAAAATAGACACACATAATAAGCCCAAGCTTGGCACAAACGATCTTGTACCCTTTAAGCTTAGCATTATCATCCTGTTCGCTGTTTGGTTCAAGTTGTGAGTTATTGCTTTCGTTTAACTCATTATACTCCATTATTCTTCTTACCTCGTCCAATCCTCGCCATATCATAAATCCCCCGCTCGATATAAGCAGGGGACTATACATTCATTACAAAATCTGACCTTACTTAGACGGCTCTTCTGATGCTTTGCCAACTGTTGAAACTGCCCACTTTGCAATCTGAATACGCACACGGTCTTCACTTGTCTCGAAGGTGATTTTTTCATCATTGATCGAGACTACTTTGCCGAAAATCCCGCCGATGGTTGTAATAGTGTCACCGACAGATAGAGAGTTGCGCATTTCTGCGAGTTTTTTCTTCTTCTTATTCTCAGGTCTGATCATGAAAAAGTAGAATATACCTACCATAACCACAATCATAATAATCATTTCATAGCCGCCCATAGCAAATCCTCCGAATATGTATTTTTTAATGCCTTGTGATTATACTTGAGCACCAATTAAAAAGCAAGCCCTTTTCTTT
>Ga0123356_10005778_pt1 | contig 12560 bp, 8 predicted proteins | sample TergutEmb28metaG_2_FD_92546 | JGI IMG/M metagenome (GOLD analysis project Ga0123356, IMG submission 92546) | Embiratermes neotenicus P3 segment gut microbial communities from Petit-Saut dam, French Guiana - Emb289 P3 | ecosystem: Host-associated > Arthropoda: Insects > Digestive system > Gut ... | reverse complement strand
TCCTTTGCCTTTACCCTTCACATCCAACACGTAATGCTGAAAAACCTGTTCCATAAGCGGATCCAGCCCGCTTGTTGGTTCATCCAGAATATAAAGATCGACATCTGAAGCAAATGCTGCAACCAAAGCTACTTTCTGCCGATTTCCTTTGGAGTATGTTCGGCATTTTTTTGTCGGGTCAAGGTCAAAGTCTTTGATTAGCTTTTCCCGCAGATTTTTATCATGAGTACCACGCAGATTGACAAATAAATCTATAACCTCACCACCTGTCAGGTTTGGCCATAAGTTCACATCGCCTGGAACATAAGCGATCCTTTTATGAATCTCAACGGCATCGCGCCATGCATCCATACCAAACACCTTGGCACTTCCTGCTGTTGCTTTAAGAATACCGAGCATTACTCGTATTGTCGTTGTTTTTCCTGCTCCGTTCGGTCCTATATAACCAAACACCTCACCTTTTTCAACAGTTAAGCTGACCCCGTCAAGCGCAGTCAGCTTCCCGAATTTTTTCATCAAGTTTACGATTTCTAAGCTGTATTCCGACATTATACTTACCCCCGCAATGCAATTTACTATAGCGTCGATGTAAAAAATACCACTATTACATTTCACCATCATTACCTGCTTAAGTCAATATTATTTTGCGGCTTTCTGTATTTACATTGTATTGTACCAAGATAAATGATATTGTAATGTTATGAAAAGAACATTTAATGCAATCAAGATAAGGTTTTATTCGTTCTTTGTGCTTTTTGTATTGGCACTTTTTTCGGTCGTTACAATAACGTCGGTTCAGCAGCTCCAGGCTGTTATTTCTATTTCAGTGTCTATCGCCGGCATGCCGATACTTGAACGTGCCGTGTCCTACATTGATGGCGATAAATACGAGCGTCTTGTTGAGTCACTTGACCCGACCGATCCGTTTTATATTCAGACACAAGCCAGGTTCAACGAACTAAAGAATGATATGCAGGTACAGTTCCTTTATTCTATGGCTATTTGTGCAGACGGTCTTCACCGCTTTATTTTTGATGGTGAAAACCCCGAAAGTGAGAATTTTTCTCCTCTTGGAACCGTTGAAGATATAACTGACTATGATTCTGTTTTTTTATTGACATACGAAGAAGGAACTCCTCAATACACAAGAATTATGTATGACTACACCGATTGGGGGCGCCTCGTTTCAGCATACATGCCCATTTTTAACTCAAGCGGTGATGTTGTAGGTATTGTTGGCGTCGATTTCGACGGAGATGAGATATATCAATCAATAACGCATAGTTTCTGGCAACTGGTCATCCTGGCAATCGGGCTGGCAGTTGCAGGAATATTCTTATTCTTTTTCCTAATGAGAGACTTGGCGAAGCAAAACAGGGATATAAAACAGCGTGACGAGTTGCTCAGCACGGTGAATAACGCCATCACACTCCTACTGCAGGCAGAGCGTGACGGCTTTGAAGGTGCTTTATGGGAAAGTATGGGGATGATGGCTAAAGCGGTTGATGTTGACCGTGTTTATATATGGAAAAACCATGATGAAGATGGTGAGTTGTATTGCACACAGTTGTATGAATGGTCGGAGGGAGCCGACCCGCAGCAGAATAATGAATATACCGTTGATATTCCTTATGAAGGAAACATTCCCGGATGGAAAGAAAAATTCCTGCGCAAGGAGTGTGTAAATAATATCGTAAGGGAGATGTCACCTGAAGAGCAGGCACAGTTGGCCCCACAGGGAATAATATCTATCCTGACCGTTCCGGTATATTTGCAGGATGAGTTCTGGGGTTTTGTTGGCTTTGACGACTGCCGTAAAGAGAGGGTATTTACCTTAAATGAAGAATCAATTCTCCGCTCCGGAAGTTTGCTTATCGCTTATGCTCTTTTGCGTCACGATATGACACAAAAGCTGGAATCCGCGCTAAAGGAAGCGAATGCCGCCAGTGTGGCTAAAGGTAATTTCCTTTCCAATATGAGTCACGAAATGCGAACTCCAATGAACGCGATCATCGGTATGACCGCAATAGGAAAAAAAGCTCCAAGTATTGAAGAAAAAAACAGCGCATTAAGTAAGATAGGGGAAGCTTCGTCTCATCTGCTTGGTATTATTAACGATATTCTTGACATGTCAAAAATCGAAGCGAACAAAATGGAACTGATTTCCGCCCCGTATAATATTGACCAAATGATACACAAGGTGCTAACCGTTACTCAACTGCGAGTTGATGAAAAGAAGTTGAACTTAACGGTTAATATTGATGATAAAATACCAAGAAATGTCATAGGAGACGACCAGCGGTTGACACAGGTTATAGCCAACCTGTTATCTAACGCAGTTAAGTTCACACCGGAAAAGGGAGAGATTCACCTGGATGCTTTACTATGTGATGAAACCGAAAATACTTGTGAGCTGCGTTTTGAGGTTACCGATACCGGAATAGGTATATCCCCTGACAAACAGGGAAAACTATTTGATGCATTTGAGCAGGCGGAAGATATGACACATCGCAAGTATGGCGGGACAGGATTGGGACTTACAATTTCTAAACGTATCGTCGAAATGATGAATGGGCGAATCTGGGTCGAATCTGACTTAGGTAAAGGGGCTAAATTTATATTTACTGTTCAGTTGGAACGCAATAATAATATTGATAACTCTTCAACCGGATATGATGATACGGATGATGATAATGCAGCCGACATCTCACATAGTGGTGAATTCAAAGGCAAGCATCTTCTTGTTGCAGAAGATGTTGAAATCAACCGCGAAATATTGCTCTCTCTCCTGGGGGACAGCGGATTAATAATCGACTGTGCTGAAGATGGCAAAGTAGCGCTTGAAATGGTTACTAATAATCCCGATAAATATGATATAGTCTTTATGGATTTGCAAATGCCTGAAATGGGCGGACTTGAAGCTTCTCGCCTTATTCGGGCTCTACCGGTACAAAGAGAAAAAAGGTTACCTATCATAGCTATGACCGCAAATGTTTTTAAGGATGATATTGACGCATGTTTTGATGCAGGCATGGATGATCATCTGGGAAAACCGCTTGATATTGACAAAGTATTTGAGAAACTAGCTAAATATCTGAGATAACTTCTCATAAAATTGCTTAAAACCATTGAATGAAAGCAAAATATTAGTTATACTGTATATAATTTTATTTTTTAGGGAGTTCAAAATGCCTAGAGTTCGATTAGTGATTATTGATGATTCTCTGTTTTTTAGAACCTTTCTCACTCGTAATGTCGGCAAGGATCCTTCTATTGAGATAGTCGGCAGCTTTGGTGATCCTGTTGAAGCTTCAAAAAATATCCAGGCACTACGCCCGGACGTTATAGCGCTCGATATGGAAATGCCGAGGATGCGTGGCGACGAATTCCTACGTACTGTCATGCCAAAGCATCCAAAAGTCAAGGCAATCGTTATCAGTGCACTTTCCAGTAATGTCTTCGATGCGATGCATGCGGGAGCCATAGACTTTGTCGGAAAACCGGGTTCGACGCCCGGATTTAACGAGTCTATGTTCATTACTGAAATCATTCAAAAAATAAAAGTTGCATCTACCGCACATACGCATAGGTTTGCCGATCAGGCTCCGGCAAGGCAGCCGGCGAGGCCGGCCGCTCCGGCAGCACGTCCTACGGTATCAGGTGCCTCATCAAAAAGCATAATCGCCATTGGTGCGTCCACAGGAGGTACGGAAGCTATTATCGAGGTTGTAAAACACTTTCCCGCCAATACTCCCGGTGTTGTTATTGTACAGCACATGCCTCCGGTTTTCACAAAAATGTATGCCGAACGCGTCGATAGGATCTGCATGATGAGCGTACGAGAAGCAAAAAACGGAGATCGCGTCCAGCAAGGAACGATCCTGATAGCTCCCGGTGGTGATGAGCAGTTGTACGTACGTCAAGACTCAAACGGTTATTATACTTATGTATCCCCCGGTGCAAAAGTCAGCGGACACTGTCCCTCTGTTGATGTATTGTTTGAATCTGTAGCAAAAATCGCAGGCAGAAGTGCTGTTGGTGTAATTCTTACAGGAATGGGCGCCGACGGTGCAAGAGGATTAACAGAAATGAAGCGGACAGGTGCACATACGATTGGACAGGATGAAGCATCATGTGTTGTTTACGGCATGCCAATGGAAGCTTTTAAGAAAGGCGGTGTCACTGAGCAATTGCCGTTATCCTCCATAGGCGATGCTGTGTTGCGTCGATTTAGCGGCAGAAGATGAATAATCAGCGCTTACCTGTGACGGAAAAGATCAAAAACTGGTATAGTTCACATATCAAAATACCTCTCGGTGTGGTTATTGCGATTTGTATTTTTCCCGTTATTCTAACGGCACTTTTCTATTTGCTCCGCTCTTACAGGGGAGTAATGGACTGGGTCGTTATTTACATTTCTGCACCAATTCGTGGTTTTCTTGGACTTCTTAGCTCGATTTATCCGTTTGCATTAATGGAAATTCTATGCACCGCCGCCGTTATATTCATTGTATACTACATCGTTAAATCCATCCGGGATACCTCACGTAGGCGCGGGAAATGGAAGCTCCTCGGCAAACGTCTTCTCCCGTTGCTTGTTGCGGCTTTTTATGTTTGGGGCTTATTCTGCTGGTTGTGGAATAGTGGTTATCATTCAACCGGTTTTGCCGAAAGGCACGGTTTTTCAAGCGAAGGCATAACAGTATCAGAGCTTGCTGCTGTAACGCAGTTATTTGCTGACAAAGCAAACGAGCTTTCCGAGCTTGTGGAGCGAGATGATGACGGTCGTTACACCGCGGACTACCGTGTGACGTTCGCCGAATCCACAAGTATCTACAGGAACATTTCAAGTGAATTTCCCAGTCTCGCAGGCAGGCTCTATGCTCCGAAACCAATGCTATACTCATGGCTTATGAGCATCACAGGTTATTCTGGAATGTACTTTGCACTCACGGGTGAGGCTATGATAAATACCCAACCGCCGGGCACTTTTATGCCTATGACCGTTGCACATGAGCACGCTCATCAACTTGGGGTCTTCGCAGAGGACGAAGCTAACTTTGTCGGCATTTTGGCTTGTGTTACATCAGAAAATATCGCGTTTGAGTATGCAGGATATATGGCGGGCCTCAACTATTTGCTTAACGCTTTGATGTTCAGCGGTGACTTCATGTCAAGTGGACTCAGCGAAGAATGGTTTATCATCGTTAGCAGTTTGTCTGAGAATGTAGTTCGAGACCGGCAGGAGAACGCTATTTTTTGGGCAACTCGAACAACCTCTAATACAGGCATTACATTTCTGGATAATGTTCTCACCACAGTGGCAGAAACAACAAACGATGCCGTCAACACGGTTTACGATGGATTTCTCCGTTCGCAAAACCAGGAATTAGGCATCCAGTCTTATGGTGCATGCGTCGATTTACTTGTTGAGTACTTTGGTTAGGCAGAGTCTCCTTGCATCCGGTGTCTAAACATCCGGATGACGGCAAGCCTGTTCTGTAGCTCCTAATGCCGTCGCAAACACAGCATCCGGTGGTATAATAAAGTTCAATCCGGTCAACTTGTTAAATTCTTGAAACTTTAAAACCGCCTGTGGGAATGTTGCGAGCATACCTGTCAAAATGACATTTTTGATTGAATCATTATTTAGCGCAAACACAGTAAGCATCCCTACTGTTTCAAACACCATATTTACTATTCCAAGTGCGATGTCAGAATCAGATGCCGTACTTTTTAATTTTCCGAAATTTGCAGCCGTCAGATCTGAAGGAAGTGACTGTACTTCCTTGCTGAGTATCTCTCTCACCGAAAGGTCGATATTTCTCAGGTCTCCTTTTTCCGCAAGCGCTAACACAGCGTCTATATCGCTCTTGCCGAGCATCAGCGACGCAAGCCCTATAACCGTTCCTCCACCGACTCCGGAACCTCCGAGATGTGTGACTTCATCCTTTGTTGCTCTAACGAATGCCGTTCCCGTTCCCATGCTGACAACGAGTGCTTCACTCTGCCCTGTGAGGCTTAGTGCTCCACGCCCTATCGCATCAAACTCATTTATCTTTTGGGTTTCTATACCATATATCTGTTCGTCAATAAATGACGCGCCAACACCTGTTAGGTATATAATTGAGATGTTTCCCGGACTAAGCCCGTTTTTTGAAAGAAAATTGCCTATCGCACCATACATTGAGGTAACCTGATCTGCGGCTCTTACCTGTAACTTTCCAAAGTTTTTACCATCTTGTTGGCCTACGATTTTGGTCGTTGAACCACCCACATCTATACCTAAAACAATACTCATTGCTTTTCTCCTTCTGTTTGGTGTATAATATCTTAGGTAAATGTGCTTGTCAAGAAAACAGTTATGACCAGAAGGGAGAATAACGTTGAGATACTTTATTGCTTCGGTACCGTTCTTTGATGCTGATATGGTAGTCCATGCATATAAGATGATGACTCACGACGGAGACAAGCTTCTTGGTTCTGCTGAAGATCATCGTATGTTAGGTAGTGAGCTTTTAGCTCCTGCGCTGGAATTTGTAAAGGAAATTGGTACTGAGCCGTTTGCCGGTGATAATGAGTTCTTTGTTGAAATCAGTAAATACCAGCTCCTGATAGGTATGCCTCTTAATATGCAGATCCCTCCGGATAATCTGGTTTGCGTCATTGACAAAGAAACTCTTACGGACAATGCCGCTTATGCTAAGCTTGGAATCCTTCAACGTAGAGGATATCGTTTGGCTATCGAAGGCTTCCCCCGTGCTATCAGCATGGAAACGGCTGTAAAGGTCTTTGATTATGTGCTTCTCAGTTGTAAGGACGAAAACTTTAATGCAGAATTAAAGGAAATTAGACCTTATATTTTTAAGACCAAACTGGTTATTACCGATGTGCCTGACATGGAGAGTTTCGACAAGTATTCAGGTGCGCGCGGTGTGTTGCTCTCCGGCAACTTCTACAGCCAGCCTATAACAAAAGGTACTGTTGATATTTCACCGCTAAAAATCAATGCATTGAACTTGCTTGGTCAAATCAACGACGATTCTTTCGATCTTGGTGAAACCGCAGCAATAATTGAACGTGACCCTGCACTATCCATCTCTCTCTTACGATTTATCAACGCCATGAACCCCGACCGGAGCCGCAAAATCGACTCAATTCGAAATGCAGTTGCGATCCTTGGTCAAAAGGAAGTTAAAAAATGGGCATCGATTGCAATTTCTGTAAGCATGGGGGAAGACAGACCCAGCGAAGTCACACGGCTATCGCTGTTGCGTGCCAAATTTGCAGAAAACCTTGCGCCTTCATTCGAAATGGGGATCAAAGCCGGTTCATTGTTCATTTCCGGACTTTTCTCGCTTCTTGATGTTATTCTTCAAATGCCTCTTGCCAAGGCTATTGACGAAGTAGCGGCATCCAGCGAAATAAGAGATGCACTTGTTGATCACAAGGGGCAGCTAAGTGACGTGCTCAGTTTGATTTTTGCGTATGAGCATGCCGATTGGCACACCACATCACTCATTATGGTTCGGAATAATATTGATATAGAAGAACTGACCCAGGCTTTTGTAGATTCTTTATATTGGTACAGGCAACTGCTTGATGCTATAGAAGATGAATCCGAAGATGAGCTTCCCGGCGAATCTGATGAGTCCGGCGAGTTGTCTGAAGATGCTATATAGCGGGAGCTTCGCCTCATGAGAGTTATGGCAATTGATTATGGCGATGCCCGCACAGGCGTTGCTGTTTCGGATACCTCAAAGACCCTTGCGGGAGAGGCTTGGGTGATCAATTGTAAAAACGAGAATGAAACGGCACGTATTTTGGCAGTCGAAGTCAAAAAACGTGGCGTTTCTTGTATCGTTGTTGGTTATCCGAAAAACATGAACGGCACAGTAGGTCCAAGAGCTGAGAAAAGCGAACATTTCTCAGAAAAATTACGCATATTAGCACAACAGGATAATGACTCCTTAGAGGTTGTACTTTGGGATGAACGTATGACAACAATCAGCGCGCATCGCGTTTTGGATGAAGCCGGTAAATATGGAAAAAAGCGCAAAAAAGCAATTGATGCTGTAGCGGCTTCACTGATTCTCGAGAGCTACCTGGATTATTTGAACTCCAAGTCATAACCACGGTTACTAACTAAAAATATTACACGCTCCGGTCGTATCAGAGCGTGTAATTATTTGTTTTGGCGAAGCTCTTCATGTGAGCCAGCTTTTTGAGCCGTCTGCTTCTTCCACTTGACCTTGGGTCAGGGCTTCAACCCTATTGCGTATAAGCTCCAACCATGATGATGTGTCCTCAGGCAGTTCGAAAATAGTTTTTGTTTCTAAACCTAAAAGTGTTTTAACTATTGACATGGAGGCGTTGCCTTCGGCATCCAATGAAAGTTGGAATACAAGGGACTGTCCCGGGTTTTCCTCCCCCCACTTCTCAAGATCCGGCACCATTTTTTCAAAATCAAGTATTAGGTTTTTGTACTTTTCATACTCCTTGGGATCGTCAGCCATACGCTGAAGTATGTCGCGGTCGATCTGAATATTACGGAAGCCTTCACCCCAATCAGCAGTGCTGGTTGAAATAGTCCATCCGGGCATCAGTTCACGAAGACTAGCCAGAACATCATCAACAGTCTTTTTACCACCCGCAGGCTTATTTTCAACGTTCTGTTTTGCTTTTACGGCGGAGCTTGCTTGGGCTGAGGGACCGCTAATATTAGATATTGCCATTTGAATCACTCCTTTTCTTCTTTAATATCATAACTTTTCCTTATTCATAAGGACAACTCGCCTCAATCATAATATCGGTATTTTTACTGATAAACTTTAATTTTCCTTTTTCCCGTTAAGATGCTCTTCCAGCGATTTAATGACCATGTCAAATGACAACGGTTTTCCCAGATGCCCGTTCATTCCCGAGTCAAAGCACTTGTTTATGTCTTCCTGAAACGCATTTGCAGTCATAGCAACGATAGGAATCTCTTTTGAGCGTTCTACTCCTGACTCTCTTATAAGTTTCGTCGCTGTGAATCCGTCCATTTCCGGCATCTGAATATCCATAAATATCATGTCATATTTTGTCGGAGCGGAAACGAATGCCTTAACCGCTTGAGCACCGTTCTCCGCGCATTCTATCTTTAGCTTAGTCGGTTCAAGAAGGGCCATTACAATTTCGCGGTTGATTTCAACATCCTCAACCAACAACACTTTTTTACCTTCAAAGTTCGCCTCGACCACAGCCGTCTCTTCTTCTTCATGCTTAGATTGTGCAAGTGCCTTTTTCTTACCGTTCCTTTCATAAGCCAGGCTAACCGTAAACGAAATCACGGCGCCTTTGCCAAGCTCCGATTCGACCCATATGTTACCGCCCATCATTTCAACAATACCCTTGCAGATAACCAGGCCAAGTCCTGTGCCTCCGAATCTGCGTGATGTGCTCGCTTCCGCTTGCTCAAATGAAGTGAACAGACGTTCCTGCTGCTCCTTGCTTATACCAATACCTGTATCGCTCACCATAAAAAGGATCGTACACTGACCGTTTTGCTCTTCTTCCAAATTGAGTTCCAGATGTATGCTTCCTTTTTCCGGTGTGAACTTGACCGCATTTGACAGTAAGTTTGTAATGACCTGCGCCAGCCGCTGGTCATCTCCAATAAGCGTATCCGGTATATTCGGATCTATGTTTACGGTCAGCTTCTGATGCTTTTGCTCCACGCGGAAGTTGATAACATCCACAACCCGCGAAATAATCTCATCAAGCGAAAATGTCGTTGTAGACAATGTATACTTATTTGCTTCTATTTTCGATACGTCAAGAATATCATTAATAATTCCCAAAAGATGCTTGGAAGCATCGTGTATCTTCCCAAGCGCATAATTTTTCTTTTCAATATCGGTTGAAGTTGTACCAATTGATGTCATTCCAATGATTGCATTTAGCGGGGTACGTATTTCATGGCTCATGTTTGAAAGGAAGTTACTCTTTGCTACGCTTGCCTGCTCAGCTTTCTGCCTGGCAATCTCCATCTCTGTGACATCCGCGGTCATTATAATATACCCTGTTTTAATCACATTATGATCATAAAGGTAATTTGCTGTCCCTTTATAGTACTTGTCGTTATCTATGTTGTAAAAGACCTCCGCCTCCCTGCCTTCGTGAAGTGCAGTAATCGGATCCGATGGTGAACCTGCCGGATAAATACTAATATCACTGTAAGGTTCGCCTACTGTTTCGCTGAGATTTTTATTGATAAAATCCAATGCGCGGTTATTGATATAAATTATCTCAAGTTCAAGATTGGTGATTATAAGTGGTGAGTTGACACTGTCTTCAAGACTGTCTGCCATTTCGTCAAATGAATCCGCCAATGCTCCAAATTCGTCCGTTGCTTTCGAGTTTAATCTAAACTGCCTTTCTCCCATCCGGAACCTGGACAAGCCGGAGATCAACTTGTTTATATTACTGGTCACAGATGATGCCACAAGTACAGCTACAGCAAGTACCAAAGCAAATACGCCGATGCTTGTTATAAATAGCTGCATAACATTTTCACGCGAGTTGGTGTTTATAGCGTCAATAAGTCTTTCACCCATCAAAACTGCCGGCTCGGTAAAGTCCTCTATGCCCGATCCTATAGTAACAAATGCGAATCCGCGTCTGTTACCTTGTATCTCGGGCGAATATTTCCCGGTATAATACTGTATAGCTCCTGCAGTGGTGGGTTTGTAGATATTACTCCAATAAATATAGAAAGAGCCGGAACCGCCGTTTCTTGTCAAATCCATCCAACCTGTGCATTGTGGAGCATTGTTCAGAAACCGCCCGTCAAGTCCGACAAAACCTGCCTGTGTTAACTGTCTTGCAGGTGTTTTGCTGCGTGACTGATAGTCAAGTATCGGGTAACCGTTTGCACCAATGACAGGATTTCCGCTATTGTCTCTGAGTTGTCGTTCTCCAAATTGCGGTAGTATCTCTCTGTCTTCGTTATTTTCTGCATAAAACTCTCCCCAGCTTGTACCTGCGGGTTCTTCAGATAGATTGTTCCATGCAGGATTCGCTTCCAGCCAATCTCTTCCGCTTGCTGTAAACCAATAGTAAAACGGTGTATCCTGCGCAAGCTGCGTTTCTCCGTTTGCATTTAGTATAGGTATCGATCTTCCCTCATCATCAAGGGCAAATCCGCCGTTTATATAGTCACGCTCCAGTACTATTGTGCCTTCCAGCCACGGTACCTGTGGTTCTCCGGTGAGCGGATTATACCCCACAATTGAATGGTGCCTCGGATGGGCTATACTGCGGCACTGGTAGTCCCAGATAAATGCATAATTGCCGTCATAAGCATCGGATAGTACAGTGTAACGTTTTTCCATTGGAGTTATAAAATCTACAAACTCCATTATGTGGTCGTGGTTTAACGCCATTGTCACGTATCCCCAGATTTCTCCTTCGAAGTCAATGACCGGAGTTGCCCAGCGCACAATACCCTCAAAACGCTGTCCTAAAGGATTTTCCATACCCGCAAAAGCCTGTTGCCTCGCTACATCCATAAATTCGCTAACAGGCAGGTTTGCTGCTTCTTGCAATATATCGTAATTTGGATGAGTTTGAGGTACGTTATTTTTTAATACTCCGGGTGTATACATGCCGATATAATTAGTTCCGACATAAGCGCCAATTACATCCGATACATATATCTCTCCCGGTTGCAGATTTTTTAGTTCCTCCCAGTAGGTCTCCGCTTTGACATAAGTGTTCGCCCGATTGGACACATCCAATTTCTCCGGGTTCATAGGATAGTTTATCTTAGTTGTTTCTTGATTAACATACTTAAAAAGCTCTTTTCCGTCCATATCGATAAATGTGATTTCATCGTAAAGCGGAAACATTTCATGGTAATGGTCGAAAAAATCCGGTGGTCTGTAATTAAAACTGCTTCCGAGTAATTTGTCATTATTCTCTCTGTTTGACGATACATTAAGTGGACCGTCGTACACAAACGGATTTACCTCAACCCATGACATGCCGTCATCAGCAAGCACCCAGTCTCCCATTGTCATCAGATTACCGTTTCTGTTTTCGGAGAAAACCATATATGCCTCATCAGACGGCATGAGTTTAGACAGCAGCAGCACATCCTGATCCCGTTGATAAAGAAACTCCGCAACAGCCGCCGCCGTATCGGTAGTCATTCTTTCTATATTGTCCCGCGCACCGTCGTTGAGCGCTGAAGTGGCATCAGTAACCGATATGTCTCTTAGCAAATAACCAAGCGACAGTATCTGATTCCATGTTATAACCGTAAGAATGATTATTGGAATGAGCATAACCGTGACAAAAATCAATATTAACTTAGCACGAAGCCTCAGCCTCATTTTCCTTGGAGGCTTCTCGCTTATTTCTCCTTGTTTTTCCTGGGTTACACTCATTATTGCATTTCCCTTCAGATGCTGGATTAACTAAATACTGCTATATTGATAAATCGGGCTTAGGATAACACTCCGCTCATGACGAGTTTCATTATAACTTCAAGAAGAACATATCCCCATCTGTCGATA
>Ga0123356_10005777_pt1 | contig 12560 bp, 11 predicted proteins | sample TergutEmb28metaG_2_FD_92546 | JGI IMG/M metagenome (GOLD analysis project Ga0123356, IMG submission 92546) | Embiratermes neotenicus P3 segment gut microbial communities from Petit-Saut dam, French Guiana - Emb289 P3 | ecosystem: Host-associated > Arthropoda: Insects > Digestive system > Gut ... | reverse complement strand
AATTAGAAAGAAAATATAATGAAATATTTTAAGTTTTTTATAAACATCTTGAAAATATTGTTTATACAGAATTATTCCTATAGAATACCCTGCATATACAAATCATTAGCTATCCTTTATCATTAAAATCTTATTAATAGAATTCAAAACAGCATCAACACTGGCCATTATAACATCTTCACGAGTAGCTCTACCAGTAGCTTTATTACCATTTTCATCAGAAGTTATAACAAAAACTTCAGCTAATGCATCAGTACCACCAGTAATAGCTTCAATATGATATTCTTCAAGTTCAATATTAGTTGTCCCTTTAACCAAATATTGAATAGCATTTAATGCAGCATCAACAGGACCCACTCCAGTTTTTGAAGTTTCTTTTTCTTCACCATCAATCAACAATTTCACAGTAGCTGTTGGGGAAACTGATTCACCAGACATTACAGAAAGACCTAAAAGCTTAATAGATTCTTCTTTAGCCTGTCCTAAAACTGTAACAGCAATAGCTTTAAGATCAGCATCAGTAATACATTTTCCTTTATCACCTAATGCTTTAATTTGATCATAAACTGAACAAAATTGGTTTTCATCCATTTCAATATCATAATCATTCAATTTAGCTTTTAAAGCATTAGCTCCTGTATGTTTTCCTAAAGCAATTTTTCTTGAATGTCCAACTAATTCTGGAGCTATTGGTTCATATGTAGCTGCATTTTCAAGAACACCATGAACATGAATTCCAGATTCATGAGCAAAAGCATTTTCCCCGACAATCGGTTTGTTTGGTGGCATTTTAATACCAGTTATACGAGAAACAAAATCAGAAAGGTTGAAGAGTTGAGTAGTGTCAACATCTAAGTCAACCCCATAAGCAATGACCATTGACATTATAAACTCTTCAAGTGAAGCATTTCCTCCTCGTTCTCCAATCCCATTCACGGTTAAATGAGCTTGCTCAGCACCTACTTCAATAGCCATTAAAGAGTTAGCTACTGCTAGACCAAAGTCATTGTGAAAATGTACACTAATTGGTGATTTTAATTCTTCTTTTAAAGTAGCTATTAAAGATTTAGCAGTACTTGGAATCAAAACCCCAACAGTATCTGGAACATTTATTAGATCTGCACCAGCAGACTCTGCAGCTTTATAAATTTCAATTAAATAATCTTTTTCAGTTCTTGTTGCATCTTCTGCAGAAAATTCAGTTGTTATTCCATGGTCTTTAGCATATTCAATAGCTTCTACAGCCATGTTTAAAACTTCTTCTTTAGATTTTTTTAGTTTATAATCCCTGTGTAATGGAGAAGTTCCAATAAAAGTGTGCATATATGTTAAATCACAGTTAATTAAAGCATCGATATCATCTTTAAGCACTCTAGATAACCCACATAAATTAGCGTTTAATCCTAAGTCATTGATAAACTTTGCAGAATTTCTTTCTCCCTCAGAAACAGCAGGAAATCCAAATTCAATTGTATCAACCCCAAGATTATCCAATTTTTGAGCTATTTGAATTTTCTCATCAGTTGTCAAAGCTACTCCTGGAGCTTGTTCACCATCACGAAGTGTGGTATCAAAAAGTTTAATAGAATTTGAAAGGTTCATTTGCTTTTTTAACTCGATTATATTATTCATTTGTATAATCACCTAAAAATTAATAAATAAAAATAAATAGCAATAAAAATAAAAAAATAAAAAAAGAATTGCTAATTTTATGAAAACAATTTTATAAATTAAAAATATGTTTAATATAATATAAAAGTCTAACACTAAAAATCAAAGATTCTTTTTAACAATGCAAAGTCAGAGATTTTTAGAGTTTAGAAAAGTAAAACTTTTCTAAATTGAAAAATAAAAATTTTTCAAAAAGATGTGGCAAAAAATAGTTAATCTGCATAATTATCGTTGTAATATATTAAAAAGATAATTAATAATGCAAAAATTCCAGAAAATTATAAATAAATTGGAAAAATAAAAATAGAATATTTAATCTATGCAACAATTAATATTTTATATATAATCATAAAATTATTAAAATTTGTCAGAAAAAAACATATGATTCTATTAAACTCCAATAGCTAAGCTTAAAAAGTTTCTAATTCCTGGAGCTAATCCTAATACAAAAACAGCTAATTTTAAAGTTCCAGAAATGAGTTCATCATCAATATATTTATCAATTAAATATAAAACAAAAGATATTACAATAATTTTAAGTGGGAACATTGAAATAGCTGTTCCAGAGAGATTATAGATTGAATTTGGAATTACATGCTGTTCCCAATATCCATAATAATCAACAGCTATAAAAGTAGAGGAAGCATCAAAAATATGAGCAGATAAAATAGACAAATTGATTTTATCCTTATATAAAATCCAAAATCTAGAAGATATAGCAAATATTAAAGTTAAAATGAACCAAACAAGAAGAACTTCAAAAATAGCTATTAAATTTAGTGAAGAAATATTAATATAATTAACAATAGCTAATATCATTCCAATAATAAATATTGTATACTTATAATCGAAATTTGCCTTTTTTTGAATTAGGAGCCCGAGGAAAATAGCTAATATTGCAGCCCCTCCAACAATAAAGTAAATCCCAGGAGTTATTAAAAACCAACTATATGGATATATTCCATTGTCAACAAGAGCTCTAACTCCAGATCCTAAGAAAATAAAAGGAATTAAAGGAAATACTAAATCAATAGGGTTTAAATCATAGTATTTAAACATTTTAATTATAAGAAAAATGAAAATAACTAAAATAATTCCATAAACAAGTGTGTTAAAAATAGTATAACCTGAAAAAAAGTATGTTTGTAAAAAGTCTAAAATAGCTATTTCAATTGTCAATTTAACACCAAAAGTAATTTTTTAAATTCTTTACTATTATTTGCAGGATAAAATATTTATAGCTATCTAAAAATTTAATATTACTTAAATTATAATTTTTAATTCATGAATATATAAACATTCTATAAAAAATATTGAACTTATAAAAAGATTGAAACTTTTTAGATTTTGTGAAAATAATAATCAATATAATCTTTTAATCTTTTTATTAAAAACTTCCTTAGCTATAAGATAATTCGAAGTTTTCTTACCTTTAGCAATTGTTTTTCTGGATCTAATTCCATCAATAATATCATCAATTGTAGAATCTCGACTAATACCTTTAATTTCAGTATAAGAATCGCCAATTGAACCAATAAAGTGAGAATCACTAGCCCCAATCATGGCTAAGTTTTTTTTCATAGCTAATGTTTTAGACCTATAGTTTGAATAACCAAAAATATATCTAGAATTTTTAACTTCAATAGCTTCAATCTCTAATTCACTAGGTTTAACCTTGCAAAAAAGCCCATTTCTATATGAAGAAAAAGGGTGTGGAATAATTGGAATTCCTCCATTGTCATAAATTTTATCAATTGTCTCATGTGGCGATAAATTTTTTGGAATATCCACATCAACACCAAATCCAAGGATATGTCCTTTTGAAGAGCTGATTTCAATAGAAGGAACAATAATAATATCTTTATCTTTAGCTTCGCCAATAGCTACTTTTGAGCCTTTAGTAGTATTATGATCACTAATAGCAATTATATCTAAACCAACAGATATGGCTTGATTTATAATGTTCTCAGGTTTACTTCTAGAATCTCCAGAATAACAACTATGAATATGTGGATCTAGCTTCATAATAATCAACTATGAGTAATATAATTAATTAACTAATTAATTGTAATTTCAAGATTAAATAGCTTATTAATACCTATGAATTTTACACTTGAAACTAACCTTTAATAAATACATAAAAATCAAATTCAAACCGTTACACTTGAAATCAACCTATAAATAATTATATAATATATATTAAAAGTTAAAATAAATTATCAATTGATGAGTATTTTACTTATATATTTTATATATTATATTGTTTTATCCAATATTTCTTTGTGTTTTTATCACTGCTGATAAGTTAAGACAATTGAAATATTTTTGTTTAGATTAATTGCTGTTTACTATTAAAATGTTCAGAAACTATTGGGTTTGTATATTTATTGTTTAGGTTTTTGTAAAAAATTTCTAAGCTGTTTTCTTAACTTATCAGCAGTGGTGTTTTTATATAGTTCATTACCAAACTTTTTCATATAAACTCTTTTTTATTTATATATAAATAATCAATTTTAATGAAATTTGTTAGGTAATAAACTATAGTTATTTAAAATAATATCTTTCTTTAATTAAAAGATTAAATTTAATTAAAAATATTTAAATTTAATAGTAATCTAGAATGTTGGATCATGAAACAGGTTCATCAAGCAAAAAATGAAAAATATAGATTTTAAGTAATTAACTAAATTTTATTTTGATTTTTAAGATATTTAACAGTTTCAATAAGTCCAACAGGACCTGTCATCATAACATCTCCAGCAGGAACTGCATTATAATAATTTAAATCAGTTTTTTCAATTATTGATCTTTTTGGCCCTGTAACAACAACTTTTTCAAGATTGGAAATAGGACTAATTACATGTGCTCCATGGCCATTATCACCATGAACTTCCTGATGAGTTAGGGTAGCTTTTGCAAGTTTATCAATCAATGATTCTATTTTTTGAGGATTTAAACTTGTTGTATGATGTTCAAAAACACCTTGAATATATCCATTTTCAATAGAAGCAGCCATTGTATGACCATTTCCTATATCCATTACAACATAGCTATTCAATTTAGCTACATTAGGATCCTGACAAGCTCCACAAACAGCTGCAAATTTTGAATCCATGGTTAATGGCTTTAAACCATTCAAAGATCTTTCAACAGACTTCATTCGTGAAAAATAATCTGGAACATTTATAAATCCAAATTCTTCAACTTTTAAAGGTTCATGTAATTTTTCTCTAATTTTTTCAAATCGAAAATCCCTATCTCCCATCTTACTACTAAAGCCATGATCTTGAACAGCTACTGCAATGTAATCAAATGAAAAATCTAAATCATATTTAGCTATTGTTGAAGATAATTCTTTAATGTCAACATCTTTTAAAGTTATTTTAGAATAGTTTACAAATTTTGAATCATTTTTATAGCTATTTTCATCTACTAATTCAACACCAATGGATTCAACAACTTTTAAATCATCCTTAATCGTTTTTGCAGCTTGTTTTTCCATAGCTACTTTATATCCTTTTTCAATGTGATCAATAATATGATTTTTAATTTTTCCTCCGCCCATTATATCTCCATCAAAATATAAATCAGAGTTAGCTTTTTTAATGATTTTTGAGATTATAACTGGAGGCGAAGGAAGAACTAATTTTATTGAATTTTCAATTGTATTATTATCATTGAAAAACAAAATATCTTGAGTTCCAGCTCCAATATCAATAGCTAATATTTTCATAAATTTATTTGATTTTATAATTATTTATATTTTCAGAAAAAATTAAAAATATAAATCTACTTTTAATAACCACTATATATTTCCAAAAAAAATAAAAATTGAATTAATTTTAAGATTTATAAATATTATAGAACATAACCCAAAAAATTGATAATTAACATTTATTATTAATATATTTTATTAAATAAAGACATTGAATAGAAAAAGTAAAATTATATATACTTATTTGCATAAATTATAATACCATACTTCATGGAGGTCAATGAAATGTCATCAGAAGAAAATATAGTATACATAGGAAATAAACCAGTGATGAATTATGTTCTTGCAGTAGTAACTCAAATGAATACAGGCACAACAGAAGTCATTTTAAAAGCAAGAGGAAGAGCTATTAGCCGTGCAGTTGATGTAGCTGAAATTGTTAGAAACCGATTTATCCCAGATTTAGATGTTCAAACTATAGACATCTGTACTGAAGAAATTGTTGGGAATGATGGTGTAACAACAAATGTTTCTACAATAGAGATACATCTTAAAAAAGATAATTAAATTATCTTAAATAATTATTCAAAGTTTTTTCTTTATTTTTAGAAAATCGAAGATTTTCTAACTTTAGAAAACGAAGTTTTCTAACATTGCAAAAAACTAAGTTTTTTGCAAAGTTTAATAAATTTTTATTTTATAAAATAAATTTCTTTATTTATTTTCAAAAAACCCTATTCTTTTTTATAATTTCATTTATTTCGAATAATAGAAGTTTTTAGCTATTATAAAGCATACTTTAACAAATTTATCTGAATTTAAGTAAATAGTGAAGCTATTTATATCTATCATTTTCTTTTTATGAAAACAATTAAAGCTATTAATACAACTAAAATAACAATAGCTATTGCAATAGTGTAATAAACAAAAACAGATGTTGGAGTATCAAATTTTTTACCATCTAAAGCATATAAATATCCATCATTACCTGCAAAAAATAAACTTTCCCCATAAACAACTGGTGAAGCACTAATAGGTGAATTAAACAAGATCATTCCAGGATTATAGCTAAATTCAAGATTTCCAGTGTATTTGTTTAAAACATATCCAGTTCCATCATTAGATCCATATGCAATTTTATCATCATAAATAGCTGGAGTTGACCTAACAGCACCATTAGATTTATAAGACCATTTAAAAGTACCATCTCTTAAATCAAAACAAGTTAAATTACCTGAATCAGAACCAACAAAAACATTATAATTACGAATATCTACTGAAGCAGATGAAATGACTTTATCCCCCATATCATATTTCCAAGCAAGGGTTCCATCAGCAGTATTTAAGCTATAAAGAGTTCCATCAAGAGATCCTACAAATATTTTTTGATTTGCATATGCTGGAGAAGTTATAACCTCATCACCAGTAGTAAAATTCCAAATTTGTTTTCCATCAACACTGTTACTAGCTACAATAGCACCATTAGTTGAACCAACATAAATTGTACCACTCACAAATATTGGAGAAGATTTTATTTCTCCACCAATCTGAGATTCCCATACTTTAGAACCATCATTAGTATTTAATGCATAAAGTTTACCATTATCTGCACCAAAATACAAAATTCCATCATTTATTACAGCTGTAGATTCAATAGGCTTTGAAACTTTAAATTTCCATAAAACTTTCTTTTTATCAATATCATAGCAATACATGTATCCATCTTCAGAACCTACAAATAATCTATTGTTTTCAATTACAGGAGATCCAATAACATTTCCTCCAAACTGATATTCCCAGTCTAAACTTCCAGTTTCCATATCAATAGCTTTAAGAAGACCATTTTCTGAAATTATATATATTATTTTGTCTTGTATAGCTGGAGAAGATTTTATAGGACTTTCCATGTTGAATATCCATAAGTTTGAAACAAAATTACCTGCTTCTTGCAAAAATCCAGTATGTTGAGGATTTTCTTGAAACATAGTCCAGTTATTAACTCCAGAGATAGGAGATATGAAAATAGCTAAAATAACTATTCCTATTAAAATTCCCTTTATTTTTGACATTAAATCACCGAATTTAAATAAATACAAACTCTAAAATAAAACCTTCATGATTTACTTACTTTTTCTATTATACATTAATTTTATTTTTATAAGGTTAAATAAAAAAATCAAATTAATATTTAAAATAAAGATACAAATCTAATAATCTTAAAAGATCTTAAAAATTTATTTATAATTTTTATTAATTTTTTAAAAAATGATCATTTAATAGCTCAAAAAAACCTTAAAAGTTTTATTTTATAATTTAAAAAATGATCAATTATATGATTAATAAAGCTAAGTTATAATCATACATCTCTATCAAACCTTACAACACCTACAGCAAAGAAAACAATTAAAAATACTGAAAGAACAACCACATCAATCCAAATATCCCCTATTCCAAATCCTTTAAGCATGACTCCTCTCATGGCATCATTTAAATACGTTAAAGGAACCAAATAAGCTATTTTCTGGAATATCCAAGGCATTGTTTCAATAGGATAAAATACCCCTGATACAAACATCATTGGCATTGTAAGTGGCATTACCATTTGAGTATAATCTTCTTGAGTTGAAGCTGTAGCAGATATCATCATTCCAAATCCAACAAAACATAAAGCCCCAAGAACAAGTATTCCAATAGCTAAAAATACATTTCCTTGTATGGTTATTCCAAATAATAAAAATGCTGCAACCAATAGTATCATAGCTCTTACAGTTTCAATTATAAGTTTTGAAATTATCTTACCTCCAACAACAGTAGCGACACTTGTAGGAGTCATGAATAACCTTGCTAATTCCCCAGTTTCTCTTTCTCCAGCTATTGATTGACCCATACCCATCATACAAGACATCATAACAGTCATAGCTAAAACAGCAGGAACCAAAAAGTCAATGTATTCTATATTACCATAAACCCTATTTACTTGTAAATTAATAGAATCTACAATTCCATTTACACTTGAAGAAATACCTCCTATGCCTGATGGAGAGAAGTCACCGCCTTCTTCATTTTCATCTACTCCAATATTTTCATTAGCTAGATCAGTAGGATTAATTATATTACCAGAACTAGAATCATCACTCATCATACCTTGAGAATTACTTTGAATTTGTAAATTAGCTAATTTTTCAGCACCTAATATAGAGCTCAATTTAGAAAATAATCCTTGAGTAGCTGGGACAACAACCTGAGCTGCCATTTGATCAGAAGAATCTAAATATAATACCACCATTTTACTTTGATTACTAAACATATCTTCATAATTTGGAGGTAATATTATTGCAGCCTTAACTTGGCCTGTATTAACCATCTCTTTAGCTAAATTCACATTAGTTGTGATATTTTTAACATCAAAAATAGACATGTCTTTAATTGCAATTAGTGTTTTATCAGTGATGTCCCCTTGGCTTTGTTCTACAACTACTATAGGTACATTTTCAATAGATCCCCCCATCCCATAACCAAATAATGTTATCATTATAATTGGAAACAAAAAAAGAGACAATAATCGAGGTTTATGTCTCCAAAGAGATAAGATATCTTTTTTTAGCATCCACATTATTTTTTTACCTTCTATCATAATATCAAACTTCAGATTCATCAACAGTTTTCCTGCGAGTTAATTCTACAAAAACATCTTCAAGTGAAGGATCTTTTGTGCTTATAGAAGTTATAATTCCACTGTTTTTTACAATTGACCGTATAACGTTATTTACACCATCTTCTGCAAATTTATCAACATCAACAATCAATCTACCATTATCATTAACTTTTATATTGTAAACAATATCCAGTTTCTTAACTTCTTCAACCATTTTTTCATCTAAATTATTAACCATTATACTAAGTTCTTTAGATTTTTCTTGAATAGCTACAAATTTTTTACAATTTCTAATATTTACATCTTCACCAAGTCTTATTTGGTTAGTTACTGTTGTTTTGCCAATTATTGGTTCCTGTGGAGTAATATCAATTTTAATTTTAGATGTTTCCATTGTTTTTTCAAATTCTTCTGGAATCTTTGTAAAAATAGGTTTTTGCTCTATTAACTCCTTTTCTTTTTGCTTAATTAAATTATCTTTTAATCCTTGTGGAGTATTAAAAGCAACTAATTTCCCTAAATCAATTATTCCCACACTTTCACAAAGCATTTCAACTTCATACATATCATGAGAACATAAAATTATTGTATGGCCATTATCATTAAGTTCAGCTATTAAATCCCATAAGACCATTTTAGTAGTAGGATCTAATCCAATTGTAGGTTCATCTAAAAATAAAACATCTGGTCTGTGAATTAAACTAGCTACAACCGATACTTTCTGTTTTTGGCCTCCAGACATCTGTCCTACTAACTTATTTTCAGCATACTTAATATCAACTAATTCCATTAGGTCATTCATTCGATCTTCTTTTTCATCTTCTGGAATACCATAGTAATCAGCACATAGTTCAACATTCTCTCTAGCAGTTAAATCCTTGTAAAGACTAACCAGTTGAGGAACCATTCCAATTTTTTGCCTTACTTCATTAGGATCAGTATTTATATCATATCCACCAACTTTAGCTGTTCCTGAAGTGGGTTTAATTAAACAAGTTAACATTTTTATGGTTGTAGTTTTACCTGCACCATTTGGACCTAAAAAACCAAATATACTCTTATTTTTCACCTTCATATCCAGTGTATCAACAGCTAAAAAGTCATCGTACTGCTTTGTAAGAGCTGATGTTTCAATCGCATACTTCATCAATTCACCTTCCCACAATCATAGAATAATAAATTAAATAATTCTAGTCAACCTTAAAAATATTCAACATTAATAATATAAAATTCAGCTAATCCTTAAAATCATAACTTCACAATCACAATGTTTAAACAATCACAACTAATCCTTAAAATCATAACTTCACAATCACAATGTTTAAACAATCACAACTAATCCTTAAAATCATAACTTCACAATCACAATGTTTAAATAATCTCAGTTAATTCCCAAAATCATTACCCACTATTACATCCTCCCAAAAATCTTTAATAATTGGAGGAATATTCTTTTTAGGTTTTTTTCTAATAATATCGATGGTATTTTCACCTTTTTCAGTGATTTCATAATATTTTACTTTTCTTTTTCCTTGAAGTTCCAAACTCCCTTCAACCAATCCTTTTTTTTCTAATTCTTGTAAAATAGGGTAAATTCTATTAGAACCAGGACCAACAAACCCTTTTTTCTTTATATCTTCATCAAGCCCTTCTTTCATTTTTTTTATTATTTCATATCCATGAATTCTTTCTTTAGAAATAATCCACAAAATTATGAGTTTTAAAAACCCATTCATTAAATTAACAATTATAGGCACATCATAATCAGAATCAAATGAATGATAATCCTTTTTACAATATTTACCTATTTTTTTTTCATGTTGCATTAATTAGCTCCTTTTCAAATAATTGATATATACTGGAATAATAGACCAAAATCTGAAAATTTAACAAAATATTATTTTAAATTGAAATAAAAGCAATGCAAAATTAAAAAATAGCTAAATTAATTAAAATACAATTATCAATTAGCATATGATTAAACTTACATTAAGATTCATAAAATATGGAAAAAATATTAAAGATTTAATAACTATTGAATATCACAATATATGATATATCAGCTTTTTGATATATCAATTAAATATGTGTTTTTTATATATAAAGTTTTCCTTAAAAAGAAGGTGTAAATTTTTGTGGAGTTTGTTCTAAAATTTTCGAGTTTACTTATAAATGTTTATAAATAAAAATCAAATTTTTCCAAAAAACTCCACACTTTTTGACACCCTCTTTAATAGGAAACTTTTAATATGAATAAAGAAAATTAATAAGTATATAAAAAATTAAATTGAGGTAAAGAATTATGAACAAAAAATATGGAATAACAGGATTAATATTAGTCGTTGTTTTAGCCACAGTCATGATAAGCGGATGCATAGGTGATGATAATCCTACTAATGATAAATTCACTAATGCAATAACATTTCAAGGTGTAACTTTCAACCTTCCAGATGGATTTAAATCTACTGAAAAATCTGCTGACGGTGATGTTAGTTATGAATTATATTCAGATGGTAATAATGAGATAGGCCTATTTTATTATCCATCACTATCCACGTCAAAAATTTTATCTAATTTGAAATCAAACCCAAGTTATTCGAATATTGATGAATCAACTTCTTTTGGAGGGTATTCTGGCTATTCTGCAGATTATACAAGTTCCAATGGTGAAGTAGCGAAAATATTTGTATTTGAAAAAAATGGAAAATCATTATCAATAACAATGAGTAATGGACTTAATTTTAATGAGTATGTCCCTAAAATTATTGGATAAAACTCTATTTAAAGAAGAGAAGTTTTTTACAATTTTTTTATTTTACTATTATGTGAAAAATAATAAATCTATGTAAAAATCACTGCTCCTACTTTAATTCTAAATATTTGCATTTGGATAAATTTCTTTTGTTATTGGAGAAAATTTTGTGTTTAAAAGCATGTTTTTTCGAATAAACTTGATGAAATCTATCTATCAATTTCTTTTTTTACTCCATTTTTTCTTTTTTTAGTTTTATGCAAATAAAACTCTTTTTTCAATAGTTTTAGATCGAGAAAATATTATTATAGTCATTTAAAAAAGTTTTAAAGCTTTGTAAAATCTTTGATTTTGCATTGTAAAAAATCTGGCAAAGTACAAAACTTTACTGATATGGTCGATTCAATATAAATAAAACATCGAAATCAGTAAGATTTTTGACTTTGCCTAAAATCAACATTGTTAATAGTTAATGAACTTTTTTCAGTTTTATTTATATTACAGTTAATATTTTCAATTAAAAAAACTTTGAAGCTTATCTAATTCTTTATTAAACTTACTACAATACTTTTTAGAGGGTGTAAAAAAGTGTGGAATTTTTTGGAAAAATTTGCTTTTTATTTATAATCAAACTGAAAATTTTAGAAAAAACTCCACGAAAATTTACACATTATGGTCATTAACAAAAATTTTGTAATTAATAGATTATCTAAATTTTATTTAGTTTTAGATAATTCAGATGAATAATTGTTTAATTTAATAATATT
>Ga0123356_10005776_pt1 | contig 12561 bp, 10 predicted proteins | sample TergutEmb28metaG_2_FD_92546 | JGI IMG/M metagenome (GOLD analysis project Ga0123356, IMG submission 92546) | Embiratermes neotenicus P3 segment gut microbial communities from Petit-Saut dam, French Guiana - Emb289 P3 | ecosystem: Host-associated > Arthropoda: Insects > Digestive system > Gut ... | reverse complement strand
GTGAATATGCCTGCGACAACACCTACAACAACTATAAAGATGACGGCAAGTGCCCAAAACGAACGCATCATTTCTCTGCATAGAACTTTGAAATTAAACTTATCACCCTTTGGATAGTTGCGTTTGACAGACAGCAAGTAAACGGTAACCATCATAATGACGGCCAAGACCGCACCCGGCACATAACCTGCAAGGAACAGGCTTCCGACAGAAAGGCCGCCGGCAGCGGTTGCGTAAATGACCATATTATGACTTGGAGGTGTTATCAAACCTTGTATGGCAGAAGACATTGTAAGCGCTCCGGTAAAGTCCTCCTTATAACCATTCTTTTTCATTAAGGGGATGATAACGCTGCCGATCGAAGCAACATCAGCGGCGGCAGACCCTGAAATCCCACCGAAAATAACCGAATCGATGACATTTACCTGCGCCATACCGCCTCGTAACCAGCCAACCAAAGCGTTGGCTAAGTCGACAAGTTTGTCTCCTATACCTCCCACAGCGAGCAGTGCGCCCATCGTAATAAAAAACGGAACAGCCATCAAACTGAAAGAGGATGTACCCCTGACCATCTGCTGTGCAACAAGAAGCAGCGGCAGGTCAAGATATAACAGGCATGCGACTGTTGCCAGTCCAACAGCAAAAGTGATTGGGAATCGCATTGCGATCAAAACCAAAAGACCACCAATAAGGATAATAATTGCTACAGTTTCCGGTGTCATTCTGCATCGACCTCCTTTCCTGTATCAATCTCAGACTCAGCAGCATTTTCAGGATCTGCGTCATCGCCGGAATTTGGATCACTATCGACTTCGGGAGCATTCTCAACAACGGGCTTAGGTTCTTCAATAAAGAATGCCTTGATGTGATTATATGTAACTTCTATATTAAAGAACAGCAGGAAAATCCCGCCGAGCGGGACTGGTAAATAACGCCAGGTCAAAGGAACGTTGGGCATGCTTACATAAAAACCTTTTGCCCCGATATTCGTAGTAAATTCCCAGCCTTGCGTTAACATCACATAGCAAAAGTACATGATCGCAATATCTGCGATCAGATCAAGTGCTTTGATAACCGTCTTGTGGAAATAAGGATCTAAAGCGATCATGCGGATATGTGCGCTGCGCCGCAATGCCAGAGACGCACTGAGCATTGTTGTGTACGCAATTAGAGTGAGAATCACTTCCTCCGTCCACATAGGTGAAGGAATAAAAACAATATAACGACCTGCCACCATCCAGCAGGTGACAAAAATGGTTCCGACTAAAAAGAGTTTGCATATAAACAGAAGAGCTTTATAAACCACGTCAAAAAAAGGTTTGATCTTATCTGTTTTAGCAAAAACTGCTACAGCTCCCATAATGGTTCTCCTTTACTGTTGATAGAGTAGCGGGTTCGACACCCGACACCCCAACGAATGAGCGGGGCAGCACGACTCACTGCCCCGCTCATTAGACGCTCTCACGGAGTTATTGTTTAACCTGCTATGACATAGCGAGTATTTCTTGATAATAATCTTCGAGACCTGCGATTGCGGTGGCGATAACATCAGCGGCTGCATCTCTCCATTCCTGCACGTTTGTTACAGGAATAAATGTTACGCCTTCTGCTTCACCTTGAGCGATTGCTTCTTTTTCAAATTGTTCTGACATACCTCTGTTAAACACACTGGCTTGTCTGCCGGCTTCCATAACAGCAGCTTGCTGACGCTCTGTCAAACTATCCCAAGCATCGTCAGTCATTATAACTTGCGCTGCACCGAGAGTATGTTGGTTAAGGATCATATAAGGTGCAACTTCGTGGAATGAGTTTGCAATGTAGTTAACGATCGGTTGCTCCGCACCGTCAACAACACCGGTTTGAAGACCTGAGTATAGTTCACCAAAGGAAAGAACGGTTGCAATTGCACCGACAGCTTCGGTCATGCCTGACATAACAGGATCGGGAGGAACACGAAGCTTTAAGCCGTTTAAATCTGCCATTGTATCAACTTCAACAGATGTAAAGAAGCTGCGGAAGCCTTCTTCAAGATAGAACAGTCCACGCACTCCGAGTCCGATGACATGGGGCTCAAGCAGGAACTCCTGAGCCAAATCACTTTGTGCATAGTTCCAGAAGTGTGGGCGTCCTTCCCATGTGAAAGGTACACTGAGTAAGGTTGAGCGCTCTGCACCGTATTGTGTGAGTGAAAATGCGGAGATACGGGACATATCGACTATTCCTGTGTTACCGAGCATACTGTCGAGAACATCGGGTTCTGAACCGAGTGTGCCGCTGTGCTGAATGTCGACGCTGACAGTTCCGCCTGTGAGTTCTTCAACGACTCTCTTAAATTCTGATGCTGTTGAACCCATAAGTGAGTCAAGTGGGTTAACTTCTGCATATCTGAGTGTGACAGACGGGTCATTTTCCGAGCCTGCCCATGCCGATTCGTCACCGGGTTCATCCAGATCTGCTGCGGGTGGGGGTTCCGGTACGGGTGCCGGTTCAGGTGCGGGTTCGGGTGCCGGTGCGGGTGCGGGTTCGGGTGCCGGTGCCGGATCTGCGCCACAAGCGACAACTCCGAATACCATTGCAAGAACTAAAAGTACTGCTGCGAATTTTTTCATTTTTTTACTCCTTTTTATATGTGTTTTCTTTTTTATTTATTTCAAGAACCGAAAAACGTTTATGCTGTTGCGCAAAACCCAGACGGTTCTTAAATTCATTGGGGACTTACAATAATTGCTATATGTATGATATTATACTAATGGATCGCCGGAAAAAAGTACATCAAAGAGGTAAATATATGTCTGACGAGGCTTTAAAAGTAAATGTGATCATAGATGATAAAGTGTTCTACAAGTTTTCGTTATTTGAGAGCTTTTATCGAAAGCGGGCTTATCTTTCTCCGCTGATCTTCGCGTTGATCCTGTCAGTGTCGGCAATCATCTGCTTCATGCTTGATGGAACATTGCTTGGAATTGTATTACTTATAGTTGGATTGGGGCTTCCAACGTTTCATATCCAAAAAATATTTCGTGCAATCAAAACGCAAATCAGAGTTCTTGATTTGGAAAACCCAAAAACGGTATATACACTCAGACTTACCGAAGCGACCAATGGGATAGAGGTTACAAATCATGGAGGAGGAGACGAACCGTTATATTATGAATGGAGCGGCATTCATATGGTATACAGAGTTGACGGATGCGTTTACTTATATGTGCTGCCGGATAAGGCATATCTTCTTCCTGACGGACAAGCAGAGGAAGGGGCGGAAACCCTTTGGCAACTGCTGACTAAGATGATCCCGCAGGAGAAGTTACATGACCGGCGTAAAAAGTAATCACGTTTGCTATTTGGTCGCTTTATGAAACGGCAGCTCAGTTACTAAAACCCATAAACCTCATTGCATTATTATAAGAAATATTCTGTATCATACTTCCTAGATATTCAATATCATCAGGATACTCGCCGTTTTCAACCCAGCCGCCGATGAGATCACAAAGGATCCTCCGGAAATATTCATGACGGGTATATGATAAAAAGCTTCTGCTATCCGTGAGCATTCCAACAAAGTTACCAAGTACTCCAAGATTGGCAAGACTTGTCATTTGACTGATCATGCCGGTTTTTGTGTCGTTAAACCACCAACCACTGCCATGCTGGATCTTGCCGGGCATCCCGGAACCTTGGAATGAACCGATCGCTGACGCAAGATATGCATCATCATTTGGGTTGAGTGAATACAGCACGGTTCTGGGTAAACTGCCGCCACGGTTTGCAGCATCTAAAAGCTTATACATAGCGGCACTGCACTCTCTGCCGGAGATGGAGTCGAAGCCGGTATCCGGGCCTAGTTTTTCAAACATTGAGGAGTTAACGTTCCTTGCAGCACCGTAGTGGATTTGCATTACCCAGTTTTGTGTTGCATATTCTTTTGCAAGAAAGACCATCATTGCGGCTTTAAAGGTTTCTGCTTCTTTGGCATCGGCCACTCCGCCGGCGAGAACTTTAGCAAAAATTGCACCTGCATTGTCTTCACAACCGTCCACCCATGTGACATAGTCGAGTCCATGGTCGGAAATAACGCATCCGACTGAGGTGAAGAAGTCGATCCGATTAATTAAGGCGGTATATAGATCATCTATTGAATTGATTTTCACTCCCGATGCATTGGACAATGCCGAAATGTATTCTAAAAATCCCGGTTTGTCAATGTTGATTGCCTTGTCAGGTCGAAATGTCGGGAGCACCTTTACCTCCCATGACGGATCTTCCTGCATTTGCTTATGCCACTCAAGACTATCAATAGGATCATCTGTAGTGCAAATATGAGTTACTTTAGACTGGCGAATAAGACCTTTTACACTCATGTCCTCTTGTGCGAGGCGTTTGTTGCATAGTTCCCATATCGCATCTGCGTTCTTGGGATCAAGCGTCAAATTGCAATCGAAGTAACGTCTCAGTTCAAGATGTGTCCAGTGATATAAAGGATTACCAATAGCATAAGGCAACGACTCGGCAAACTTCTGGAACTTCTCCCGTGCCTCTGCGTCACCTGTAATGTATTTTTCATCAACACCGCATGCCCGTATGATCCTCCATTTATAATGATCTCCGCCAAGCCATGCAGCAGCGATATTATCAAACTTTATATCAAGCGCGATCTCCTTGGGGGATACGTGGCAATGATAATCGATTATTGGCATTTTTGCAGCATAGTCGTGGTACAGTGTGCGCGCAGTTTTGCTCTCAAGCAGAAAATCATTGTCCATAAAAGGTTTCATCATTTTCCTCCTAATGATAGGTGTGTTCCGGGCAAATCAAAGTCCGGAAAACTTAATTGCAAACTTATAGTAATTACACATGTTCGGATAATGCTGTAATAAAATTACGTTAACATTTAACAATTTTCGATAATTATCGTTAAATTACGGTATCGTTATCTGGTAAAACGATTATAATCTATCGATAATGATCCTGTCAATAGCAAATTTTAAGAAAGTATGAATAAATTTAATAATATTTCATAAGTTTTTGTTTGAATTGGCAAAGAACGCTGTGTAATTATAGTGGTTATTATCTATTATTCCTATCGAAAGTAATAACTGTGGCAGAAAATATTTTGTTATCGTTATCGAAAAAGTATTGTATTTCTTTTTTATTCTGATATACTTGCAATGTAGACAATGATATATTTGCTGTATAAGAAGTGTATTTTTGTTAGGAGAGAACAGGAATTATGGATACTAATTCCGGCAAAGTTACGTTAAAAATGATTGCAGCCGAAGCCGGAGTTTCGGTCGGCACTGTAGCAAGAGCCATAAATAATAATGACGGGATAAATCAAGATACACGTCGAATGATCCTTGATGTTGCGGAAAGGTTGAAGTACCGCCCGAATAAGCTTGCAGGCGCTCTTGCCAGAAAAAAAACACTTCACATAGGTGTAGTGTTTTCAGAGATGTCTTCAGACTTTTTCACACTCATTGCAAGGGGAGTGCGAGAGGCTGCATTTGAACTTGAAGACTTTGGTATATCGGTTGAGCTGATAAGGTTTGAATCAAAGGACCTGGAAACAGAGTATGAGGATTTAAGCTCGTTAGATATCTCTAAGTTTGACGGACTTGCGATCGGTTCTGCAGGTAAATCGACAGAGAGTGTAATAGACAGATTTATGAGCTCCGGACTTCCTGTTATAACAGCTAATATTGATGCAGCAAACAGCTCTCGCTTGTTCTATGTTGGAAGCAACTCCCGGCAGTCAGGAAGAATGGGAGCTGAAATACTTACCATGCTTATCGGTTACTCCGGCAAAATCGCAGTGCTCGGAGACTTTACTAGAGCGACGTCATTTATCGAACGTTTCGGCGGGTTTTGCGAGTTCTCACAGCTCAACTATCCGAACATTCAAATACACCCATGCGCATGCGCATCCAGAGATCCGAAACACATAGCGCAAAGGCTGATTGAGATGATAAATCAGTTTCCGGATATAAACGGTGTCTTTTGTACACGGCATACTTGCACACTGGGCGCACTGGACGCGATAAACTCGCTTAATCGGAAGGATATCCATATAGTTGGCTATGATGTTACAGAGAAGACATCAGAAGCAATGAGGAATAATCAAATCAGCGCACTTATTTTCCAGGATCCGCATCAGCAGGGGTACAAAGCGGTGCATCTTTTGGCGCGCCATTTGCTGGAAGGTTATCTCCCGAAAAAGCCGTATATGTACATAGAAAACCGCATAGTTCTTAAGAGTAACCTCGACACTTACAGCAGTGACTCAGACAATCAACTTATAATATCGTAACAACAAGGGGACAAGATGTGGAGTTACTAAAACTAATTGCGGATAATCGAACACCTTTTTTCGATACTGTGATCGGCCTTATCACGAGATTAGGCGAAGAAACGATCGGTATCGTTATTCTTTGTCTGTTTTTTTGGTGTATCAGCAAAAAAATTGCATATGTGATAGGGGTCTCATTTTTCTTATCCAGTTTGACTATACAAGGAATGAAAATATGTTTTCGCATTGAACGGCCTTGGGTCATCGACCCGACGTTTGAGCCTGTGCCGGGAGCAATAGAATATGCTACGGGATATTCATTCCCAAGCGGTCATACGCAAAATGCAACAGCTCTATATGGTTCTCTTGGTGCATGTGTCAAGCAGAAACCACTTAAAGCTGTGCTCTTTTTTATACCTGTTCTCGTGGCGTTTTCAAGGATGTACTTGGGTGTCCATACTATACAGGATGTCGTTGTTTCGCTTGTAATAACGTTCCTGCTCATTTGGATATCCATAAAGGTGTTTTCAAGCGATATAATTGATACAAAACGCGAGCTTGTTATATCTTCATTTATAATACTTTATTCGATAGTAGTTATTATCACCGCTGTTACGCTATACTCCAATGGAACAATTGAGGTAAGATACATCGCAGACTGTCTGAAGGCTGCAGGAGCGGGCATTGGCTTTGCGGTCGGAATGTTTATAGAGCGTGTTTACATCGACTTTTCTGTCAAAACAAAAAGCGTAGTCTTGCAAGCAGTCAAGGTCGTTATCGGCATTGTGGGTGTACTTGTATTCCAAGAAGGACTCAAACTGATCATAGGTACCGGACTGGTTGTCGATATGATCAGATATTTCCTCATGATCTCATGGGTGACGATTCTTTTCCCGTTGATAATAAAACGCTTTTTCGCAGTCAATGAGAGTACTGTCGAAAGCTAAAAATGCTCATTCACAATTTAGTTTTACTTTGTTCACAATTATGGTATAATCGTCAGGGATGTCGGGTAAGAACCCATCATCCCCGGATTATAGTGTATAAAACTCAGGAGAACCCCCATCATGGAGCTATCAAAGAGCCTTCTCAGATTCGAAGAACAGATAATCATGCAGTTGCGCGCATTGTACAGAGAACATGGGTATTCTCAGTATAGAATGAGCCGTTTCGAAGAGTATGAGCTATATGCGGGGAACAAAGCTTTTTTGCCATCAGGAGAAATATTGACATTTACAGGTGTGGGTGGAAAGCTAATGGCATTGCGTCCGGATGTAACCCTATCTATTGTAAAATATACAAAAGACGACGGCGAACTAAAAAAGCTATATTACAACGAAAATGTTTACAGGTCAGATGGTCTCGAGTTCAAAGAGCAAATGCAAGTCGGTCTGGAATGTATAGGTAGGATAGATGTCAACTTAATGGGTGAGGTGCTTTTGCTTGCAAAACAGAGCCTTGAAGCACTCGGTTACAGCTCGAGGCTCGATATCTCACATATGGGATATTTAGGCGGATTATTAAGTAGTGAGATAATGTCCACAGCCCAAAGAAATGAAATAGTCAACTGTATAAGTGAACGAAACACTTCCGGGCTTAAAACCCTTTGCGATGAGTATGGACTCAGCAGCGGATTTTGCGACAAAGTAACCACACTAACAGGGCTATTCGGCACCTACGATGAAGTTGCAGGAGAAATGCGACGTATAAGTGTAAATGAAGAAACAATTGCTGCGCTAAATGAGCTTAGCGAGCTCAATAAATTGTTAATAAAATTGGGAGTAAGACAGGGATTAAGCATTGACTTCTCAATAGTTAACGATATCAGCTATTACAGCGGCATAATATTCCAGGGATACATAGAGGGGATACCTACAAAGGTGTTGTCCGGTGGACGTTATGATGAGCTGTTACGCAAGTTTGGGAAAAAAACCGGTGCAATCGGTTTTGCAGTGTATCTGGATGTTTTAGGAGATGGCGGTGTAGCCGAAACGAGTTTAAAGGATGAGGTAATAAAGATTGCCTTACCTAAAGGCAGATTGGGAGAAAATGCTTATAATATACTCGAAGCAGCAGGCTATGGGTGCCCGGAAATACTTGAAGATAGTCGCAAACTGGTATTTGAAAACAAGAAAGCCGGAGTCCGATACTTCTGGGTCAAGCCATCTGATGTTTCCCGATACGTCGAGCGTGGAGCGGCTGATGTAGGTGTTGTAGGCAAAGATATCCTTATGGAGTACTCACCGGATGTTTATGAAGTACTCGATCTTGGGATAGGTAGATGTAGCTTAAATGTGGCTGCTGAAGTTGGGTTTGACCCCGAAAACAATCAAAGGACACTGCGGGTAGCTACAAAGTTTCCTAACATCGCACGCGATCACTACCAAAAGCAAGGTCGCGAGATCGATGTGATAGAACTAAACGGCTCAATAGAGTTGGCACCAATCCTTGGATTATCGGATGTTATAGTAGATATAGTAGAGTCAGGAAGGACACTTGTAGATAATAAAATGGAGCCAATCGAGCTGATTGCAGATGTTAGTGCTCGACTAATAACAAATAAGGTTAGTTACAAATTCAATAAAAAGAAGATAGATGATCTATGTGCAAGCATCGCTGCTAAAAAAGATCAATAATCAAACCAAAGAAAGTAGGTTGAGAGCAAAATGATTAAAATCATCAAAGCCAGCGAACTTAAGAAAGATAACCTCGTGCAAAAAACCGTATCATCATCCTCAGTCAATACTGCCGTGGCAATGGTCATAGCCAACATCCTCAGGCGCGGTGACGAAGCTCTTCGTGAATACACCGAGAGATTTGACGGGTGTGTTCCGGAAAACTTTGAACTATCAAGAACTGCAATGGACAAAGCAATAAAAACCGTAGACCCTGAGTTTATCAAGGTAATGGAACGTGCTGCGAGCAATATAGAAAACTTTCATCGAAATCAGATTCAGAAAGGTTTTGATTTACCTCCAAAAGAAGGAGTGATTTTAGGTCAAAGAGTTAATCCTATTGACCGGGTCGGAGTATATGTGCCGGGTGGTAGTGCAACATATCCATCGTCGGTGTTAATGAATTGCATTCCGGCAAAAATCGCCGGTGTCAGGGAGATAATAATAGCAACTCCGCCCTCAGTTGAAAATATGGCATCCGAGAGTGCTGCCAATGTCAACGGGGTTGACGCAAGAGTTTTAGCTGCAGCAAAAATAGCCGGTGTAGATAGAGTGTTCACAATGGGTGGTGCACAAGCAATAGCGGCATTGGCGTTTGGAACAGAAACTGTGCCTCGCGTCGATAAAATTACCGGTCCGGGCAATGCATATGTTGCCGAAGCAAAGCGTCAGGTTTTTGGTATTGTAGGTATCGATATGATAGCCGGTCCTAGTGATGTGCTTATAATAGCAGATACAACAGCAAATCCGGAACTTATAGCTGTGGACATGATATCGCAGAGTGAGCATGGTCCGGATTCACCTGCAATCTTTGTCACGAACAATAAAGCTTTGGCAAACAAAGTCAGTGAGGAAATAGAACTGCTTATATCAAAACTCCCGCGTAAGGAAATTGCACGCAAAGCAATCGATGAGTGTGGTAAAATAATTATAACAAAGTCAATAGATGATGCATTCGAAATATCAAACTTGATAGCACCGGAGCATCTTGGTATATACCTAAATGAACCGTTCAACTACATTGACAAAGTAAAAAACGCAGGATCGGTATTTTTGGGTAAGTACACACCTGTAGCACTTGGTGATTACTACGCAGGACCGAACCATACACTCCCGACTTCAGGTACATCACGCTTTTCCAGTCCTTTGTCGGTTGAGGATTTTACAAAAAAGACATCATACACATATTATTCAATAGAAGCGGTCAAAGCTATTAGTGAAGACGTAATAAGATTTGCAGATGAAGAAGGTCTGAGAGCACACGCCCTGTCCGTTGAAAAAAGGATACAAAAATAAAATGAGCAGATTTCTATCAAATCGCCATGCATCTCTTGATGTATATACGCCGGGTGAACAGCCTTCTGATATTAAGTATATAAAACTAAACACCAACGAGTCACCATATCCGCCACCAAGCTCAATTGCCTCTGTTGTCACAAGTGAGTTAAAAAAACTCAACTTATACCCAAATCCTGATGGTTTAAGTCTTATGCAAAAGCTTGCGGATAGTTATGATGTAAGTACGGAAAATGTAATTATAGGTAATGGTTCCGATGAGCTCCTGGCGTTTTCATTTCATGCTTTCTTTGAAAGTGGGGTAGTATTTCCCGACATCACTTATGGTTTTTACCCGGTTTATGCAGAACTCTATAATATACCGTATCAGCAAATACCTGTGCGGGATGATATGATTATCGATGTCGGCGACTACAAGAATATCAATAAAAATGTAGTATTAGCAAATCCCAACGCACCGACAGGTTTAGCGTTGGAGCTCGATGAGTTAGAAGAAATAACACAGAGCAACCCGAATAATATTGTACTGATCGACGAGGCATATGTAGATTTCGGAGGAAAATCCGCAGTCCAACTGACAAAAAAACATGACAATCTGCTTGTGATACACACATTCTCAAAATCCCGGTCCATGGCAGGTTTACGACTTGGGTATGCAATCGGTTCCGCACCTCTCATTCAAGACCTGAACAAGATGAAGTACTCGTTTAATCCATACAATGTAAACAGGTTATCGCAACTATTAGGTGAAGCAGCTTTGAATGAAGAAGGGTATTACAGAGAAAAGCATCAAAAAATCGTAGAGACACGCGAGTATACGAGTAAAAGACTTCATGAGCTCGGATTCCTTTCAACCAATTCCAGAGCAAACTTCCTATTCGGAAAGCATCCGGATATCGATGGCTATAAGCTCTATACAGAACTAAAGGAGAAAGGTATACTTGTGAGGCAATGGGATAAGCCGCGTATATCAGATTATATAAGGGTCACAATAGGAACAAAAGAGCAAATGGACGAACTGATAAAATCAATAGATGAAATCCTTACAGAAATGAGGAAGTATTGATGAGAAAGAGCGAAATTACCCGCAATACGACCGAGACAGAAATAAAGCTCTCTTTTAATCTTGATGGCACGGGAAAAAGTCAAATAGATACCGGAGTCGGTTTTCTCGATCATATGTTGGAACTCTTTGCCAGACACGGAAGGTTTGATCTTGAAGTCAATTGCAAGGGAGATATACATGTTGACAGTCACCACTCTGTTGAGGATATAGGCATTTGTCTTGGAACGGTTTTTTCAGAGGCTCTAGGTGATGCAAGAGGAATCTGTAGATTCAGCGATGTTACTTTGCCAATGGACGAAGCGCTTGTACTATGTGCTGTCGATATATCGGGCAGAAGTCATCTCAGTCTTGAAGTTACGCTGCCTGATCGTGCGGTTGGCGCAATGGATACAGAATTACTGGAAGAGTTTCTGCAGGCATTTGTAAGAAAAGCCGGCCTGACCGTACATATTCGTATGCTGGAAGGTAAAAACGCACATCATATTTTAGAGGCTTGTTTTAAAGCGCTTGCACGCACGCTTAGAGCCGCTGTTAAAATAGATAACGATTTCTGCGACGAAATACCATCAACAAAAGGAGTCCTTGTGTGATACCTCCGAGGGCAAGGTAGGATTTATGATTATATATCCCGCAATCGATTTATATGATGGCAAAGCCGTCCGGTTGAAACGAGGCGACTATGCACAGATGACAGTCTACAGTGACGATCCGCTTATAGTAGCAAAAGAATTCAAAGATGCGGGAGCGAAAGCCCTGCACGTGATAGATCTTCAAGGTGCACGTGACGGCAAACCTGAGAATTATGATGTGATCAAGCAAATAGCAAAAGAAGCGGGTTTGTTTATTCAGGTTGGCGGAGGACTTCGCACAGCTGAGGTCATAGAGCAAACTTTAAGCGCAGGTGTGAACCGTGTGATAATCGGCACCGCAGCGGTATCAAGACCGGGGTTTCTTGAGGAAATGGCCAAAAAACATGGAGACGCTATAGGCGTTTCTGCTGATATCAAAGATGGTTTCGTTGCCATCAAAGGGTGGACAGAGGTATCGAAACTGAATGCGCTCGAGTTTTGCGATTCGGTTGCAGAAAAAGGGGTTAGAACTCTGATTTGTACCGATATATCGAAAGACGGCATGCTGAGCGGAACAAATATCGAACTTTATCAAACACTTCGCAAAAGGTTGCCAATCGGACTTATTGCATCAGGAGGAGTAACCTCTATTGACGAAATAAAAAAGCTTTC
>Ga0123356_10005775_pt1 | contig 12563 bp, 13 predicted proteins | sample TergutEmb28metaG_2_FD_92546 | JGI IMG/M metagenome (GOLD analysis project Ga0123356, IMG submission 92546) | Embiratermes neotenicus P3 segment gut microbial communities from Petit-Saut dam, French Guiana - Emb289 P3 | ecosystem: Host-associated > Arthropoda: Insects > Digestive system > Gut ... | reverse complement strand
CCGAAGGAACGGTTTCAATTGTTGCCTTCTGGTTCTCGCTTATGGACCCGGTTCGGGCTGCTGACCTGCAAAGAAAAATGGCAGGACGTCCGCCCAGTCTGTAAAACCTTAACAGGTTTTAACAGCACCATCCGGACCTGACCACTTACCAAGTGGTCAGGGGTAACTAAACTTAGGAGGCCGGTTGGTGCTAGCCATCGGAATACCCGAAACTGTCTACACAAATCCTGTTTTTGTCAACGAACAGCCGCAGGTAGAACAGAGACTCGAAGAAAATGAAGAGCAATCAAGTTTTGCAGAAATTTTTGCCGGATTATTGAATGCCCAGCCAGAAGACAGCCCTGACGATTTATCCGTTGAAAAATCTACAGAAGGGAATAAACTAAACCTTTTAAACAATGCAGTTGAGAATAACATAAACTTTGATACCGAATTTTCTAATCTTGTAACTGAAAACGAATATCAATTATTTAATAATGAAAATGCAGAGCATCTGATTAATACTTCTTTTAAGATGGAAGTTCCGCAAGAACTTGATTTTGATGTGCAGGCGGATTTATCATCTGTTGGAAAAGTTACTGAAAATATTTCAGATGTGCAGATACAAAATGCGGCTTCTTTTGCCAAAGAAGCTCTTAATGAAACAACCGGTAAAAAAACGCTCGCTGCGGATAATCTGTCAACAGAAACTTCATTAAATGCAAAAACCGAAAAAGTTCAAACCCATGAACTTCGATCTAATCAGGAATTGGCGCATAAATCCAAATCTGAAGTTTCTCTTCGTCAAAGCGAAAACAATCATCATTCAAGCCTGAAAGATCAAACTAATAACCATGAAACCCTGCGGGAAAATTCTCTTGCGGAAACCCGCACGGATGTCCGCATAGATGTTCGCAATCGTACACCGGAAGCTGCCGCTGGGCGTACACGCCGGGATAGGATTGCAATTGAAGTCCGTGACTTACGGACAGAAACACTTTCTCAAAAAGCATCAGTTGAAACTGCCGTTAATCGTATGCCGGGCAGCGCTCAGGAAATAACGCTGGATCTGCGGCTTCCCAATTTTGGACATAGTTCTCAGGCTCAAACATCATGGGAAGTCAAAGCAGGCACAGCCATGGAAAATATGCTGGCAAGGGAATTACACCAGAACTTTAACGGCGATATTGTCCGCCATGCTTCAATAGCTCTTCGAGACGGCGGAAATGGAACGATAAAAATTAACCTTCATCCGGAACATCTTGGACATGTTAAGATACGCCTTGAAATGACCGAAAACAAGATTACAGGGCATATTTTTGTTGAAAGCCAGGAAGCCTTGAATGCTTTCCGTAAGGAAATTGCTTCTTTAGAGCAGGCTTTTAAGGATTCAGGTTTTGCAGACGTTAGTTTGGATCTGTCGTTTACTGCGGATGGAGCCGGCGCAGAACACCGGGAGCTTGAAGAAAGTTCCTTTATGCAGCAGATGGCTGCATCAAATTATGAAGATTCTTATGAATCGGAAACAGCGCCCATTGTTGATGTCTTTTTTGGACGGACAACGGGCTCGATAAATATACTTGTTTAGAAAACATAGGAGATAACATGGAAATTACAGGAAGACCGATGTTAAGTTCGCAAGAGCAGTTTGAATTAAACAATCTTGTTCGTGATTTTAACATCAGCTTAAATCCAACACGGCAGCCTCAACAAAGTTTGGGTCAGGATGATTTTTTAAAACTTCTCATAACTCAGCTTTCGTATCAGGATCCGACTGCACCGATGGATGACAAGCAGTTCATCTCTCAGATGGCACAGTTTTCCACGTTGCAGCAAATGACAGCGATGGCAAATGATTTTTCCAGACTTACCTCCATGCTTATGGGAAGTGAAGCTTCAGGCGCGCTGGGAAAGAGTGTTGAATTAATCGAAGGAGAACGCATTATACAGGGAGTTGTTCAGGCGGTTACCAGGGGAGAAATACCGCAGGTGTTGGTAAACGGAGGTTTTTACAATTGGGACCAGGTAATCAAGGTTTTTGCAGAAGAATAAGGAGAGAATAGGCTTATGATGCGATCATTATTTTCAGGTGTTTCTGGACTTCAAAATCACCAAGTCAGAATGGATGTTATTGGTAACAACATTTCCAATATCAATACGACAGGTTTTAAACGCAACCGTGTCAATTTTCAGGACTTGCTTTATCAGCAATTGCAAGGTGCAGCCCGTCCTACTGATGTTCTTGGCGGTGTAAACCCAAAAGAAGTCGGTCTTGGAATGTCAATTGCGTCAATTGACACAATTCATATACAGGGAAGTTTGCAGACCACAGGTGTTCAAACTGATCTTGCGATCACAGGGAACGGCTTTTTTGTACTTGATGATGGAGGCACGCAGCTTTTTACAAGGGCCGGCGCATTTTCCATTGATTCTGAAGGTATCATGGTTAATCCTGCAAACGGAATGAAAGTAATGGGCTGGATGGCAACGGAAGCTGAAGGGTTTTCTATAATAGATGTTTCTGCTCCTGTAGGACAGATTGAAATTCCTGTAGGCGGTAAAGATCCTGCAAGAGAAACCACAATAGTCAATTTTGCTTGTAACCTGGACAGACGTATTCCTGAATTGCCGGAAAATCCTACAGGTTATGATATTTTAGACTCGACATGGTCAACATCAATAAAAATATATGATTCATTCGGTGAAGCGCACGATTTACAGGTTCAATTTACAAGAGTGCCCGGCGTACCCAATAGCTGGAATGCAGAAGTAGCGGTTAATCCGCAGGCTGTTGTTCCCACTAATACATCAATCGGGTTTGGCGAAGAAGCTCCTGCTGCCGGCGGTCCGACAAGTTTTACCGTGAACTTTTCCAATAACGGAACCCTGTTATCTGCGGTAGACGCTGACGGTAACGTATCCGGCGAAGGCGGGCAGGTCATGATGTATGTTGCTTTCGATGTACCTGATGCCAACCCAAATGAAGACGGAACTCCTGTCAGGCAGGAATTTACTCTGAATCTGGGAACAGTCGGTGGATTCACAAATTCAATGACTCAGTATGCAGAAACCAGTTCAACCAAAATGGTAGAACAGGACGGCCGCACAATGGGTTATCTTGAAAATTTTAGAATTGATTCATCAGGCGTTATAACAGGCGTTTACTCCAATGGTACTACAAGAACTTTAGCCCAGGTTGCCTTGGCAAGCTTCCCTAATCAGGGTGGTCTTGAAAAAGCCGGTGACAATACATTCAGGGTTTCAAATAACTCCGGCATGGCGAATATCGGACCTTCCGGTATTGCCGGAAAAGGCAAGATTGTTGCAGGGGCATTGGAAATGTCCAATGTTGATATGGCTGATCAGTTTGTAGATATGATTGTTACCCAGCGCGGTTTCCAGGCCAATTCAAGAACGATTCAGACAGCTGATCAGTTACTGCAAGAATTGTTAACACTGAAGAGATAAGGAGATAAGGGGTAAGGGGTCAGGAGTTAGGGGTTAGAAAAAAACTAGCCCCTAGCCCCTAGCCCCTAACCACTAAAAAAATTATGATAAAAGTAACCAGACTTGACGGGACGGAATATTACATTAATCCTCATCAGATTGAATGTATAGAAATCCGTCCCGATACGGCGCTGGTTATGTTGTCAGGAAAAACCCACATTGTCCGTGAAGAAGCGGATAATATATTGGAAAAAATTGACAAATACCGGAAACAGTTAAGTCCGGCTGTGAAACAGGAATAGGAGTTAAGGTATGGATCTAGCAACGCTAATAGGTATAATTGGCGCTTTCGCAATGCTTATTTTTACCGCTGTGAATACAGCCGGCGGCATGGTAGGTGTAGTGCGTCTATTGAACTTGCCATCTTTCGCTCTGGTTGTAGTTGGTTCATATTTCGCCGTTATGGTAGCTAACAAATGGTCTGTTGCTATTGGTTCTTTTAGTGTTATTAAACGTACTTTCAGCGTACCTTCATTTAATGAGCAGGCAATCATATTAAAGCTGGTTGCTTTTTCCGAAAAAGCACGCCGCGAAGGTTTGCTTGCATTGGAAGATGAACTGGAAGACCTTGAAGATGAATTTATGAAAAAAGGACTTCGTCTTGTTGTTGACGGAACTGACCAGACAATTATCCGGGATCTTCTGGAACTGGAATTAACCCAAATGCAGCAGCGGCATATGGAGAATATCAATCTGCTTAACGGATGGTCTTCACTTGCTCCTGGTTTCGGAATGATGGGGACTGTAATTGGACTTGTAAACATGTTATCTAACCTTGATGATGCCGCTTCTATCGGCCCTAACATGGCTATGGCTCTTATAACGACTCTTTATGGTTCAATAGTAGCAAACACGACGATTGCGCCCTGGGCAAGAAAATTGCAAGGCCAGGATACAATTGAAAGTTCTGTCAAAGAAATGATTATCGAAGGAGTTCTTTCTATACAAGCCGGTGACAACACACGAATCCTTGCATTAAAATTGTTAGCCTACCTTAGTCCTGCGCTTCGCAAGACCATGGAAGCTGAACTGCTTAAGGATTAATCATGTCGCGGGGAAGAAATCGACGGCGAGGAGATTCTAGTAGCGGCGACTGGATGACCACGTACGCAGACATGATTACGCTCATGCTATGCTTCTTCGTAATTTTGTTTAATCCCGATGTTGTTTCTCAGGCTCAATTAGATGCGATTTCTGAATCGATGCGGCAGGCAGGTATTGGCGCTATGCCCGGAGGGTTTACCCTTTCTGCCGGCCGTTCTGCAGATTTAGGAAATACGATAATGTCTCTGCCTTCTATGGAGCGGGGCAGAGTTATGGGAACAGCGATGCGAAGAGCCGTTTCTCTTTTTTCACCGGAGATTCGTTCCAATCAGGTTAAGGTAACACACGATGAACGCGGTCTTGTAATCACGCTTGCAGGAGATGCGTTTTTTGATGTTGCAAGTGCGCGAATAAATATTGAAGCTACAAGAGATATGCTTTTAAGGCTTGGAACATTCCTTGAATCCCCTGAATTACGCGGAAGAAAGTTTAGAATAGAAGGTCATACCGATTCGATGGGTGTTGATCCTTTTGGTCCCTGGGAAGATAACTGGCACCTTTCGGTAGAACGTTCAAGAGCAGTACTTCGTTATTTGTCGGCTCTTGGAGTAAATGAGTCTAATTTTCAAATAGCAGGTTTTTCTTCTACCGTACCGGTTTCAACTAATGATACTCCCGAAGGCCGCGCCAATAACCGCAGAGTAGATATAATTATCCTTGATTCCGGACATTTGTAAAATAAATCTAATTTGCTAAAGCGCGCAAGCGGACAACTCTGCCGCCGCCGTTTAATCTATGGCGGTATCTGTCACCATCATCAGTAAAATTGATTTCTTCTCCGCTGAACGGCGCAGAACGTTTATTTGTCCAATGAAGAGAAGGGTCTTTTAACGAAACAGCCGGATTTGCAGGATCAAAATAAATAAAAGATTCATGAACCCCGCGTTTTTCCAATTGCGCTACATTGTTGCATTGCAGATAGCGGATTATTCCCCTTGTAAAATCAATTGATTGTATTACTGCCGAATGAACCACTTCACCTTCGATGCTTCTTAAAAGCATGATGTCGGCAGGGCGCAGATTGCGGATTTCATCGTTTACTGCGATTACCTGAGGGTTTATGGAATTGAAAAATGCAGTGCCGGCATACATAGCCGGATTTCCGCCTTCCGGAACTCCCAGTACGGGGCTTAATATTTCGCCCAAATTGATGCCTCTGCGGGCGCCGACATAATTAAGGATAAACCAGACAAAGCCCGAACAGTCTACTCCCACATTGCCGATACAAAACAAATAATTGTTTACATCGCTTTCCATAGCGCCTCTTCCCGAATGCAGTACATGGGGACGGTGGGGAAGGCCTTTGAAAGCTCCTGATTTTATTTGTCCAATAAGAAACCGATCTGTAGATATGCTCCAACTGCGCTGGGGAATATCAAAAATAATGACTTTTTCACGACCCGAAGAAAGGGCATTTATGTATTCTGCGAATTCTTCAGAATCCAGAATATTTTGAATGATAGGTATAAGCAAACCAGGGCTTCCTTTGCCGTCGCCAATAATATTTATTCTTTCCGGAATATTTAAGTCGCGATCATTGTTCATTGCAAACGGAAGGCGGATATTCATTACTTTTCCGTCGATGATTCTAGTTGTAAAAAATTGTCTGTAAGCTTCTTCGATAAAACGCTCAGTTCCGTTTCCCCAAAGATGTGCCGGATTGGAAAACGATACCAGATGATTCGTCTGCGCCGCTAAATATGGAACACTAACAAAAAATAAATTTACCACGAACCACACGAACAACCACGAACCTGCTGTTTGACATCTCTTATGATAATCCGCGTAAATCCGCGTAAATCCGCGGACTTTTTTTACTAATTCATTTAATTTTTGGTTAATTTTCAATATTGTTCTTCTCTATATCTTTAAAGTATTTGACTGTGTCTTTTTTAAGTTCTTCCGCTGCTTCATCGTCACAGACAATTATGGCTTTTGGATGCATCTGTAAACAGGACAATGTCCACATATGATTTATCCCTTCTTCTACACAAGCGCGAAGTGCGCGGGCTTTATTCCGGCCGCTTACAATGATCACTACTTCCCGCGCATCCATTATGGTACCTACGCCAACGGTTAAAGCAGTGCCTGGCACCTTTGAAGGATCGCCGCCAAAAAAGCGCGCATTTGCATTTTTTGTTTCTTCGGTTAGAGTTTTAATTCTTGTCCGTGAACTAAGGGAAGAGCCAGGCTCATTAAAAGCAATGTGGCCGTCGCTGCCCATGCCGCCCAGAAAAAGCTCTATACCGCCTTCTTTGACAATCGCTTCTTCATAGAGACAGCATTCTTGTATTGGGTCTTTTGCCAAGCCATCAAGAAGATGTATATTTTTGTGATCGATATCAATATGGTTAAATAAATTTTCCATCATAAAATACCGGTAACTCTGCGGATGGTCCGGTGATATACCGATATATTCATCCATGTTGAAGGTGCGTACATTTTTAAAAGAAAGTTTTCCTTCTTTAAACATTTTGATGAATTCTTTGTAAATTCCAAGCGGACTGGAACCTGTCGGAAGCCCAAGGACAAAAGGTTTATTTTGATTGAATGATTTAATTCTGTCTGTTATGTAGTGAGCTGTCCACAGACTTGCCTTTTCGTAGTTTTCATGAATAACTAAACGCATGAACTACCTCACTTCTTTATTATTTTTCCGCCTACCATTACAAGACGGATTTGAAAATCGTTGTCGAATACTGTAATATCGGCAAGGCGGCCTGGAATTATTGCGCCTTGATTATTGTATCGCATTATTTGAGCCGGATTAAATGAAGCGGTTTTTATTGCGTCATTCAGGCTAAATCCCGCAGCGACAAGATTTTGTATTCCTCTAATCATTGTAAGCCCAGAGCCGGCAATCACATCATCTGCTTTTCTGTAAAAAACACCGCCCTTAAAATACACTTCTTCGCCGTTGGCAAAAAACGGGCCTTCTTTTTGTTCTGTCGGTTTTAGTCCGTCGGTAATTAATACGATCTTGTCGATTGGTTTGTTCTGCAAAAGCAGTTTGAAAAGATCAGAATGTACATGGAAACCATCGGCGATTATTTCGCATGACATTTCCGGATGAATAAGTATTGCTCCCACTGCGTTGGGGTTACGGTGATCCAGTCTTCTCATTGCGTTAAAAAGATGGGTAGAGTGCAATATCCCAACCTGCATTCCTTCAATCATGTTGTTATAATCAGCATTTGTATGTCCGGCCTGAAGAACAATTCCTTTTTTTATGCAGAACAGTGCAAGCTCTCTCATGCCCTTTAATTCAGGAGCCACAGTCATGTTGACAATATGCCCGGAAGCCGCATCCCAAAGCTGTTCCATAAAATTAATATCAACTGCCTGTACTGCTTCTGCCTTTTGCACACCGAGGCGCTGGGGCGAAAGAAACGGCCCTTCAAGATGCAGTCCCATAATTCGGGCGCCTTCTTCGCGACCCATTGCAAAAACAATTTCCTTTATTGCCGTTAGCATCTGTTCAGGGGTGGATGGATATAGTGTCGGGTTAAATGCCGTCACTCCCTGCTCGGCAAGCAGTTTGGACATGGCAAGAACGGAATCTGTACCAGTCGGAGTTTTAAAACCCGCATCATCAGTTCCGTATCCGCCGATACCGTGAATATGGGTGTCAATAAATCCCGGGGTTATATTGGCGCCCTTTACATCAATAAATTGAACATCGGATTTGTAATTCCGCTGTTCCAGACGTTTCTGTGAAAAAACATCGGAGATGATGCCGTCTTCGACCAGTACTGCGCAATGCTCCATAGAAGCAAAACCGGTAAAAACAGTACCATTATATAGACAAATTGAGTTCATGAATAAATTTGAAATTTTTCCTGCTGACGCTAGCTTTTTACCGTTTTAATACGGAAGCAACCCTTTCCAGAACCTTTTTTCTGTCAAGAGGCTTTACTATGTAGCTCTTGGCTCCCATAAGGAGGCATTTTTTTACAACATCTTCTTTGCCAAGGGCGCTTACCATTATTATATTGGCATTTTTGTCAAATTCGAGAATTTTTTCCAACGCTGAAACACCATCCATTACTGGCATGGTAATATCCATGGTAACCAGATCGATGTTTGGATGCAAAGCCTTGTACTTTTCTACCCCCTGGGCTCCATCTGCTGCAGTATCCGCTACCTCATACCCTTCGGAGGAAAAGATCTGTCCAAGCTGTTTTGCAATGAACATTGAGTCGTCAACGACCAGAACACGGTATGGTACACCCTCCGGTTTTATCCCTTCAGCGGTTTTTTCATTGATATTAGGCATATCAGTCTTTGCTATCATCCTGTACGCTCCTCTGTATTCAATTGTATTACATAATTCTAAAATAGTCAAGTATAACCCCGCACTAAAAATTGATTTATTGCTATATTTATAAAGATATTACAAGTGTCTTTTTTGAAAGGAGAAGCCGGTGGGAGTGCCTTTTTTCCTTGCACCTATGGCAGAAATCAGCCACAGGGCGTTTAGGGAGTTAATTGAGGATTTTGGAGGCTGTGACACCTATTTTTCCGAAATGATCAGCGCTGCGGCCCTTTTGGCAGACGGTCTTTTCGAAAAATGGTATATTGACAACGCTCCAAACCCCAAAAAACACGTTTTTCAGCTTGTTGGCGCAGATCCACAAGCTATTTCCAGGGCGGCTACCCTTCTGGACAAACTCGAATGTGCCGGAATTGACATAAATATGGGCTGCAGCGCTCCATTAATCCGAAAAACAGGCGCCGGAGTAGCCTGGATGGCTTCGATTGATAGTGCCGGGGAGCTAATTTCCAAAGTCAGGCCGCAAGTCAAAAGCCGCCTTAGCGTCAAATTGCGTATAGGTTTTAAAGATGATTTTGACTATTTAGTGCGATTTTGCCGCCGTCTGGAAGATGAAGGAGTTGAACTGATTACTCTGCACCCCCGGACAGCAACGGAAAAGTTCAAACGTACTGCCCGGTGGTCATATGTCGGCGCTTTGAAAAAGGAGCTAAAAATCCCGGTAGCAGGAAATGGGGATATTTCCAATGCCCAGGAGTTGAACCGCCGGGCGGAGGCTGGCCTGACCAGCGGCTTATGCGATGCCGTAATGGTAGGCCGTGCCGCAGTTCGCCAGCCCTGGATTTTTGCAGACGCCAAGGGAAAAAAGGTGACAGTCACCTTTTTGGAAGTTGGATTGAGGTTTCTGGAACTGCTTGCGTTGCACCAACCGCCGGAGTTTTATATTTCCCGTGCGAGGCGTTTTTTTAGTTTTTTCTGCGACAACCTTAAATGGGGAAATTATCTTAAAAATCAATTAAACCGCGAGGAGACGCTTTCTGGTGTTGAACGGGTGTGGCGGGAATATTTTAAGGAGAATGAAGAAACATTAAAGTGCTATTGATAAAATTTCACAATACGATACAATATAATTACAATGAGAGGAAATACCGCTGCAAATAATTTTACAAAAATATTTGTAATTTCATCCGACTTGGCACGGTTCTTGCACACACACACACACACACACACACACACACACACACACGTATAGTGCTTCTATAACAAATTTTCAAATAAAAAATCAAGAATTTCCCCATATTTCTCACGTAGAACAAATAGGAAAAAAAAGTCCGCGGATTTTCGCGGAAAGACGCGGATTAAGAATATCAAGCTTATTCTTTTCTGCGTTAATCCGCGTTTATCCGCGGATTGTATATTTATTTTTTAAGGAGTGGATTTTATGAAAACATTTTTTAGAACATTAGGAATTATTGCCATAGTAGCAATAATCGGACTTTGTTTTACGGCTTGTACTGGCGGCGGGAGCAGCGGCAGGAATTTTACCGATTTTACGAAAGTGGAAGACTGGCTTGCCAATCAAAAAGGCGGAGCAAGTCCTGATGATCCCATTTCTTTCAGTGTGAAGCTCAATTTACAGAATATGGTTTCCCCTGAAAGCAACTGGCAAAAGCTGCTTACTTCCATAAATACAGCAGGACTCTATGTTGCTCTTGATCTTTCAGGCAGCACAATGCCCAATACAGAGTTTAATGCGGACGGCGGCACAAGTACCGGGAAGCAGTTTATAGTGTCGCTTGTTTTACCGGATAGCACCGAAAGCATAGCGGATAATTTATTCAGACACTTTATTAATCTTAAAACAGCAAAAGCGCAAAATATTGATTGGATTATAGGGAGTACCGGTCCTGCTGGTGGTATTGTATTTTACGATAAAGGAGATTCTGCAGGTGGCTGGCGATATCTGGAAGCGGCTCCTGCGGATATGGATACTAGATTGCGATGGTCAACGACAACGAATTGGCAAAACGCTCCTAATTTTGCAGGTACATCACATGAAATTGGCGCAGGCAGACAAAACACCGCACAAAAACTAGCAGTTGATGCAAACGCGCCCGCCGCAAAAGCTTGTGCAGATTACAGAGGCGGCGGCTTTAGCGACTGGTTTTTACCCAGCAGCGGTGAGCTTAACCTTATGTTTTATAATCTAAGAATGAACCGTATCGGCGGTTTTCAAGGCTACGCTTTCTGGTCTTCCTCGCGGGCCAGTGGTTGGTGGGCCGCGAGTTATCAGGATTTCGGCAGCGGCAGTAGCCCCGTCGGCAGTCAGAACTTCGCCTTCAAGGACTTTGAATTCGCTGTTCGGGCAGTACGAGCCTTTTAGGCTCGTGAGCCGATAGGAATTGATTATATGGGCGCTTACGAACCTGTGGTTCGACGCGCCCGGCAGCTTCCGGGCTTTTTAACTATATAAGAAAGGGTGACAGTCACGCTTTTTGAAACATTTTAAAAAATATAAAAAAATGGGTTATAAACAGTGAATTACTCAAGAGCTAATGCAATACGCAGAGCGGAATTTACCTCTTCCATTTTGACGGCAGAAAGAGAACCGATGTAGTTAGTGAGTATGAATTTTGGGAGACTGAACAAGTCATCGCAATAGACTGCACAATCGTGTTTCAATCCTTCATCAACGCTGACTTCGACTTGGGTAGAAAGACCGCCGTATTTAGTACGCACTGGAGCGCATATTACAGTGGGGAATTGATTGTCGATGACATCTTGCCGAGAAACTACCAAATAAACACGGTAATCCTTTTGATCATTTTTATTTCCTTTATAAACTCGATACAAATCACCGCGCTTCATTTATTCAGCTCTTCTAAGTACATATTTTGGATTGCAAGATCCTCATTGGACTCCTTGATTAGCCATTCAATATTATCATTGATCCATTTTTCTTCCTCTTCCGCTGTCATCTTTGGTTTTTTATTGACAAAAGGAATAATTTTGTATTCCACACTTGCCCTTCCTGTGGGCGTTTCATGAGGAACCTCGAGCGTAATACGGCGGTCAGCCGGAATTTCAACAGTTTGTGTAATAGTCATAGAATAAATATAGCATGAAAAAGGATAGAAAACAATGAGACGATAAAAATAAGAGTACCAGAATATTTTGGACGCCCAATTATGCACGGCGAAGCTGTGTTGATAATAAATTCTTTATGGTGTGACGCAGATTTAAAGCTTATAGTTATGGAGAATTTATATATTTATGGCAGCCGGTACAACTGCAGGTTTGCATCCAGAAAATCTGTAAAAACCAGCAGTTTTCCGTCCGGAGAAACAGCCAGACCGGTAGGCTGGTTGCGTCCCCAGATTCTTTCTATAAATGATAAATCTTCTGCATTAAGCATATAAATCGCGCCGAAATCCGGTCCCGGTATTGTGTAGTCTTCGGGATGGTTTCGTCCGCGGCTGGATGCAAAAACATATTGTCCGTCAGGTGAAAGAGTAATGGTGTTAATATTAAGACCAACGTATCTGGAATATTTTAATTCGCCTGTTGCAGCGTTTAACATGTTTACTGTCCCCCGAAGCATATCCGATACATAAAGTTTTTCATCATGATAAATTATATGGCGCGCTGCTCCAACACCCGCATAAAGCCGGAAGTGGTTTGTTACCATGTTTTGTCTCAT
>Ga0123356_10005774_pt1 | contig 12564 bp, 10 predicted proteins | sample TergutEmb28metaG_2_FD_92546 | JGI IMG/M metagenome (GOLD analysis project Ga0123356, IMG submission 92546) | Embiratermes neotenicus P3 segment gut microbial communities from Petit-Saut dam, French Guiana - Emb289 P3 | ecosystem: Host-associated > Arthropoda: Insects > Digestive system > Gut ... | reverse complement strand
TGCGAAAGGCCGCCGGTGGCCACCACGGGCGCCGTATAACCCAGTTCATCGAACACCCGTCGCACAAGTCCGTCGATGCGGTCAATCTCACCATAGGTCAAGCCTGACTGCACGGCGCACTTTGTGTTAGTGCCGATAACAGCGGGGGGAACCTCGATATCGATCTTGGTGAGCCGCGCGGCTGCAAGGAACAAAGCCTCAGCTGATATCGCCAGTCCGGGCGCAATGATACCGCCGACGAACGCCCCGTCCTTGTTGACGACCTCGATATTGGTCGCTGTCCCAAAATCGACGACAAGTACCGGCGCCCTGTACAGATGGATGGCTGCAACGGCGTCTGCGATACGATCGGCGCCGATTTCTGCAGGATTAGCATAGTGGACGGCAAGCCCGGTATTAGTAGCGCTTGTCAGGACAAGGGGCTCGTTATCGGTCAATCGGCGTGCGATGTAACGCCACTGCTCCGTCAGCGCCGGTACCACTGAGGCGATGGCTACATCGGTGGCGTCGGTAAAAGCAAGGCCGCTAAGCGAAAAGAGACCCTGGAGTTTGACAAGCAATTCATCAGCGGTGTCGCTTGCAAGTGTAGCGATGCGACATTTGAGCACGAGTTCGGTTGCGTCATACATGCCAACAACCGTCTGTGTGTTTCCGATATCAACAGCAAGCAGCATATGAAACTCCCTTGTACGCGACGCCGTTATTACAAGCAGGTGGGAAAGCAAGGATTGCAGTGGCAATAACAGCGCTTTGTGACAAAAACGTTACCTCAGCGTGATACTACTCCATTGTACTGTAACGCAGTGGTAGTATAGTGCCGAACCGATAAACGGGTGTTGATTCAATCTAGGATTCGATTGATACGAGGAAGGCAGCATCATGAGCAATACGCCAGCGCGTATCTTGGTGGTTGACGATGAACCGTCGATCACTGAGTTTGTCAGTTACAATCTACGTAAGGAAGGCTATGAGGTTCAGATCGCAGAGGATGGAGCCACCGCTGTAGACCTCATCTTGTCGAACTCTTTCAGCCTTGTGGTCTTGGATGTGATGCTTCCCAACATGGATGGGTATGAGGTGGTTCGTCGCATCCGCTCAAGCACTACGGTACCAGTGCTGTTTCTCTCGGCGCGCGATACCGAACTTGACAAGGTCGTAGGGCTTGAAATCGGAGGAGACGACTATCTCGCAAAACCCTTTGGTGTGCGTGAGTTACTGGCACGAGTCAAGGCGCTGTTGCGTCGCACTGCCCAACAGGAGAATGCGTCGGATAAGGACTTTAATGAGGTCATCGAGGTGAGTGGTATCCACATCGATGAAGGTACCCATATCGCCTCGCATGGCGCGGACGTCATCGATCTTACCCCGCGTGAGTTCGAGTTGCTCGCCGCATTGATGCGCCATGCTGGCAAGGTCTTATCGCGAGACCAGTTGCTTCGCGATGCGTGGGGCTGGGAATACCTGGTTGAGACAAAGACCGTCGATACCCATGTCAAGCGTCTGCGTGACAAACTTGAGGCTGCGCACGTCGATCCTGGCCTTATCGAAACAGTCCGTGGGTATGGATATCGCTTTAAAGTGCTATAAGCCCTGTTATGCGTTATAGGAATATCCGGATACTGCTCTCAGCAATCAGCGCGGTTTTTGCCATCGTCATCGCGCTTATCTTTGTGCTGTTCGTGCTTGCGGTTGTCATTTCAAACGAGAACGCCTTTACCTGGATGCTCGTCCTTGTGCTACCTGCGGGCATACTTGCATTCATCTGCTCATATGCTGCAACAGGCATCTATCTTGGCCCAATCGCAAAGATCGCCTTGAAAGTAGGACAATTAGCCGGAGGGAATCTGTCGGTGCGCTTTGTCGACGATCGGACAAAACTGGCGTCGCTTGGCGTCCAGGAGTTTGCCGAGTCGCTTGACAGGGTCGGAGCGCGGGTTCGTGCTTCGATTGCGGAGGCTTCGGCTGACAGTAAACGCCAGGGGCAGTTTGTAAGCGACGTCTCGCATGAGCTGCGTACCCCGCTGACTGCCATTCGCGGCGCCGCCGAGACGATGCTTGATGAGGACATCTCATATGAGGACCGCACGCGGTTTTGCGAGACGATCATCCGCGAAAGCGAGCGCCTCACCAGACTGGCAAGCGACCTGCTTACCTTGCAGCGGATCGAAGGGGACGGTGAGATCGTCTTGAACCGCGTTAACCTCCACGACGTCGCCGAGCACGCGCTTGATATGCTTGCGCCCCTGCTCGACGCTCGAGAGGTTATAACGTCTTTAACCGGTGAGGCTCCCGACGTGCTCGGCGATCCTGACCGCCTCCAGCAGGTCGTCACGAACCTTGTCGACAATGCGAGCCGCGTTGTAAAAAGCGGCGGGCGGGTCGACGTCGCGCTCAGCGGCATCAAAGGTCACAGTGTCATCACGGTCTCAGACGATGGGCCCGGCTTTGGGGACGTCGATCCCGCCCGCCTGTTCGACCGTTTTTATCGCGGCGACTCATCGCGTACACGCTCGACAGGTGGTATGGGCCTTGGTTTGACGATTGTCAAAGCCATCGTTACCTCTCACGAGGGCACGGTCGAGGCCTTTAATTTTCCTGGTGGCGGCGCTTGTTTCATCGTCGCCATCCCCTCGCTACCTCCGCAGTCTCACTAACTCGCCGCCCCAGAGCACGCCACGATGTCGCCCTGAATAAAGGGCGAAGCCCGACATGAAGGGTCTAGTGGGAGGGCTGTTGTGTTGGTTCAGTTGTCGTCCAGAAAACCTACGTATGGGTAATCATATCGTGCGTGTGTTGTCAGAAAAACTTGTCGCTCGATGGTTGTAGGCAGGCATCGCCTCAGAGCACGCCGGCAAAACTCAGTAACATCAACACAAGAAGGATGAGCGGCTGGTGTGCCATGTAGGCGATAAGGCTGTAGCGACCCAGGAACTCTATGGGGTTCTTTCCTGGCTTGGTGGCGGTGAACAGCTTAATGCGCTTAAGAGGCCTGAAAACAAAATAACCAGCGAAGAAAAGGAATACCCAGGGGATAATGGGGTAATAATCACCGGAATGGTAGGAGGGGCCAGGAAGGCCGATCGGGAAAAGGAAGCTCGTGCTATAAAGCTCGCGTGGCAAATCCACTAGTGGATAATTCAGGATGCCGATAGAACCGTGCGGCACGAGGTACAACAACAGATACAGTGCGAGACACACCGCCAAGCCGACGCCCCAGGGGATTTTTTTCAGGAGTGGTTTAAGAAGGGCCGCCAGCAGCATACAGCATCCGAACATGTGCAGGATGCCGAAATTGATGAACATCTCAGGCATGGCAAGATACGTGACAAGTGAGATTAACAGCGCACAGCCGAATACCACAAGGCCACGCCTTGCCGTTTTGCGTCCGAGGTTTAAGCAGGCGCCCGATACGAGGATAAAGCAGTAGACGGTAATCTGCCCCCACAGGACCTGTGTCGGGAACTCATAAAACCACGGTATCTTCATGCCATAGAGGTTGATGAGGTCGAAAATGCAATGCCAGGTCGCCATGCTGAGCAGCGCCAGTCCCCGCAAGATGTCGAATATCCGCACCCGATTGCGTATCTTGGGCGTATGAGCCTCAGTCGTGCGAATTATTGACTCTCCAGCTCCTGCTTCCTCTGTCGTTCCCACTGTGTCGATCGCTTCTGCTTCATCCGCCGTTCCCACGGCGTCGATCGTTTCCGCTTCATCCATTGTTTCCCTACCCTTTTTTGCAGCCATCATGTGGAAGAACGCTTATACAATACCACGAAACCTGTATCTTTACCCTGCTTTGAGGTACAATACGCTTGTGACGCAGTCAAATACAGGATTCTGAAAGTTTAGTGGCGCGGACAGATACAGGAGCATGAATCCTCATGATTGAACGATATACACGCCCGCGGATGGGCGATCTTTTCAGTCTTGAAAACAAATACCGGATCTGGCTTGAGATCGAGGTGCTAGCCTGCGAGGCACAAGCCGAGCTTGCCGCCACAAAGGCATTTGCCAAGTCCGACGCCTCTCGCATCACGCTTGACGAGGCCCGTTGGATACGCGAGCATGCGGACTTTAACGCAAGGCATATCGATGAGCTGGAAGCGACGCTTAACCACGACGTTATAGCTTTTCTTACCGATGTGGCCGAGCATATCGATGCGACAGTACCAGAAGGTAAGCCAAAGCCGTCACGTTGGGTGCATTTTGGCATGACCTCGTCTGACTTGGGCGACACGGCGCTGTGCTACCAGCTCACGCAGGCGCTTGATCTCATCCTCGAAGGTGTGCGCACGCTTGGTACCACAGCACAGCGCCGTGCCTTTGAGTTCAAGGACACGTTGTGCGTTGGGCGTACCCATGGGATCCATGCCGAGCCCATGACCTTTGGCATGAAGTTCGGCGCCTGGGCCTGGGCGCTTAAACGCAACGAGGAAAGGCTCATCCAGGCGCGGACTTTAAGCGCCGCGCGTGGAGCCATCTCAGGAGCGGTGGGCAGCTACTCAAGCATCGATCCTTATGTCGAGCAGTATGTGTGCGCGGCGCTCGGTCTTACAGCAGACCCGCTTTCAACGCAGGTCATCGCCCGCGATAACCATGCGCATATCGCCTCAGCACTTGCTATGACGGCGGCAACGCTTGAGCACATCGCCATGGAGGTGCGCGCCTTGCAGAAAAGCGATACGCTTGAAGCAGAGGAGCCCTTTGCAAAAGGCCAGAAAGGCTCATCGGCTATGCCCCACAAACGCAACCCCATCACTGCGGAGCGTGTATGCGGCATGGCGCGGGTCATCAAAGCCAACGCTCAGGTTGCCTTTGACAATGTGGCGTTGTGGCACGAGCGCGACATCTCGCACAGCAGCGCCGAACGTATCGCGTTGGTGGATAGTTTCATCGCACTTGATTACATAATCACCAAGATGCAATGGATATTAGACGGGCTGAAGGTCTACCCCGAGAACTGCCGCGCTAATCTTGAGCGTACGCGCGGCCTTATCTATTCAAGCAAGGTGCTGCTGGCATTGGTCGAGGCAGGCTTGAGCCGTGAAGACGCGTACGAGATCGTTCAAACCAATGCCATGGAGGTTTGGGAAGATATCCAGCAAGCGCGTTTGGGTCCTGGTTTCAAAGAACGAATCGCAGGGGATAAACGTGCGGCTATCCTTCCTGCGAGCAGACTTGAAGACTTGTTTGACCCATGGAGTTTCCTTGGGAATATCGAGGTGCTCTTCAAACGTCTTGAAGACCTCTCGTTCTAGCAGACTAGATGCAGCGAATCGAGCGCCAAGCCATGTTTCAGTCGCACACCCAGGTTATAGTAATAAGCACACTCCAAAGTTATGTCTCGGTTGCACGTTCTAAGGAGCTTTCTTGAATCCTGTTATCATCATACCCACCTACATAGGAGGCACACGCAGACGTCCAAGCTATAACGTCGTCGCCACGTATGACCACGTTACTCCTGTAAACCATCAAGGGGAACTTCCTCGATGCCTTATGTCACTTCGTGACAGCGGGGTCGATCTCCCTATTGTTGTTTTAGTTGTCGCGGAGGAAGGTTATGAACGTGAGGCTGCGGCAAAGGTGCATGAGATCGCCGAAGCCTTTTCTGAGACCTTGGCAGTTACGGTTGTCGATGACGAGAAACTTGGACAGTTATACCTGCGAGCCGAGGTTTTAGGCTTTGGTAACCTGAGGGATGGCGTTTCGCTTACCGGGTATGGGGCTACACGAAATCTTGGTCTGATTGTTGCTGCGGCAGGTGGTTATTCGGAATGTATCTTCATCGATGATGATGAGGTTATCGAGGATGATTTCTTTGTCGAGAATGCTCTCTACGGTCTAGGGAAACTCACTCCAAAGGGGGTTCCCATCCTGATCAAGACAGGGTTTTTCATCGACAATAAAGGCGCCTGGAAGTCAACGAAGAAAGGCCGCTGGTACGACCGTTTCTGGCAACAGTCGGAGCTGTTTAACGAATGGATCACCAAGACCATGAACGGAACTCGACTTTCTCGCTCGAACAGCCTGTATGGAGGCCTGTGCGCCATACATCGCGAGGCATATCGCCGGGTCGCATTCGATCCGTGGATATCACGCGGAGAAGACCTCGACTACCTTTTAAATGCGCGTATGTACGGTGGGGATGTGTGGTTTGATAACCAGTGGTCGATCAGGCACCTGCCCCCTGTTAACCGCACCGAAGCACAACGCTTCAGACAGGACATCTATCGGTGGATATACGAGCATCGCAAGCTTGAGTTCGCAAAATCCCAGGTCGATTTGCTTCCCATCCAACCGCATACGCTTGATCCCTATCCGGGGCCATTTTTAGAGCATTCGATAACCATGCGCGTCTTTCTGACGGCGCTTTTGCGCTCCATCGGGCGCCCGCGCGACCGGAAAGGGTATTTCCGCGCGGCGATGACGGCCCGGCGCGAGGCCAAGATCTACGCAGAGATGTACTGCATGAGATACTATGAATTCCAGATCGGGTGGCCGCATCTCGTATCCGCGCTTGAATCCGACCCATTGACCTGCTCTATCCTGACGGGCGCGCCTCTTACGACTTCGGCAGACTAATAAGGACAGTTGTAGCCAATGCTGCCTTTTGATCCATTTGTCGCTTGTATCGTTGTACTCTGTGGCTTGGTGATAGGGGCGCTTTCAGGCATGTTCGGCATTGGAGGAGGCACGATAATCGTGCCATTGCTCAATCTTGCCTTCGGCTTGCCGATGATATCTGCAACCTCGACTTCGCTGTTCACCATTTTGCCTACAGCGCTTTCAGGCGCTTATAAGCATATACGCCAAAAGACCGTCCATCTCAAAGTAGGGCTGACAACAGGCGTGGCAGGAGCGGTCTTTTCTGTGGTGGGGGCCCTGCTTTCGGAGAAGTTGCCGGAGTTGTTCCTGGTAATACTTACCGTTATGGTCCTTATCTACAGCTCTGTTACGATGTTGCTGAACGCAAGCAGGAAACCTGTTGCCGCCGAGGTACCTGATAAGAAGCAAACGGAAGCATTAGAAGAACAGTCGGATAACTCCGAAAGCAGACAGCCAAAAATGCGGGATGAGTCCCACATGAATATTCCGCTTGTTCTCGGGCTTGGTTGCATAGCCGGTCTTATGGCAGGGCTTATCGGCATTGGAGGCGGTTTTATCGTTGTGCCCTTCTGCGTTGCCTACCTGGGATTTACGATGAAAGAAGCGGCAGGCACCTCGCTCGTGGCGGTCAGCATCATCGCCATCCCTGGGATTATCACGCATGCATTGCTCGGACAGATCGAATGGTTTTATGGCGTCGCCCTTATTGTCGGGACCATACCAGGCGCACAGCTTGGGGCGTGGCTCGTCGCTAAACTTCCTGATCGTCCAATGCGTGCCGCTTTTGGTATCCTATTACTCATCACCGGCGGGCTTTTGCTTGTCAAGAACCTTGTTTCCTAGTTAGCAGGTGCATGGTATGCTACAGATTCCAACATGGTAAACGCTGGTATACGTACATAAAGGAACCCGAAATGCGGCTGCGACCTTCATCTATCCAAATTCTTTTTATCGGCATCATTGTGCTGCTTGTGGTTATTTCGATTTCTGTGATCATTACCGACAGACAGCCTTTCCTCATCGTGCTTTGTCTGATTGCGACACTGGCCCTGATCATCTTCTCGTTTCGCTTTTTTGTCGATCCCGACAGGCTTCGTGCACGGCAAAGCGAACGTACCCTGCGTCTTGCGGCACAGACCCTGCCCTTCATGCGCCAAGGCTTGTCGATTGAATCTGCCCAGGCGGTCTGTAAACTGCTCTTACCCGCCACGCTTGCCAATGCTGTGGCTATCACCAGCAATGAGTTCATCATGGGATATGCCGGCGCAGAGAAGGAAGACCACCCAATCGGCTCTCCGGTTTTGACCAAGGCAACGCTTGCGGTTTTAGCTGATGGGCAAACCCGCGTCATCACCTCGCAGGAAGAGATCGGTTTTCCGCGGGCAAGCACCAACCTGCAGGCTGCCATCGTCGTTCCGCTGACGGTCCATGAAGCGCCGGCAGGTGTGCTCAAGTTCTACTATCGTTCGCCCAAAAAGATCGATGAGACACAAAAGGCTATGGCACAGGGGCTCGGCGCGTTGCTTGAGATGCAACTCCAGCTTTCTGACCTTGAACACCAACGCGGCTTGGCTACCCAGATGCGCCTCAAGGCGCTTCAGGCTCAGGTGAACCCGCATTTCCTTTTCAACACCATCAACACCATCGCTTCTCTCACGCGCACAGATCCTCAGCAAGCGCGCGTCCTGCTCAGGGAGTTCGCAGTTTTTTATCGGCTGACGCTGGAAGGCTCAATCGACCTCATCAGCCTCGAACAGGAGTATCTCCAGACTTTGCGGTATTTTGGCTTTGAGGTTGCACGTTTTGGAGCGGAGCGCATCTCGATCAGTCATGATTTCGCATCAGGCCTCGAAAGGATCCTGGTACCGGCGTTTGTCCTCCAGCCGCTGGTGGAAAACGCGGTCGGTCACGGCTTGCGCAGCGACCAGCCGCTTCATATCTCCATGTGTGGAAAAGTGGAAGACGGCGTCGTTAAGATCACGGTAAAAGACGATGGGGCTGGTATGACCGAGACCGCACAAGCCCGAATGTTGGACCCTGACCAGGAGCATGCAGGCATAGCTTTACGAAATGTTAACGAGCGGTTGCGCGGTTTCTTCGGCAGACAGGCGGGGCTTACGGTACAATCGCAACTGGGAGAGGGAACATCAGTAACGTTAACCCTAGGGTTATATGATCAATTAAGGATGGTTGAAGATGATACGAGCGATAATCGTTGATGATGAAGCTCCTGCGCGTTCTGAATTGCGCTTCCTGCTCGATGAGACAGGACAAGTCGAGGTAGTTGCCGAAGCAGCGAATGTCCGTGAGGCAATCGAAAGCTTGAAGGAAAAAGGCGCCGACGTCATGTTTCTGGATATCCAGATGCCCGGCGCCAATGGTCTGCAACTTGCAGAGGCGCTGGGGCGTCTTAAGTTCCCGCCAGCCGTGGTCTTTGTCACGGCGTACAGCGAGCATGCGACCAAGGCATTTGACGTCAATGCGGTCGACTATCTTGTCAAACCTGTCGAGACCGATCGTCTCAATAAAGCGCTCGTCAAGGTCAAGCACTATACTGCCGCGCACGCAAAAAGCGGGCAGACGGAGCGGATTCCTGTTGAGAAAAGCGGGAAGAAGATGCTCATCGCTGTCAACACGATTCGATTCATCATGGCGCGTGATGATTATTCATACTTGCACACCGAACAGGATCGCTACCTCTCGACCGTTTCGCTCGCCCAGCTTGAGGCAAAACTCGAGCCGCATGGCTTCTTCCGTGTCCATCGCCGCTATCTCGTGAACCTCTCATGTATCGAGGAGGTTACTCCGGTCAGTGGTGGCACCTTGCTGCTCTCGCTGACGCATGAGACCGAGCAGATACCGGTATCGCGTCGTCGGGTGGCTGCGCTTAAGAAAGCCATCGGGCTTTAGATGATCACTCGCGAACAGCGTGAGCGCCTCGAGCATGAGTATCTGAGTGCATATGCGGCGTTTGCGGACGCCGCCACGCGGCTTGGCGCTACCGAACCCGACCCGTTCCGCACGGCATTCCAGCGCGACCGCGACCGTATCGTGCATACAAAGTCCTTCAGACGTCTCATGCACAAGACGCAGGTGTTCGTAGCGCCCCAAGGCGACCATTACCGCACAAGGCTCACCCATACACTTGAGGTCGCGCAGATCTCGCGCTCCATCGCCCGTGCGCTTGGCCTTAACGAGGATCTCACTGAGGCCATCGCCTATGGGCATGACTTGGGGCATACTCCCTTTGGGCATACCGGAGAAGACGCCCTATCGCACTCGCTTGCGCTTTTCCGTGGGCTTGACCCAACGGTAAACTCTGCGCTGTTCAAGCACAATGTCCAATCGCTGCGTGTCGTTGACGTGCTTGAGCGCGATGGCAGAGGGCTTAATCTTACCAACGAGGTGCGCGATGGCATCCTGCATCATACGGGCAAAAAACGCGCTCGCACGCTTGAGGGGCGTATCGTTGCAACCGCCGACCGTATCGCCTACGTTAACCACGACATCGACGATGCCATACGAGCCGGTGTGATCGTCGAGCAGGACCTGCCGCTTTCGACCCATGTGGTGCTCGGGGGCTGCCATTCGGAGCGTATCACCTGTCTGGTGGAGGATATGATACAAGCCTCCGATGGCACGGGCGACATCTCCATGAGCAAACGTGTCTGGGACTCAATGATGGAACTCAGGAGCTTTTTATACGACAACGTCTACAAGCGCTTGGACTTCCGCACCGAAGAGCCCAAGGTATTCAATCTGGTCTGCTCCCTGTTCGACTACTTTATCACGCATCTTGAAGAAGTACCTGCCGAGTATCACGCGACTGCGCAGGGCAGTCCGGAGATTGCTGTGTGCGACTTTGTTGCGAACATGACCGATCGATATGCCACCGAGACCTACAAAAGCCTCTTTGTCCCGACCAACTGGAGTATCCGGTAGGGCTGAAAAGGATGTAGCAAGCCCCTTGTTTGTTCCTTGTGCAGTGATTTTTTGAGTTGCGGTGCATGATTTTCGGTCGTTTTAGCACGAACTCCTCACATACGTAGTCAATTCTTATTGTATAATTCGCGTATGACCGCATACACACTACAAACACAGCACCGCGGTTTCTCTGAAGATTACTTCTGTGGAGACGTATGTCTGCTCGGCTATGGAGTTACTGGCCGGGCTGTCTTTGGCTATTTCATTACACACCCACATCAACTGAACAGCCTTACCGTCTATGGCGTCAGCGCAGCTGATGCCGCTTTGATTCGCCAGCGCGAGTCTGAAATCCCAAATTTGCCATTTGACATAGCAATAAAAGATGATGAAGCAGAGGTGGAGGGCGCCTACGACCTTGCGATCGTAAGCCCCGGTATCCCGCCGCATACTCCTTTGTATCAAAGCGCGCAGAGCTGTGCACGTGAGCTTATCAGCGAGCCAGAACTGGCTTGGCGCCTTTCGCCCCAGCAATGGATAGGCATTACGGGTACCAATGGCAAGACCACCACCACCATGCTGATTGCATTCCTGCTCAGGCAGGCAGGACTTGCGACGCGCGAGGTCGGCAATATCGGCAGCCCATGTATCGAGGCGGTTACAAACCGTGCGCCTGACGAGTATTTCGTCGCTGAGCTCTCCTCATTCCAACTGCACTCTACGAATAACTTTACCCCCGAAGTAGCTGTCCTTCTCGGGATAACGCCCGACCATGTTTCGTGGCATGGGTCGCATGAAGCCTACACGAAAGACAAACTCAAGATACTGGCAAACCTTGGCGAGCAAGGTTTGGCTGTTATTGATGCGACGAATGAGGCTGCGCGCGCGGCACTTTGCGCCGCGCGCGCAGCCGGCAAGAACGTCATCGGCATCGGAACGAGCGACGGCTTGTCCAGCAGCATGGTCGCTTCTTGCGGTGTGCCAAACGCCGCCTCTGTCGACCCGAATGCAGCCGATATCGATTCCAACGTCGCCTCTGTCGACCCGAACGTTGCCGATATCGATCTCAACGTCGCCTACGTCGATCCCGACTCACAGATGCTCACGGTGGTACTCGATGGCATCTCGCATACCCTCTGCAAAACCACCGACCTGAAGATCCGTGGTTCTCACAACCACATCAATGCCTTGGCGGCGGCAAGCGTCGCGCTGCGCTTGGGGATTCAAAGCGAGGTCGTCGCAGCCAGCTTGAAGAACTTTTCTGCACCCGAGCATCGTTGCGAACCCTGTGGCGGATTCAACGGCTTGCGTTTTTACAATGATTCGAAAGCCACCAACACCGACGCAGCCATCAAAGCTATCGACTCCTTTGGCGATAAGGACAGGAACATCGTCGTGATGTTCGGCGGGCGCGACAAGGGCACCGATCTTTCCGATCTCGTTTCTGCCTGCTCACGCAACTGCCATACGGTCATCTGTTTTGGAGAGGCAGGGCAGCGTTTTTATGAGGCGTTTTGCACAAACGACGCCTTTGCAACCAAACACGTCAGCGGTTTTGTAGAAGCTTGTGTTGCGGCTGTTGCCTCCAGTACGGCAGGCGACGTCGTGCTACTCTCACCAGCCTGCGCTTCTTTTGATGAGTTCACCTGTTTTGAGCAACGAGGCACGACCTTCAAATCCTTTGTTATGAACTTGAGCGCAGGATCATCCGCGCAAGAAGCCGCAGATGCTGCATTCGCAGAGGCGAAACAAAAAGCGGGGCAGTCATGAACGGCGAGATGACAGCTATACACGCCAAAAAGCCGGCCATACACGCCAAAAAGTCGGCAAAAATAAAAACGCCAAGCACGCCTATCGTCAACAGGGTCTTACACGCGCGTATTATCTTCATCGTCACGGTTGTGGTCTTGCTCCTGTTCGGGCTCATGATGGTCTACAGCGCGTCGAGCATCATCGCTTTGCGAGAAAAAGGCGACGCGGCATTCTACTTCATCAAGCAGATACAATTCGTGGGGCTTGGTCTTGTTGTCGCAG
>Ga0123356_10005773_pt1 | contig 12565 bp, 7 predicted proteins | sample TergutEmb28metaG_2_FD_92546 | JGI IMG/M metagenome (GOLD analysis project Ga0123356, IMG submission 92546) | Embiratermes neotenicus P3 segment gut microbial communities from Petit-Saut dam, French Guiana - Emb289 P3 | ecosystem: Host-associated > Arthropoda: Insects > Digestive system > Gut ... | reverse complement strand
GGGGCATCTGTCGGCTGATTCTGAAAAACGCCTCATTGCCTTGGTGTTATGCATTCCGATCTGTTTTGTGGCTGGGTGGGGCTTCATTTTCTAGCTAGCGATGCATCCCTAACGGGATGCTGCAGAAAGGAGACGGTATTTTCCGGTACGATACTACCCTGCCGGACTGGCTTGTGACTCCAAAAACAGGAATACATCTCTGCCGATTCCGCATAGCGCCGCCAGACCACCCGTGTTTCATGCGATGCGGGTGGGAATTTTTACGGTGATAACTGTGATATGGAAGCTTCACCCCCGCGGTTCGAAATGAATCGCGACCCTTCCCACGTTCGGGATTCTTTGCCTCAACGCCTGTTCAATTGTCTCGGTTTGCGTATGGGCTTCGCCAACAGATAGCGATGCATCAACCAAGCACGTGAAGGTAATCGAGACATTGGATCCTTCCGAACAAACCTCGATGTGGTCCGGGCTCCAGTTTCCACCGGCTAATTTTGCCAATTGCTCAATAGCAGCCCGCACGTCAGACGAATCAACTGTCACGGCCGATGCCGTTCGTTCAATCGGTTCGATGTGAGTGACCACTCGATCGTATTCCGACCTTTCGCTGAGCAAAGCTTGCTCGAATGAGTTAACCCTATCGTGAGCCTCGTCGACTCGCATATCCGATGGCAGTTCGACGTGCATTTCCAGGACTTTTTGGTCATTTGAGTGGCGCATGGTGATGTCGTGCGCGAGGATGCCGAATTTGTTGGCGATACGTCGTGACACATAGAAGAGGTCGACTTCTGTGTATGGTTCTGGTTCGACATGCACGACGACATCGGCGTTGTTGAGGATATTCTTGACAGAGGCTTCGATTTTGTCAGTGGTTTCGTGGGCTTGTTCGAGGGATGCGGTGGGGGTGGTGGTCAGGGTTATGTCTGCGAAGTAGTCTGGCCCGGCTTTTCTGACGCGGACTTGGTGGACTGCCGATACGCCTTCCACGCCCTCGGCGGCTGTTCGGACTGATGCGGTGATTTCTGGCGGGACGGAGTCGAGGAGAGAGTTGATCGCTGCTCGGCCGAGTTTGTAGCTGACGATGACTATGATGATGGCGACACCGATAGCGGCGATAGGGTCGGCGTTATGGAGCCATGGGAGGCCGAGCGGTTCGGCGATTCGGGTGCAGATCAGGCCCACAAGGACGACTGCGGAGGACCAAATGTCGGTGGAAAAGTGGAGAGCGTCGGCTTCGAGGGCTTGGCTGTCATATTTCTTAGCCACTCGGGACAGGGCTCTGGATCGGGAGATGTCAACGATAATTGAAACAATAATGACGACAAAAGCCCACAGGTTGGCGTTGACCGGAGTGTGTTCGACGCTGAGTAGCCGTTGGGTTGCTTCGTAGACGATCCAAACGCAGGTGGTGAGGAGCAGCACGGTTTCGAACAGAGCGGAGAGGTTTTCGATTTTTCCGTGGCCGTAGGTGTGGTCTTTGTCGGCTGGTTTTGAGGATGTCTTGACGGCGATCAGTGTGACTGCTGCTGCTACAAGATCGAGCCCGGAGTGTAGGGCTTCGGATAGGATTCCGAGGCTGTTGGTCCATAGTCCGACGCCAAGTTTGCCTGACACGAGCAGAACAGCGGCGACTACGGAGGAAATGGCAACGAATTGTTTTTCCCGGTTTTCGCGTTTCTTTCTCTCTTCGATTTCGCAGTGTTGGTTGGAATTCATGGCGCGGATACTTGGGTGGGGGAGTAGGCGGAAATGCTGTTCGGAAGGCTGCGGGATCGCGGCTGTGATTGTGGGTTGTTGATCAATTAACGTCCACGCTGTTTACGCGGAATGTCGGTGGACTAAACCCAGGCATTTTTGCGCAAGTGCCGCCTGTTCATGGCAGAGCGCGGCCCTTATAACTAGCTGGCTGAACTTCCAGTAAGATTTTGGATGCGGCGTTGGAAATTGTTGGGTTGGGGCACACAAACGCCGTTCCCCTCTCACCTGCCATCGCCCAGGTCCAAATCAAAACATGCTCAGTCGATTGCAGCGTTCGAGTCTTCACGCAGTCAATTCGTACCATCCAACACGCTAACCATACAAGATATCGACACCCAAACCACATCAACAATCATCGACCGCAATACTCAAAGGTCCACGCCAGAACCAACGCGAGTCCATCCCATCACAACGCACTATCAACCAACCACTTGGGCAAAACCGGAGACTCCTGCCCAGTCGACATCAACCAAAGCTGATGCGCAGCACGCGTAGCCGCCACATGCAAAAGATGCCTAGACTCCAAATCGTCAGGAAATGTGGAAGCATTCACATCCACAACAATCACGTAATCATACTCAAGCCCCTTGACCTCGCGGATTTCCGTAACTTCGACCCCTGGCCTAAACCTAAAGTCCTGGTCCTTGATTCTATGCAAGTTGGGCACTTCTGAACGCTTCAACCCCTGGAAGTACATGTCAGCTTGATCGGAATATCGCGCCAACACCGCAACAGTCGCACGAGGCTCACGAAGCGCCAGAGCACGAAGGGCTTCACCCAATTGAGCAACCGCCACACCAGGACTTGGCGAAACAAACGCCTCAACCGGTGCACCCGTGCGAGGAGCCACCGACGGCAACGCGTCTGCCATGGGACCCAGAAGATCTTTCGCCAATTCCATGATCTCCCGTGTCGACCTATACGCAATTTTCAGCGGTTCAATCTCAACTGCCGTAATTCCTAAATCCGAAAACAACGGTTTCCACCCACGGAAGTGATTGTCCATCACCAACCGCTGCGATGTATCGCCTGCGAAAGTGATGCTTTGGCGCGCGGAAGTCACATCAATGAGCACCGCAAGCTCGGCCACCGCATAATCCTGGGCTTCGTCCACAAACAAATGCTCGAAACGAATGGGTTCACGCATCTTGCGAAGAGGCCCACGTATCAGCTGACAAGCCCGCAACAACAGCGCATCATCCTCAACATCAAGAGTCAAACGATCGTCGATCGTGGAAAGACCATCGATTCCCCTGTCCCCCACAACCCCGTCGTCATCAGTGTCCACCGGGTCATCGGAATCCGAAGTGTCCCGCGCATTGGATGCGATGGCGTCGAATTCCGAATCCTCGGATTCCATGTCGGCCTTTCGCCTTGACCCTGCCCTTGGTTTGGGCCCGGACTCGCTGTCCGACTCGCCCCTAGCTCTGCGAGTCTCGCCCCTTGATTCACTGCGCGTCTCTCCCGGCCGCAGCTCGGCAACCATCGGGCATCGATCAGAGCACCATCTCACTGCCTGCCTAATCTCGGCTTCTGTCAAGGGCGCGGCATCAGTCAGGGTCATCGACTCGCGAATAGCATCGATGTCCGTGAGCAGTTCCGCCCAAACCGTGACAGGAGCATGTGGATCCATGCGTGCTTGCGGATTGTCCTGCGCATCGCGAGCTCGCTGTTCCAACGCGCGAAGAACCCCTGGATGTTTCTTTAGCCGAATAACCACCTGGGGCGTGTCCTCGGTGACCTGGACTTGCGATAGCCATGGGAAATGCAGTCGACGCATCTTCCTTGCCCAGGTTGGGAACGTGTGGACCTGCACACCGGATACGCCAAGCGCTGGCAGTACTTCCGAGGTGAACGATACCAAGCCTTTGCTGGTTGTAATCACCATCATGCGTTCCCCGGAGAAAACACGCGGGCCCTGGTAATTGAGATACGCGAGCCGATGCAGTCCGATTGTCGTCTTTCCGCTTCCCGCGCCTCCTTGAATTACGACGATTCCCGAGTCAGTGCGGGATATCAGGTCAAACTGACGAGGATCGAGCAACGCGGAAATTTCCGGAAGGTGCCGATCGATCCGTTGGAGCCCATCAGCACCAACACCCAGCTCCCCACGAGTTTTCGCGTCACCGGGGCGAGTTGCCTTGCCCTGCCCACCCGATAGATCAACCTCGCGAGGCGGAATCAAACGAAAATCCTCATCGCCGCGTCGAACAAAAGTTCCTTGAGGCGTTGCGATGCGATGCAGCACACCTTTGTGGATAGTCACGGTGCGACGCACCAGCAGTTCGCCTTCCACATCGCGGTCGCCGAATCTTTCTTCGTAGGTGTCGCCTTCGGCGTATCGGTAATAGATTTGGCTGACTGGAGCGTGTCGCCAGTCGACGATTCGAGTGTTGGATGCGGCGTCGACGTAAGTAGTTCGACCGATGAGAACGTCGCGTTCGCGACATCCTGTTCGGTCGCGTTCGCGAAGTGCGAGGTGTGCGAAGTATGGGTTTCCAGGGTCGACGAGTCCCGCGCGCATTTCGTTTCGTTGGGCGCTGATGCCGGCGATGCGTTCCATTTGTGCGAGGAGGGCTGGGACATCTTCGAGCCTGGCTTCGGAGATTTCGTCCCGCAGGGCGATGAGTTCCGAGTCATCTGTGCGCAGCTCGGGAACAGCGGCCCGTCGTTCTTTGAGGTGATCGAGCACGCGAGTGAGCAATGCTTGTTCGTCGCGCGGGATGCCGCTGTTAGCCGTTGGGTCGCAGGTTGGGTCGGAGGTGGTGTGTGGGATTTGGTTGGTGGGTTCGGAGCTCATGCCAGACGAGATGGGTTGGTTGTTTGAGTTTTCGGTGGTGATTCCTGACGTTGGGAGTCGGCGTGACTATACCCAGGTGCGGGGAATTGCAACGGTTGGAATGATGTGTTGGTTTGGGTATTTGGGGGGGGACAAGTTGGGGGAAACTGTGGGGAAAACGTAGGATTGGAGCTGAATTGGGCGGGCTGGTTGCGGTGCTGGGTGTCGTATCTGGGACGGCGCGTTGGGCGAATCAGCGTAGCTGCGCAGGCGAGGTTTGGACTCCATCGCGGTGGCAATTCCGATGCATCGCTGGAGGTATGGGGTTCGACAAGATCGTGATGATTGCGCCTGTTGCTACTTTCGCGCTGCCAGCTTTTGGCGGCGAGTAGCTGCAGATTGCCGCGTTGATCCTGCCGATTCAGAGCATTGGTGTTCCATCGGAAGTGGATGTGTACCGAGAGAGTTTGGGAGCTAGTGGGGATGAGTCTCTGTTGCCCGGCGACTCGATCCTTGTACAGTTCGCGTCTGACTATTCTCACGCCCATGCATCCGAAATGAGTGCGTGGGCACCAGTGGAGCTTGGTTTTGTGGAGGGTGGTGAGGGGGCTGTCGCGTATTCGAGGTTGTTGAACCAGTCGATCGACGTGGATGAAAGAGGGTATCTATGGGGTTGCTACTGCTGGTTGGTGTTGTCTCGGGGTTGGAAATGTGTTGGCTGGTGATGGAACCGTGGATGCGTAGGCGCGGGCGGTGCTTGGATGATCTGTGCCTGGGTTTGTGTGGCTGTGGGGATTTTTTCGGTGGTATGCTTCACACCACGGCCTCTGTGGTCATGAAGGAACCCGACGCCTGGAGATTGCCCGACATGATTGGAAACGCATGGGAACGCACCAATGACTACACGAAAAACGGCTATGGGTCTAGGGCCCATCAAAAAACCAGGGTAGCACGTGCCTGAATTCACTAATTAGTACTGAACTATGCATTCTCGCACATATCCCGGAGGAAGAACAATGCGCACCACAGATTGGCTGATGGTTGTTTCTATCTTGCCGACCTGCTTTCGGAGAAAGACAAAACGTTGGAGGAAAAGCTGTATGTGCTGTTGAAGACCGATCACTACATAATGCAAATAGCGACAGGAAGTATTGGGGGCAAACTCTTTGAACAAGTAGCTTTTTCCAACAATCAGAGAGCGTACAAGCAGTTTTGGAACCGATATGAGCGTCCGCCACTCAGATAGTGTTGGTATTATATTATGAACCGACAAGATTTGCTTGTACTTCAAGATGTCCGCGAACGCAAAGGGAGTTATTATACGCCAAGAATTTGGGTTGAGCTTTCACAAAAATACCTTGCAGATGTTTTTGGCACGGATTGGCAGGACGAGTATTATGTTTGGGATTGTGCGGCAGGGACTGGAAACCTGCTCGCTGGTTTGACAAACAAGTACAACGTTTTTGCTTCAACGCTCGACAAGGCAGATGTTGATGTAATGAAACAGCGCATACACAACGGCGCAAATCTGTTGGAGGAGCATGTGTTTGGATTTGATTTTCTAAATGATGATTTCGCACCAAAATCAAAAGGCAGAAAGTTGCCAAACGCGCTCTACGATATTATCAATGACCCGAAAAGGCGGAAACAGTTGATAATTTATATCAATCCGCCGTATGCTGAACATGGAAACAGATCGACTTTTGCAGGCAAGGGAGAGCATAAAGCAAAAGTATCAACAACAAACAAAGTATATAATGATTTTAAGAGTATTGTGGGAACTGCGGTTCGTGAGCTTTACGCGCAATTCTTTTTGAGAGTCTACAAAGAAATTCCCGATGCAAAGCTGGCTTCTTTTAGCACGCTGAAGTTTATTAACTCTCAAAACTTTACCAAGTTCAGGAGTTATTTTAAGGCAGCATTCTTGAAAGGATTTATTTGCAAAGCAAATACATTCGATAGTGTCAGGGGTCAGTTTCCAATAGGATTCTTAATATGGGATTTGGAGAAAAAGGAAACCATTTCTAAGGTAAACGCCGACATTGTCCTAGATGATGCAATTTTCAAGCGCAGTTGGAAAAAAGGAACAAAATCGTTTTATGCAATAAACGCAAGAGTATTTATTAGCGATTGGTTGCGAAATTTTTATGACAAAAAAAGCGACGAAATTGGCTACTTGATTTTGCCGGGAGTTGATATGCAACAACAAGGGGGAGTGTATATTACTTCACAACCAACAAAGAGTGATGTGTTGCAGCACAAAACAGCACGTGTTACTATAAATAATTTGATGGAAATGTCTGTCTACTTAGCAGTTAGGCACTGCATTGATCATACATGGCTGAATAATCAAGACCAACTTCTTTGGCCCAACAAAAAATGGGAAAAAGATATTGAATTCCAGAACGATTGCCTTGCCTACACGCTGTTTCACGGAAAGAACATTATCCAATCGAAACACGGCGCAAACCACTGGATACCATTTATGGAAAAAGAAGTAAACGCCCGCGCGAAATTCGACAGCCATTTTATGGCAAGCTTTATCGGCGGAAAAATCATCAAAAACGGATACTCAGATTTGTTTGAACAACAAGAAACCGCGTTTTGCACTGTTCGAGAGTTTTCGCCCGAGGCCACACAAGTATTCAATGCCGGTCGCGAATTGTGGAAGTATTATCACGCTGCGCCCAACTGCAATGTAAACGCAAGCTTATACGATATTCGCGAGCATTTTCAAGGACGCAACGAAAAGGGCAAGATGAATAGCAAATGCAACGACGAAACATATAACGAACTTATCGGTAATCTGCGATTGGCTTTGAAAGCTTTGGCAACGAAAATTGAACCGAAAATCTATAGGTACGGTTTTTTGAAAAAGTAAATCGTTAGACGCCTCTGATAGATCCACAAGACTACCGTCATCAAAAGCCTGGGTTTTCGTTCGGCTCCCAGCGCTCGCGAGCCGGTCCCTGATTAGCTGCCGATCCCGGGACAAGTGATGCGCAGCGCGGTGCCGCGGGCGAATGCTATTCGCCCCAAAGAGTATCGCGAAATGTAGGCCAATTCATTGGGTGCCGATCCGAATTGTGCGCCGAAGAGCATTGCCAAATACAATTGCGGCAGGGGCTGCCCTGCCTGATTGTGTGCCCGTTGTTTGCTTTCTGTATTGTTCGATTTTGATCGATTATGTTCGATTTTAATCGATTTTAATCGATTTATATCGATTTATATCGATTTATATCGATTTATATCGATTTGTGCCGATTTATGCCGATTTCTCCCGATTTGGTTCAAAATAGATGCAGCATCATACAAAACCACGTTTGGGTACACACAGTGCGCCTGATGTACTCCGGCGGCCTGCGGGCGAATGCTATTCGCCCCCCGAAAAACACCGCGTATGTATTGCCGAGGCCACCGTATTCGTATCTTCTTTCGTCCGTGTCGTCCCCCACAATCGAATGAGTGGATTTGCCAGGATTCCAGGCCTCGATACCACGCAAACTCCCCGGGGCACAGGATCACGGCCACTCGACCATCGCCGATGCGAAAGCCAAGTCATCACTTCTTCCCTCCTGCCCAACCAATCGGTCGAGCCAATTGCAGAACTACACATATCGGCGAGTTTGGCGGATTCTGCGCCGCGGCGATGGCATGGGCGGGGTTGAAAACCGCACCTACGGTACGTCGACACGGTTTTCCTTTGCAGCCATGCTGCACCACATGGTTTCACAATTAGCTCGGTCGAAAGCTCGCCGAGACGCTATCCACCCTGACCAACCAACTACAGCACCTAGTTGCGCGCCGCGATGGAAAATTGACGATTGATCGCCAACCCAGTTCGTGTTATTCGGGGGCCATGGCTGGTAAGCGCCAATACAAAGACTGGTACCGGTACGAATCCCGAAAAACCTCGTGGTTCGAAGCCTTCTGGATGGCTGTGTTCACCGTCGCACTGGTCGTCGGGTTTCCGGTGATGTTTGCCGCGGTGTACAAATACGGGCTGCCGCTGCTGGTCGGCCTGCTGTAGTTCAGCACCGAATCGCAACGCTGCTACTCACACCAACTTGTAGCCAAAGCCGTAGACCGTCAGGATGTGCTCTGGTCTGTCCGGCTGCTTTTCAATCTTGCGTCGCAGCTTCACGATGAAGTTATCCACCGTCCGATTGGTTGACGACGCATCCAGTCCCCACACCCTCGTGAGGATGTCATCGCGAGCTACCGGGGCCGGTCTGCGTTCCGCAAGGAGCCGCAAGAGCTCTATCTCGTAGTAACTCAGCCGATGCACCGTGCCCTGGCTATCAACTGTTTGCGCTGTCACGTCAACCAATGCATCGCCAATGCTGATGACCTCGGGGGTCGCGTCGGGAACTCTGGACGCGCGACGGACAATTGCTCTGATGCGCGCTGTTAGTTCTGCGACGCTGAAGGGTTTGGTGACGTAGTCGTCGGCTCCCGCGTCTAGCCCGCGGATTTTGTCGGTCTCTTGGCTGCGGGCTGTCAGCATGATGATGGGCATGAATGGGTCTCTGCGACGGATTTCCTCGCAGACTTGGTAGCCGTTGATGTCGGGTAGCATGAGGTCGAGCAGGACCACATCCGGCTTGCGCAATGCAGCGAGGCTTACGCCTTCACGCCCGGTGGGAGCAGAAACAAACTCATAGCCCTCGAACTCTAACGCGTCTTGCAAGCCCAAAATAATGTTGGGCTCGTCTTCCACAAGGAGGATGGTTTTCTTACTCACTGTTGAACCCAGTTGAGACTTGGCTACTACCTGACGGCACCCATGGCAAGAGTGTCATAGCCCAACCCGACGTCGCTATTGTGCTTCAATGAACACTGGTTGTCGCTCGATGCGTGTGGATTGGAACCTGTGGCCAATGCTGACGTGATGCGGACGTGCCAAGAGGTTGATGAGCATCTCGCATATCTGTTGGCTCGCCACGTTCCTAGATGTCAACGTCTCGTGCATCGCCCACCAGCTATCGGTGCGCTGATGGCGCTCTGCCGATGGCGCTCTGCCGATGGCGCTCTGCCGATGGTAATTGCATTCCACGCGCCTCGTGTGCAAGGATGCAGCCCTCATGGATGCACCTCAGCCCCTGGACGGACGCTACCGCTTCCTGCGGCGGCTTCGCGGAGCACCGTCGGTCATCGCCTGGATCGCTGCCGACACCGTTGCCCGTAGAACAGTTGTCGTGTCGACAATTGCGGCTGCTCGCGTCCCTGGTCTCGAGGTTGCGATTGGGGTTGGCCACCCGCATCTATCCACGTTGCTTGATGTCTTCGACGAGGTCCCGCCCGAGCAGATCCCCGATGGAGAGACTCTGCGCCCCGGAACGACACTTGGAGTCGCGGTGCATGTCGACGGTATCACTCTCACAGATAAGCGCGACGAGCAGGTGCGCGCACCTTGGGATGCCGTAAACCTTGTGTTGAAAATCGCTGGAGCGCTGCACGCGCTGCACTCCAACGGCGGCGTCCATGGCGCAATATCCCAACGCGCCGTCGTCGTGCAGCGGTCCGATGGCGGCGTCGTTCCAGTGTTGACAAACCTCATCGGGGCCCCGAGCGCAGCCTACTGTTCACCCACACGCATCAAAGGCGGTGGGCCAACCCAGCAGGATGACACTTGGGCCCTGTACGCAATCCTGTTTGCGGCACTGACTGGAAAACCCGCGTTCCGCGGTGCTTCTCGCGAGGAACTCGCAGCCGCGGTCATCGGCGGAAACATCCCGAATCTCGCCCAACACGGCGTGGATGACCCTGCTCTCCAACACATCATCGATCTGGGCTTCCACCCAACCAAAGCTTCGCGAAAAACATCCGCCGAAGACCTCGAACTCGACCTCACTGACTGGCTCGAATCCCAATCATCGGACGATGCCCAAGCCCGCCAGTCCATGCCGTCTCTGGAAAGCTTCGCGTCCCTGCCGATGAGCCCAGCCACGGCCCGGGACCTCGACCATTATGGCCAAGATCCTTACGACGAGGACAATCAAGACCAGGGTGTGGATGCTAGCTATGCCGGTGATGCCCGCTCCGATGACCAGTGGTCGCAGCTCCAGCAAGCCAACCCAGATGGGCATGATGACGACGATGACGACGACGAGATGGCAACCGTACGGTTGAGTACTGCCCCTCAGATCGCGGAAGCGATGGCTAAACTTGGCTCCCCAATCGGCACCGATGGGGCCGCCGCGACGGGCCCGAACAACCAGTCCGGACACCCCAAGTCCCGAAGGCCAGCGCGACCTTCACAGCCTGCTCCGAACAATGCGCCAACCAAACCTGGGAGCTTCGCCACCCCAGAAAACTCCGTCTGGTCCTACTTCCCAAATCCGAAATCCGAGCGCCCAATTTCTCGCAACCAGGGAACCGAAGCCAACCCAGGACAGCCCCCCCCGCAAAGCGCCACCCAACAAGAAGTGCTCGACGAAATGCGGGAAGAAATGCGCGAAGATGCCCACCTGCACAGCGCCGAGTGGAGCCAATCCAAGCCTCCACCTCAAGATCTGACACGACATCCGTCGCTGGATCCGCAACTGGATCAACACAAAAAATCACCGCGATCCCTGCCACCACCCGGCCCATCCACCTCAACCGATGCCCCAACCATCGCACGCGATGTCCCTGACTACCCACTATTCCACGAACCACCACCCGAACACCAGCGCGCCCATCAGCCACCGCTTCACACCGAAGAACACCCCGACAAGGTTGCACACGCAAAAGCTGGCGGACAGCAAGAACAAAAACAGCAGCTAGCCTCAACGAAAAAGGCTGCACCAAAATCTGTTGATGCTCCCCAGCCAGCAAACCGACAAAAACCTGCGATTCAAAACGATCAGAACGAACCAACTGGCCCATCAACAGCTCCCGACTCACAGATCGCCGCCACCGCTGCCGAAACCGAGCGCACCAAACGAAAGCGAAAGAGCATACTGCTAGCAGCAGCCATACTACTAGCGGCATGTGTCATCGGGATTGTTGTACTGGTTGCTGTCTCGCCAACTAAAAAGACAACCGCGATAGCAGATCAACAAACGTCTGGTGATGTGGCCCACACTGCTGATCCCGCTAATCAATCTGATCCCGCTCCGAATGATTCGCCGCAAAACAAGGACACCACACCCGCCGCGTCAACCGTTCCCCCAACCAATTCGGACCATACGGACCCATCTGAGCCAGCCGCGCCAACACTTGATGTTCGAGCATGCGTCGAAAGCTTTTTCCCACCGAACACTTTCCTGCCAGTGACTCCGCTCGACGCAGTATGCAGCGATTCCACCCCACAAAAAGCTGTGATCACGCTATACAAACAGATTGTGAACGGCGGCAACGGCAAGGTCACCGAAGGAATGCGAATCTGGTCGAACATGAGCTGGTATGAGATCGCCATCGCATCGATGGTTCGCACCAAATGCTGCCCAGATTCCCAGCCTTTTCAATTCCCCGAGGGTATCGAGCAATGTGATCCATTGTCTGAAGCTATAAGCAAGGCCAGCACCGGGCTTTGCACGCCGGAAGCAGCAAAAGAAAGATCATCTGCTGTTGAACAACCAGTCAAATGCCTGGTTGCCCACAAAAGAATTCTCCCGTTCAGATACACCGGCGCTATCAAAGCTGACCAGCGACGTGTGTTCGAGGACTATATCCAACAGCTACCCAAAGAACACTGCACTCAGTAACTCACTCACTATCCACTACTCTCTGTCCAATGCCTAAACTTAGGGTTCTCAAGTGAATTCAAGACAGCACCACCTGATAATCCTCGCAATCGTAGCTGCAACCTTGACCCCAATAGGCTGCAAAGGCATATCCCAATTCGCCACCGCGGACGGTGAGAGTTTCTGCGGACAAATCATTCCAGGCGGATTCATTCGTCAAGGATTCGCACCAGGCGTTCGCATGCGAGTACACATCGATCCCGACAATATCCAGGAAGCACCTGGTGTTATTTCCACGGACGACGGCTCGTTCGAAAACGCATCAATGCGACCTATCCCACAGGTTGCCCATGACAGCCTG
>Ga0123356_10005772_pt1 | contig 12565 bp, 11 predicted proteins | sample TergutEmb28metaG_2_FD_92546 | JGI IMG/M metagenome (GOLD analysis project Ga0123356, IMG submission 92546) | Embiratermes neotenicus P3 segment gut microbial communities from Petit-Saut dam, French Guiana - Emb289 P3 | ecosystem: Host-associated > Arthropoda: Insects > Digestive system > Gut ... | reverse complement strand
GCGAGGGTGTTTGCTTTCGACCAGGGTGAGGGTTACATCTGAAAGTTCTACCTTGGGGGTAATAGCTGCATACAGGTTGGCACAGGCATAACTTTTCAGGAAAGTCCTGATCGAGACCGTATCTTCCGGGCTTTTGTACTCCAGCAGATTGTCGGTTCTGAATATACGGGCGATGTTTTTGTCGATAACCAGTTCTTTTTTCTTTGAGCCATTCATGAGGGTAAAAATCATCCTTGCACTCTTTTATCAATTTATGTATATTGTTCTCTATAACCCAAATGCGTATTGTAACATCTCGCTTTGGCCCTCTGTCTTTTTACCGGGAGGCCCTTGCTATCGCCCTGCCGGTAATGCTCCAGCAGTTTATTATGAGTATGGCCTCGCTGGTGGACAACTTTATGGTTGCCGGGCTGGGGGATGTCAGTATGGCGTCGGTGAATGTTGCGGGGCATATCGTTTTCATTTATATCGTTATCATTCATACCATTTGCCAGGCCGGCGGCATTTACATTGCCCAGTTCAGGGGTGCGGGTAACCACGAAGGGATGCAGCAGGCCTATCGTTTCAAAGTGCTTTTTGCCTTTACCGTTGCTGTTTTGTGTTTCATTGTATGCCAGACCATGCCCCACTGGATGATTGCCATGATGACTACCGGCAATGCCGCGCAGGAAGACATTATGCAAACAGGAACCGTCTATCTTAAAATTGTGTCCTGGAGTTTTTTCTTTATGGCGATTTCTTTTGCCGTGGGAACCAGTTTTAGGGAAATTGCGCGGCCAAAAGTAACCTTGGTTATTTCCGCTACGGCAACTCTGGTCAGTACGGTGGGAAATTGGCTGCTCATTTACGGCAATCTTGGCGCTCCTCGTCTGGAAGTTGCCGGTGCAGCGTACTCGACGCTTGCAGCCCGCGCCGTTGAGATGACGGTCTTTTTGATTTATGCCGCAAAAGTGAAAGCCCCTTTCTTTGTGGGCATTAAACGGATTTTGTCTGTGCACTGGAAATTCTTTCGGGATATTCTATGGAAGTCGGGAATGATTTTTGTTGCCGAAATGTCCTGGATCGCATCCGAGACGATTATGATTGCCATGTATAACCGCCGCGGAGGCGCAGAAATTGTCGCTGGTATGGCGGCGGGCTGGACAATCGCCAATATTTTCTTTTTGATATTCGGCGGAATATGGACTGCCTGCGGTGTTCTGGTGGGCGGCTCGCTGGGTGCGGGTAAACTTGATGAGGCCCGGATCCGGGCCAAGTGGCTCAAATCGGGTGCGGTTGTGCTGGGTATTATCATCGCTTTGCCCGGAGTGTTTTTTGCCAATCTGCTTGTCCCGCTGGTTTTTTCCAACCTCAGCGCGGCGGCAAGGGCAAACTGTATCGGCCTTGTTGCGGTTATCCTTGCCTACCTTCCCATTTGGAGTTACCTCAATGTTCAGTTTGCCGTTACCCGCGCCGGAGGTGATACCGCCACCGGAATGTACACCGATCTCTCCGTTAATGCCCTGTTGTTTGCTCCCGGCGCAGTCATTCTCTCTTTCTTTACGACGCTGCCTCCGGTACCAATGTTTGCCCTGCTCAAACTGACCGACTTTGTTAAAATCGCCATTGCCCGTCATTTTTTGCGCAAAGAACGCTGGGTAAAAAATTTAGCAGAGAGAGATGACAAGAACCTTTGACGGAATTGCTGCCATTGGTTATACTACAGTATGGCTGGCGAAAATCTGCCCCCGTATCTTGCGATTCTCAATCCTGAACAGCAGCGGGCAGTACTGCACACGGGCAAACCATTGCTGATTTTGGCCGGCGCGGGATCGGGAAAAACCAGAGTGATAACCACCAAGATCGCATGGCTTATTCGGGAACAGGGCATCGCACCGCAGTCGATTTTGGCAGTTACCTTTACCAACAAGGCTGCGCGGGAAATGGCCGAACGCGCCCGGCTTATTGACGAACGGGCTGCTTCCGCCATGCTGCGGACGTTTCACTCGTTTGGAGCCTGGTTTTTACGGCGCAACGGCGCGCTTGCCGGCCTTGAATCCAATTTTGTCATTTACAATGATGATGATATGATTTCCCTGCTTGCAACCATTATGCAGGGCGCGCCCAAAGTTGAAGTGAAACGTACCGCCCATGCCATTTCCCGCGCCAAAGATTATTTTCTTTCCCCCGATGATCCGGCGCTTGCATTCATTGACGGACACAAAAAATTCCGTGATATATATACCCGTTACGAAGAACGGCTTGCCCATACCGGCAATGTGGATTTTGGCGATCTGATTAAAAAACCGGTGGAGATTCTGCGCAATGAACCGCAGGTGGCGCAGCGTTTTCGGGAACGTTTTTCGGTGATAATGGTAGACGAATATCAGGATGCCAATGTTGCCCAGTTTGCATTGCTAAAGGAACTGTGCGGCCCGGCAACCTATGTCTGTGTGGTAGGCGATGATGATCAATCCATTTACCGTTTCCGCGGCGCCGAGGTAAAAAATATTCTTGAGTTCCCCGATAAATTCTCCGGTACAGACGTTATCCGGCTGGAAAGCAATTATCGATCAACGGCGCCCATCCTTAAAGTTGCTTCATCGGTGGTGGATCACAATCACGGCCGTTTGGGGAAAACACTGCGCGCCGAACGGGGAGACGGAAAAATGCCGGTGCTTGCCTTTTTACCCGACCAGGATGAAGAGGCCAATTTTTGCGCGGCGCTTATCAGCAATTCCGGGATATGGTCGGACTGGGCAATACTGTACCGCACCAACGCGCAGTCATTGGGTTTTGAAACGGAGTTTCTCCGCCGGGGCATTCCGTATCGTGTCGTTGGTTCTCTTAAATTTTACGAGCGCATGGAAATTAAGGATGCGCTTGCCCTGCTTGCGTTTTTGGTAAATCCCCGCGACGAGATTGCCTTTCGCCGTGTGGTCAATAAACCTGCGCGCGGGGTAGGGGACAAAACGGTGGATCGTCTGGTTGAAGCAAGTATGCAGGAAGGAATCAATCTTCTGGAGACGGCAAAAAACAAGGCAACGGCATTAACGCCTAAAGCCAGAAAAGGGCTGGAGGTATTTCTCAAAGTAATAGAAGACGGTAAAACGATGTTATCGTTAGCTGAAACAGCGGCTGTGCCGGCGGCTGGCACAGCTAAAAAGAAAAGCCGGCGCAGGGCGAAAGAAGATGCGGACGGCATAACGGGCGAATTGGTCGCAGGTGAGGGGCTTTCGGTATGCGTTGCCCAGATGCTTCAGGATTCCGGCATTGCCGAATATCATTTGTCGGATGAGGATACAATAATGGGCAACCAGCGTATGGCCAATCTGCAGGAGCTGGTCAATGCGGCAAGCCTGTATGCCGGAACAACCGAGGGGCTGCTGGAATTTCTTGAACATATTGAACTGGATCGTTCGCTGGAAGACAAGTCACAAAATGACGATGAAAAAGTAACGCTTATCACTTTTCACAATACCAAGGGGCTTGAATTCCGTAAAGTGATTATGACCGGGCTTGAACAGGGCGTGTTTCCCCGGGAAGATAAAAAAGACGAGGAACTTGAAGAAGAGCGGCGGCTGTTTTATGTGGGTGCAACTCGCGCCATGGATGAATTATACATATGCGCATGCAGTGTGCGGCGAATGTTTGGCAGAACCATGCCGGTTGAACCTTCGCTGTTTTTGCGGGAAATTGATAAAAGCTGCCTGCGCATTATTGGATCAGCGCCCCGCAGTTTTGGCGCGATGCAGCGGCCTCATCCGTGGGATAGGCAAACCGAAACAGAAGTGGAACAAGTGTCCGGCTGGCGCCGGGGGCAGCGGCTTTTTCATGACGATTACGGTTACGGTACGGTGAAGGAAGTGCGGGACAGCGATGACGGGCCGGTGGTGCGGGTGCAATTTGAAACCGGCAACGAATTGCGGTTCCTCAGTGAACATCAAGGCTCCGCCTTTGAAAAGATAGGTGATTATGATTAATGATAGAGTAAGTGATAATGCAGGTTCCCTGCTGCGTTTGGTGCCTGATGTATTGCGCGCCCGCGATTTTCGCCTGTACACCAAAGGCGGCCGGCGATTGATTGATCTTTGGCAAAACGGCGGCGCGGCGATACTGGGACATACTCCTCCTTCGTTGCTGCGGGAAATAAAAAACACCGCAAGCCGCGGCCTGTATGCCCCCTTCCCCCATTTTCTGGAAGATCGTTACCGCAAGGCCCTGTCCCGTATTTTTCCCGGCAGGACTTTCAGAATCTACGCCGCTCCTCCGCCGGAACTGCATTCCCTTGTTGCTGCGGGTCAGGCCTCTCTCTGGCGGCCTTTTCTGGATCCGGCAAACCCTCTCGCCGTTGCGGATAACGCCCCGCCGGTATTAATTCCCGTGGTGCCGGGCATTCAAGGCTGGCGCGATTCATTGCCATTGGGCCTCTGCGTACTTGCCCTTGCTCCCCATTGCTCCATCCCTTTACCGGCCGGCGATTTTCTGCCGCCGGTTTTGCTTGCCGCCGCCGCCCGCGGCGTATACGATCTTGTCGCCGCCGCTCCGCAGCGGGCAGTCCTGGAATACCCCCGCATTGCAAAAGCGCTCAAAACCGGCAATTACTGGCGCGCTCCGCAGGGGATTTATCTTACACCACGACAAACTCCGTCAGAAGCGGAATGGGCAACATTGTTCCGCCGTTTCCTTGGCGCAGGCTATCTGCTCCCCCCGGTTCCCTCCCAGCCGGCAATACTGCCCGGTATTATGTCCCCCGGCGAAGAAGTGAAACTGGCGGATTTGCTCTTGACATATATGGAATAATCACGCAAATTAAGTGTAAAGGAGTTTCATTATGAAAAGGTTATTCAAATTGTTTGGGATTATCGCATTGTCAGCGGTAATCGTATTTTCAATGGCTGGCTGCGGCGAAGACGATGGTGACGATACAATCGCGACATCTGGACGGCTCACCATTACTGGAATTCCCTCTGAATATAACGGCTCTTATGCATATGGGGGTGGTACTATAGGTATAGGTCCAATGGCTCGCACTCTTTATGCAGCCGCCAGCGTCAACAACAGCGGATCGGCAGGCACCGCAGGTATAATTAGCAACGGCACAGTCGCCCTGAATGTTTGGGAGGCTACAAATTCCGGTCCTGTCTATCTTAAGAGTTTTGATGGAAGCGGCTCTGCGGAGTTTACTATTTATGTTGTTAATTCAGCGGCACTTAATGAAGCAACCATGAATGATAATGATAATTATCTCTGGGAGGATGATGTATCAGTAATATTTATCGGCGGAATAGCTGCTCATACTTTTAATTAGCGGTAAGTTCCCTAACAGCATTCAAGCTCAAAAATTATTTTTTTTGTCTTTGGATTATAAAAAGCGTATACCAATCCGCAATCGCCCCACATCAAACCTTCTTCTGAATCTATCTGAAACAAAAATATAAAATCTTTATTATTCGGGTATCTGCCTCCCTGAAGCCAGTCGGGATACCCGCCTATCTGGCTGTGCAGATCGTGAGTCGCTTTTAATTTCGATGCAATTTTATAAATTGGGTTTTCTTCATTGAGCATCAGGGAAAGTTTTTCGGCGTTACTATCAAAAAATTCCAAATCATGATCGTGAGGCAGTGTCTTTATATGTTCATATTTTATTTCACAATAGTACGGGTCTGCATCCGGGACAGGATTTTCTATAGTTACCATATTTTCTTTGTTTAGCTTTTCATACACCTTGACGAGCCAGCCGTCATCCTTTGTAAACCATGGTCTTTTATCAAAACTATAATAAAATTGTATGAGCTTTATATTTTCCGGCAGATGGTTTTCATTGGTATTAAAAAACTGGAATATAAAGTCCAGGGGTTCTCCGTCTTTTGTTACAGGCCATTGTTCGCCTTTTTCAAAATAAGGCTGGCCTGCAAAATGAGATTTAAGCCGCGTGTCTTCCGGCATTTCTGATCGCTCTACAATTAGTTTTGCCGCGTCCCGCAGCAAAGGTACAAGGAGTCCTTCTAAATCGCCAATAGTTTTCAGATTTAATGCATTTAACTCTTTTTCGTATTTTCTGAAACGGGCAGCGTCCATCCGATCCCATTCATCATTTAAGTCCTGGCTGAATCGCTCGCTTGTATAACCCTGTTCCGCTGCTTTTGCTTCCCAATATTCTGCTTGTTTTAAGTCGCCTTTAACGCCGCTGGCATTATTATGGTAACGGCATCCCATTTCAAATTGTGCTTTTGCATGGCCTTGTTCCGCTGCTTTCAGGAACCACTCTGATGCTTTCTCCCTGTCCTGAGAAACGCCGTAACTGTTATCGTAACAGCGGCCCAGGTAATGCTGCGCTTCCGCATGGCCTTGCTTCGCTGCCTTTTTGAAACAATTAAACGCCTGCGTAAAATCCTGCAAAATGCCTTCGCCGTAAAAATAAGTCTTTCCCAATTCAAATTGCTCAGCGGCATCGGTTATGTTATTACTGCCATCAGCGTATGTAATTTTCCTACCTCCAAATATTGATTATAAGTCCTCTGCGTTTAATCAGGTTATATATATTCAGGGCAATGAATGAAAGCGCAAAGTTCAGGAAAGAAATAATTAAAGCATAGGAAAGTAATGAACCAAGTATGCCGAGAAAATTATTGATGTGATGAGCATACGTTTCCAGTTTAATGTACTGCCAGAAACTGCCTGCATGGACATGAAGTCCAAAAAGTTCAATGCCCATTACCAAAAAGTTAAATATTAAAACAGTAATAACCAGCGTTATTAAGCCGTCCTTGGCGCCTTTTATGTCAGGAGGACTAAGCTCCATGTGTGAAGCCACGCAAAAAGACAAATACAAAAATACCCAAAAACGCCAGTTGGATAAATTGTCCGTGTTAAAGATGATATTCAAAATGCTTTTGGCTGATGCAAAAAATGAATTCCAGAGATTAACGAAATTACCTTGGGTAACATCCTCTGTATAATTTGAGCCTTCTTGTATTATTTGTGAAAATTGCTCAAGAAATCCGGGCATTACATAATACAACAACGCATACAGTACCAGAGTGCCGAATAAAATGGGCCCAATGCCAATAAAAAAATTCCCGATTCTTTGATAGCGGCTTTTGGGATTATATGAGTGCGCCACATAACCAAGAGTACCATCGGTTGGATTGGGGTTATAGAGTTTCATATCGGTAATTTTATGACGAAATATAATGCAAAATGCCGCATGGCCTAACTCATGGACAGGAACGCCAAGCCAGCCGGTAACAATGATGTCCAGCTTTTCTCCTGCGGATTTAACGTACACAGTGCGGGTAAACCGGGCGAAGAGATACAATAGCAATCCAAAAATTATTATTACGCCCAGAAGCCATAACAACTGGCTCAGGGTAATAACGACCACATTCTTGATAAAGTCCAATATAGCATTAACATTACTCATCTTTTTCTCCTTAATATGTTATTATACATCACTCAGCAGTACATATTCAATGTTTCTTTGTTCCTTTTGCGGTAAACCGGCGTAGGAAAGTAATACATGCACAAGAATATTGTTTTTTTCCTGCGCCTGAATCCCCAGTACCGCTCTTTTCAAAATGGTTTTATACAGGCGTGTATATTTATCCTTTATAAAAGATATTTTGTTTGAAAAGTATTCTTCGATTATACCGGCAGCGGCTCCGTCTATAACAAAACACAGTCCGCGAGTGAAATCTCCATCGTCAAGGTCAAATACTTCTTCTTCCAGCGATGGGATTCCGTGCTCTTGCACTTTTTGATTAAGCCGCAAGGTGTTTTGCATTAACCTGGTAATCTCTGTAATAAATGTGTTCCTGTTCATGGCGCCTTCCTGTTACTGCCCGCTGGTAAATTTCCAGTAGTCAAACACCGGCCGTACTACCCGAATGACGGGAGACAATCTGACTGTTCTGGCTCTGTCACCGGAATCGCTTACAATTTCCTCATAAGCGGGACGAACCCTCATTGCGGTTTCATATTCAAAGCTCGCCGAATCAATCCTGATAGCCCTTCCAATATCACTGTCTTCGCCTGCGACCATGGTTCTTGCAGCATCTTCTGCTTTTAAGCCTGTTCTTGTTCCTTCGACACCGTTAATGGCTTTAACAAAATTGCCATCAAAGACATATTCATTGGCAAGAACGCCCATACCTTCTATTTTATTTCGGGCGAATCGCCATTCTTCGGTGGTGGCAAGGCGGTAACCCGACGCAAAAGGGTCAATAGTTATGCTGTTGAAGTCGTGGTATAACAAGCCGGTTCTCCAGGTTCTGTCTTTGAGATCGTATTCGATAAGATATGCAGGCTCAAGGCCGTCACGAATGCTTATTTGATTGCAATACATCATCGCTTCTATGATGCTGACATTACTTACAGGCTGGGTTGGATTTTTTACCCGGCTTGGGTTTTGTTTCATTATGTTTTCAAACTCACGCTGCGTTACCGGAGCATTGCTGATGTAAAAACCGCTCATGGGCGCTCCCTGCTGTGTACGGACACTGGTGAGCTTGGTAAAATTCGCGGGAACAGGAGCGGGAACAACCGCGGTGGAAAGGTCGTAACCGTCCAGGCCCCAAATCTCCTGATTGGGAGAGGTTAATCGCATCATAATAAAAAGGGAGAGGCCGCGCATCTTGGATAAAAATTCCTGTGTTGAACCGAATTCTATCGAATACCGCCAATAATACCGCTGGCCGTTATTGATTAACACATTCATGTAGGTCTTTCCTACATCCAGCCGGGTTCTGTTGCCCCTTCTGCTCCAGTCAAAATAATACACATAATTTTGCCCTGCAGTGGTTTTGGTAAATGCCGCAAGTTCCATCATGCCGTAACGGGCGTTCCGGTTGTCGTAGTAGTCCCCTGCGGTAAATTGCGGCGTTTTAACATATTCCCGCCATTGCAATGCCAGAGCCGCAGGGTTTGTGATTTCTATTCCTTCTACTTTGGCAGTCCGCGGCAATTGGGTTAACCCTGCTTCATACTCGTGGGTTGCGTCAACGAATGATCGCAGAACAGCGTTTTGATAGGGAATGGAGAGTGTATCAAGGATTAATATTTGGGTGAGCGTTTCGGCTTCAGCGCGATTTACCCCCGCGCCGTATTGTGACCAGATATTTGCATTCAAGCTGGCTAAGGTGCTGCGTTTTGGCGGCGGCGGCGATTGTAATTTTACCCAGAGTTCCAGCGCATCAGCATATTCCAGAAACCGCGTGGGCCTGCTTCTTCCCACATCTTCTGACGCGCCCAATATCAGCATATTTTTTCTGCCGATTTGTTTTATCGTGGCTAAAGATTCGTTCTTTGTATATTTTCCGTATGCCAAAAATGAGGCGATGGTTTCAGCTTCGTTGTTGCTCCCTCCGGTAACAATAGGAAGGATAATTTCAGCGCCGGTTCTTCCAGCCTGCATTTTCGCCGTTTGCCATGCTTCCCGTGCCGCAGCTCTTGCGTCCTGATCATTAAAGTACACCGTTCCTCTGCCGCTTTCGTGATAAGAGCCGCCAAACGCAGTCGGCTCATCCGCAAACGGCGCTGAGGGGTTTGCCTGCGCTATCGCCGCCAATTCTTTGCCCCATACTTCCAGCATCTCTTTATATGTATCAATGGGTAATTTATACGAGGGTCTTTCAGGATCGTTGCGTATGGAAGGTACGGGCGGATAGACAACATTCTTGGCTGTTTCAGGCCGCGGCGGTGATTGCGCCAGCGTAGTACGCTTTAAGGTATCAACCGCCCATGATAGTACTTGTCCGTCATCGTTCAGGATACTGAAAATAACCGCGTCCGCGCCTAACAATTCACCCAGGGTAGGTTCGCCAACCATGCCCGATCTTTGAAAGTCGTATTCGGCGAGCAGTTCTTCTACCCGCCGCTTTTCTACTACGGTGTATCCCGCGTTTACAAAGTGGACGGTAAGGTTTTCCAATACGAGTTCCGCATAATCGGCAGAATCGGCAGTTACCGGGAAGACCGCAATTGCGGCATCAGGTTTTAAGTTGTCCGGTAATGCAGCGTTAATTTTCGCAAACGCATTGGGTACGGCAGTTTCCAGTTTTGCCAATAAAACCGCTCCTTCGTCTGCTGTTTTTGCCGCCGGCTTGTTTGCGCAGGCGGTTAATGCCAAGGCGCTTATGGCCAATACCACAATGGCTAAAAATATTGTTCTGTTCATATACTCCTACTTAAAATGCTCTGAATTTACCCAGCCCCTGTTTTTTCCATAAAAAACAGGTATATATTTTTCGGCTAATGTTTCCCTTGTTTCATCCTGTAATACTTTTCGCCCTTTTTTTATTCTTTGCAAGACATCTCCATTCGCTCTAAAAAGATAGGTATTACTTTCTGCGGTTAAATAGACCCGTTCTGTTTGCGCTTTAATCGCTGTCTGTACAGAAGCTCTTCTTTTAATGGCTGAATTAGCTCCACCCAAAAAACCAATAAAAAATTGACCGGCCATATAAACAATTAACACAAGTATTCCCATTTTTATTAATTTAGCGAAACCGGCAACATTGCTATCCCATGAATTTTTGGGCGGATCATACATATATTCATCTTGATTAGGATAACTATCCCATATATGCGAAGTATTCTCGTGTAATGTATGTCCGCAATTAAGACATTTAAAATCTTTATCCGCTCTGCCACAGTAAGAAGTATTTGATGTTGTTGATGTCGATGTGCTGCTTCCGGCAGCCAATTGTCCAATAAAACCGCCTCCATAATCATCTGCGGAATTATGGCGTGTGGTAGTGGTTGTAACTTTTGTTGTGCTTGAGCCTTGAAGGATATTTTGGAATCTGGTCATCACCCATGAATGAGGACAATGGCATGACGGACATTCCAGCGTAAAACTGGGTACTTCGGTACTCCATATTTCCTGTATGGGCATTTCATTGGGTTGTGCAATTCTAAGAAATTTATGCGGAAGATATTTACCGAGCGTCCCTATAATATCATGTATACTATCTAATTTATCTTTACTGGTCATTAATTTAAAACCAATAATGTATGCAATGATAAGCCCTGCATTATCTACTAACAATTTTATGATGCCGGATTTAACTAAAGGTGTGCTTATATCAACAAGATACCATAAAAAACTTATAACAGCGGTTAATACCCAGCCGCCGGCAACTGCAATCAGCAAAAAGAATATCACTTTTCCCAATAATCCGCCTTCCTGGTATGGTCTTATTTTTGCCGGGTCGGCTTTATTTTGATTAAGATAATTATCAAGCCATGGGAACTCTTTGCGTTTTTCCGAATAATAATCGGCAAAAGCCTTTTTGTTCCGTGCCTTTAATGTAAAGTAAAAATAAATCGATGTTACCAATGTAAAACTGGTAATTAAAGCCCATATTGTTTGTGTTGACATAAAATCCTCCTTGCCCCTAAAACCGTTCCGAGGAAATACCGAGTATTTTCCCTGTTTCTACATCCAGCGCGCGGAAAACGAGCCGGCGGGTGTTGCCTGATCCCGAAATATCCCCGATGATCATAACCTGCGCCCCCAAAAATTTACCGATGCTGACGGCAGTTTCATCGCTGACCATACCTGATAACTGGAAATTCTGTTCCTGTATGATTTGGTTTATCTGCGCCCGTTCCACCATGTCGTATTTGCCCGAATTGGTAAACATGACTGTAAGGGTGTCGTAGGCATAGTCGCCGTTTTCTTTGTCTGCGGCATTCAGGGGCAGCAGCGCGATTCGGTTTTCTGCGGTAAGACGCGGCTCAAGGTTATTGAATGACTTGTCAATCACCGCTTCAAAAGCGGCAAATTCCGCATCGGCGGCCGCATTTGCGGCGCTAGCCTTTGGTGTTCCGGCGCAAGCGGTTATGAGCATTACCGCTGCAATCATGCAAAAAATGGTCTGTTTCATCTTGTTTCTCCTTCGGCAAGTTTCCAGCTTGCCATAATAAATTTAGCTCAATTCAGGTATGAGCGTCAAGGTAACCTATTACCGGCACGTATAATATCCGGTGTCATAGGGATCATCAGAAACCGTTCTGTTCGGTCTTATATAACGTAATGTAATGATGGGAATATCCTTATATTGGGGCATAGCTCTGGCTCTCTTAATAAAGTCTTCCCTTTCCGGCAAATATACATCCAAATAAATAGTATCAACATTATTGGCTTCCAGAATCTCCAAAGCCTTTTCCCTATGATCTGCCTTCAGAACTTTTGCTTCCTCCGGTAACCCTGCAAATTTGGTTGTTTTATCAACATCTACGAGGAATGAATTTTCTTTATCATTCACTATACGGCTATCACCAACAACTAATACGGTTTTCATACTTAGCTCCTTACTGCCCGCCCGTCGTGAATTATCCAATGATCTAAAAACGTTCCGATGAAATCCCCATTATTTTCCCTGTTTCCACATCCAAAGCACGAAAAACAAGGCGGCGGGTGTTTCCCGATCCCGAAATATCCCCGATGATAATAACCTGCGCCCCCAAAAATTTACCGATACTGACAGCTGTATCGTCGCTGACCATGCCCGATATTTGGAAATTCTGTTCCTGTAAGATTTGGTCTATCCTCGCCCTTTCCACCATGTCATATTTGATT
>Ga0123356_10005771_pt1 | contig 12565 bp, 10 predicted proteins | sample TergutEmb28metaG_2_FD_92546 | JGI IMG/M metagenome (GOLD analysis project Ga0123356, IMG submission 92546) | Embiratermes neotenicus P3 segment gut microbial communities from Petit-Saut dam, French Guiana - Emb289 P3 | ecosystem: Host-associated > Arthropoda: Insects > Digestive system > Gut ... | reverse complement strand
TTCGCCGCCAAGTCAAGTACGAGCCGTCGTTGCCGTGGCGGCATCCGCCGAAATGATCACCAGCGCCTGTGCCAGCGGGTACTCGTCGGTGATGGTCAGATCGATGCGGGCCACCATGCCGGCGGGGGTCAGGGCATCGAGCCGCGCCTTGGCGCCGCCCGTCAGGGCCAGGCTGGGCCGGCCGCCCGGCAGGTTGACGACGCCGAGATCGCGCCAGAACACGCCTTTGCGGAAGCCGGTGCCGAGCGCCTTGGCGCACGCTTCCTTGGCGGCGTAGCGCTTCGCATAGGTGGCGATGCGGTCGGCCCGGCGCTCGGCACGCGCGATCTCCACCGGCGTGTAGATGCGCCGGATGAAGCGGTCGCCGAAGCGCTCGATCGTCCTGGCGACGCGGCCGATATCGACCAGATCGCTGCCGACGCCGATGATCATTGGCGGCCGGCGCGCGCCTGGTGCATGAGGCCGCGCATGCGGCGGACCGCGCTGTCGAGGCCGCCGAAAATCGCCTCGCCGACGAGGAAGTGGCCGATATTGAGCTCGACGATGGTCGGGATGGCGGCGACCGCGGCGACGGTGTCGAAGCTCAGCCCGTGACCGGCATGGCATTCGAGGCCCAGCGCCTCGGCGGTGGCGGCGGCGCGCCTGAGGCGCGCCACCTGGCGCTCCCGCGCCGCACCGGTCGCCTCGCAATAGGCGCCGGTGTGAAGCTCCACCACGGGAGCGCCGACGGCCTGCGCGGCCTCGAGCTGTCGGGCTTCCGGTTCGACGAAGAGCGAGACGCGGATCCCCGCGGCGCCGAGCGCCGCAACGAAGCGCGCGAGATGATTGTGCCCGCCCGCGACATCGAGCCCGCCCTCGGTGGTGCGCTCGGCGCGTTTTTCCGGCACGAGGCAGGCAGCGTGCGGCCGGTGCTCGAGCGCGATCGCCAGCATCTCGTCGGTCGCGGCCATCTCGAGATTGAGCGGCAGGCGCAGATCCCGCATGAGCCGGCGCAGATCGTCGTCCGAGATATGCCGCCGGTCCTCGCGCAAATGGGCGGTGATGCCGTCGGCGCCCGCCGCTGCCGCGGTCAGCGCCGCGCGCACCGGGTCGGGATGCGGCCCGCCGCGCGCATTCCGGATGGTGGCGACGTGATCGATGTTGACGCCGAGGCGGAGCGGCCGGTCGGGTTCGCTCACCGTCGGGCGCGTTCGACCGAATTGATCACCGGCGTCGCGCGCAGCGCGGCAATGATGTTGGTCAGGTGCTTCAGGTCCTGCACCTCGACATCGACCAGGAGCTCGAAGAAATCCTGGCTCCGGTTGGTGATCTTGAGATTGGTGATGTTGCCGGCATGCCGGCCGATCACGGTGGTAAGGCTGCCGAGGCTGCCCGGCTCGTTGCCGATCGTGATGTTGAGGCGGCCGACATGCAGCGCGTCGTTGTCTTCGGCGTTGTTCCAGGCGACGTCGAGCCAGCGGTCGGGCGTGTCGGCATACTCGGCGAGCTTGTCGCAGTCGATGGTGTGGATGGTGACGCCCCTTCCGGTCATCACGATGCCGACGATGCGGTCGCCGGGCAGCGGGTGGCAGCAGCCGGCGAAATGCACCGCCATGCCGGGAATGAGGCCGCGGATCGGCACCGCATTCTCGGCCGCCTTCTTGCCGCGCGCCCGCGACAGCGACACCACCTTGGCGGGCTTGGTGTCCGGCGTCGGCGGAAACACCGCACTCACCACCTCGCGACCGGTGACGTTGCCGGCGCCGGCAGCGACATAGAGATCTTCGACCGTGTCGCACTTGAAGCGGTCGAGCACCGCGTCGAGCGCCTTTTCCGTCATGTCATGGCCGTCCTGGCGGAAGGCCTTTTGCAGGATGACTTTGCCGAGATCGAGATACTGCGTGCGCTGCTGGGTGCGGATGAAGCGGCGGATGCGCGCCCGCGCTTTCGCGGTGACCACCAGCCGCTCCCAGGTCGGGGACGGCACCTGGGCCTTCGAGGTGATGATGTCGACCTGGTCGCCGTTGGCGAGCTGGGTGCGCAACGGCGCCAGCTTGCCGTTGATCTTGGCACCGACGCAGGTGTCGCCGATCTGCGAATGGACCGCATAGGCGAAGTCGATCGGCGTGGCGCCGTGCGGCAGGTTGATGAGATCGCCCTTGGGCGTGAAACAGAACACCTGGTCCGAAAACATCGCGAGCTTGGTGTGCTCGAGAAATTCCTGCGGATCGGCGGCGTGCTCGAGAATGTCGAGGAGCTCGCGCAGCCAGCGATATTGCCGGCCTTCGGTGCGCGTCGCGTCCTGCTTGTAGACCCAGTGGGCGGCGACGCCGAGCTCCGCCACCTCGTGCATCTCGCGGGTGCGGATCTGAATCTCGATGCGCTGCTGCTCCGGACCGATCACGCTGGTGTGGAGCGACTGGTACTGATTGGGCTTGGGCAGCGAGATATAATCCTTGAAACGCCCCGGCACCACCGAATAGCGGCTGTGGATCACGCCGAGCGCGTGGTAGCAGTCGGCGACGTCCTCGACGACCACGCGAAAAGCCATGATGTCGGAAAGCTGCTCGAAGCCGACATCCTTCTTCTGCATCTTGCGCCAGATGGAATAGGGCGTCTTTTCGCGCCCCGCGACCTGCGCCTTGATCCCGGCGCTTTCGAGCGTGTCGTCGAGCGCGACGATGACGCGCTCCACCAGGTTGCCGCCCTTTTCCTTCAGGAAGGCCAGCCGCGCGCGGATGCCTTCGCGCGCTTCGGGCTGCAGCTCTCCGAACGCCAGGTCCTGCAGCTCGTCCTTGATGTCGTTCATGCCCATGCGCTCGGCGAGCGGGGCATAGATCTCCATGGTCTCGCGCGCGATGCGCTTGCGCGTCGCGTCGTCCTTCAGAAATTTGAGCGTCCGCATATTGTGGAGGCGATCCGCGAGCTTGACCAGGAGCACGCGAATATCGTCGGACATGGCGAGCACGAGCTTGCGGAAGTTTTCCGCCTGCTTGGTCTGGTCCGATTGCAGCTCGATGCGCGACAGCTTGGTGACGCCGTCGACGAGACGCGCGATCTCGGGGCCGAAGCCTTTCTCGATGTCCTCGAGGGTCGCGAGCGTGTCCTCGACCGTGTCGTGCAGCAGCCCGGTGACGATCGAGGCGCTGTCGAGCTTCATCCGCGACAGGATGCCCGCGACCTCGACGGGATGGGAAAAATAGGGATCGCCCGATGCCCGCAATTGCTGGCCATGGGCCTTCATGGAAAACACGTAGGCCTTGTTGAGAGCGTCCTCGTCGATCGAGGGGTCGTACGCCTTGACCCGCTCGACGAGCTCAAACTGCCGCATCATGGGCGCGGGCGCTCTGGTGGCGAGCGTCGCGCCTTCGCTCAAGTCAGTCCTCGTCCTTCACGACGGCGTCGCCCGCATCCTCGTCGATTTCGGGCAGCGCCGATTCATCGAGACCGGTGACTTCGTCCTCGGCGACCTCGAGCATGTCTTCCTGCATCTCCTCGTCGACCGAAGCGGTGTCGTCTTCGGGCGCGGCGCGCGCCAGATCGATCGGCCATTGCTGATTGCCGACCTCGATGTCGCCCTCCTCCTCGGGCTCGTCGATCTCGACGTGCTTCTGCATGCCGGTGATCACCGCGTTCTGCAGATGGTCGAGCTGGACCGTCTCGTCGGCGATCTCCCGCAGCGCCACCACCGGGTTCTTGTCGTTGTCGCGGTCGAGCGAAATCGGCGCGCCGGCCGCGATGTCGCGGGAACGCTGGGCCGCCAGAAGCACCAGCTCGAACCGGTTGGGAACCTTGATAACGCAATCTTCGACGGTAACCCGCGCCATGCCGCACTCCGGATCTGCGAAAGGAATGAAGGAACTATATGGGAACGCACGCCGGTTCCGCAACAGCGTTGGCGTTCAACATTCCGTATGCGGCGCGGCAGTTTCTCGAGCCCGCCCGGCGGCCACGGCAGCCGCGGTTGCGCCATGCCGCGGCCTCGCTCGCGCGGGATCGAAGGCGCGGCGCGCGGGATCGAAGGCGCGGCGCGCGGCGCCGCCCGCGCACACTTGCCCGGCCCGGCGCCGCCGCCACCGTCGCGTGTTCGCCGCTCGCGGCCCCCTACCGCCGGCCGGCCGTCCCGGCAGCGGGGTGCCACAATCGAGTGTTGCGCCCCGGTCCATGGAGCGATGCAGGCGCCGGCTGCTATTGTCGCCGTCCCGGCCCGGTGGCATGGTTCGATCATGGACAGCGAGACACTGAGCCGCCCGGACATGGTGGCGATCAACGGCATAGAGGTGGAGCTCCTGACGCGCGGCGCCGGGCCGGCCCTCTTATTTCTGCATCCCCATATCGGCCTCACCCGCGCCGATGCGTTCCTGGCGGCGCTCGCCCGGAGATTCACCGTGTACGCGCCGTCGCATCCCGGCTTCGGCCGCTCCGCCCTGCCCCGGCATTTCACGACGGTCGACGATCTGGCTTATTTCTATCTCGACCTGATCGAAGAGCGCGACCTTGACCGCATCGTGCTGGTCGGCGCCTCTTTCGGAGGCTGGCTCGCCGCCGAGATCGCGATCAAGGCCAGCCCGCGCCTTCAGCGTCTGGTGTTGATCGACCCGCTCGGCATTCGCCTTTCCGAACGCGACACGCCGGACATCGTCGACTTCTTTGCCACCAGTCAGTCGGAGCTGGACCGCCTCGCCTATCGCGATCCGGCCCATGCCCGGCTCGACCATAGCGCGATATCCGAGGAAGACGCCTTCATCCATTTCCGCAATCGTGAATCGGCGGCCCTCTACGGGTGGTCACCCTATATGAACGATCCGAAGCTCAAGGGGCGCCTCCACCGCATCAAGGTGCCGACACTGGTGCTGTGGGGCGAGGACGACGGCATCGTCGAGCCTCGATATGGCAGCGCCTATGCCGGTCTCATTCCCGGTGCCCGCTTCGCCACCGTGGCCGGGGCCGCGCATTTTCCCCACATCGAGCGGCCGCAAGACTGCGCCGACCTGATCACCGCTTTCGGAGCCTGACCATGCGCATCTATCACATGACCGAGGAGCCTTACCCCGATGCATGGAACGTCGGCGCCGAATCGCTGCGGGTGAATCTGCCCAACCGCTATTGCGATCCCGAGGTTGCGGCCGATCTCTATCACCGCTTCCTCGACGAATGGGCGCTGTGCGACGATCTCGGCATCAACATCTTCGTCAACGAGCATCACTCGACCGCCACATGCATGACGGCTTCGTGCAACATCGTGCTCGGCATTCTGGCGAAGACGACGAAGCGCGTGCGTCTCCTCGGGCTCGGCATGCCGATCGCCAACCGGCCCGATCCGCTGCGCGTCGCCGAGGAATGCGCGATGATCGACGTCATTTCGCGCGGGCGTTTCGACATGGGCTTCGTCAAAGGGGTGCCCTACGAGATCGTGCCGTCGAATTCGCGCCCGGTACATCAGGTCGGGCGCTTCTGGGAGGCGCACGATCTCATCATCAAGGCGCTGACCTCGCAGGACGGCCCGTTCTCCTGGGAGAGCGAGAATTTCCACTATCGTTCCGTCAATATCTGGCCGCGCCCGTGGCAGCAGCCGCATCCGCCGGTATGGGTCAGCGCCAACAGCGCCGGCAGCGTGCGTCCCGTTGCCGAGCGCGGCTATGTGCTGGGCACGGTGATGACCGGCTATTCCGCGAAGAAGCTGTTCGACGAATATCGCCGTGTCTGGCGCGCCTCCGGCAGACCGGGGCCGGTGCCGCTCGACCGCTTCTGCTATTGCTGCTTTGCCGCCGTCGGCAGCAGCGAAGCCGAAGGGCTGCGTCGCGGTCACGACGTCATGGCCTATCTGCGCACCAATGCCATTGTCGCCGATCAGTTCCGCAGCCCTCCGGGCTACATCGCACCCCAGCTGCTGGCGAGCCAGTTCCACCGCACCGGCCGCGCCGGCTACTCGGAGCTCGGTCTCTTCGACAAGAACGGCAACCGCGTCGCGGGTTTTGTCGAGGCCAAGGTCGCCGACGCGATGCGCGGCGGATTGCTGTTCGCCGGGACTCCCGATCAGGTCTATCAGCAGATCGTCGATTTCGACGAGACCGTCGGTGGTTTCGGCGTCCTGCAGATGATGGCGCAGGCGGGCACGATGTCGCACGAGGACACGGTCGACAGCATTACGCTATTCGCCAAGGAAGTGATGCCGCGCCTCGAGGAATATCACGCGTCGCGGCAAATGGCGGCGGAATAGTCCCTTCAGCCGCGCAGATGGTTGAGCGGACCATTGCCGCTCCCGAAGCCCGGCGCCCTCAGGATGGCATCACGAACGAAGCGTTGCGCCCGCTCCGCCGCGGGCCGCGGCGCCATGCCTTGCGCCAGAGATGCGGCGACGGCCGAGGCGAAGGTGCAGCCGGTGCCGTGAAACGACCGGCCGCCGAGACGCGGCGCTTCCAGCACGGCAACGCCCGCGCCATCGCAGAAGACATCGCAGACGATCGGCCCGGCGAGATGGCCGCCGGTAATGACCACGGCGCGCGGTCCCGTCTTCAGGAGCGCCGCCGCCGCTGCCTTCATGGCGCCGGGGTCGGTGATGCTATGGCCCGAGAGGATCTCGGCCTCGGGGATATTCGGCGTGATCACGGCGGCGCGCGGGATGAGGCGCTCCTTGAGGACGCCGACAGCGTCTTCACGCAGGAGCCGCGTGCCGCTCGAAGACACCATCACGGGATCGACCACCAGGGGCACGCCGGGCGCCCATTCATCGATCGTCGCGGCGACGGCGGCAAGGGTCGCGGCATCGACCAGCATCCCGGTCTTGATGGCGTCGGCGCCGATATCGCGCAACACCGCGGCCATGGCCTGCGCCACGAAATCCGCCGGTACCGGCATGAGGCGCGCGATGCCAAGCGTGTTCTGCACCGTCAATGCCGTGATCGCGGTCGCGGCATAGGCGCCGAGCGCGGTTGCGGTCTTGATGTCGGCCTCGATGCCCGCGCCGCCGCCCGGATCCGAGCCGGCGACGGCGAGCATGCGTCCAATCATTTGGCGATCTGGCGGGACACGGCGGCGCCGGCCTGCAGTGCCGTCTCGACCGAGCCGACCACGTCCTCGACCAGCGCCATGTCGTCGCCTTCCGCCATGATGCGGATCACGGGCTCGGTGCCGGACGGCCGCACCAGGAGGCGCCCGCCATTGGCGAGCCGGCGCTCGCCGGCCGCAATGGCCGCGCGCACCGCCGCTGCCTCGAGCGGCGCGCCGCCGCCATGCCGCACGTTGCGCAACAATTGCGGTACCGCGGTGAATTGATTGCACACGCGGCTGGCAGGCCCGCCGCGCTGTACGATCGCCGCCAGCACCTGCAGCGCCGAGATCAGCCCGTCGCCGGTGGTGGCATAGTCCGACATGATGATGTGACCCGATTGCTCGCCGCCGAGATTGGCACCGACACGGCGCATCTCCTCGACGACATAGCGGTCGCCGACCGCCGTCCTGGTCAGGCGAATGCCGTTGGCCGCGAGGCAGCGCTCGAAGCCGAGATTGGACATCACGGTCGATACGATCCCGGCCGCCGCCAGGCGGTCCGCCGACTGCCATTCGAGCGCAATGAGCGCCATGATCTGGTCGCCGTCGAGCAGCCGGCCCTCCTCGTCGGCGACGATCAGCCGGTCGGCATCGCCGTCGAGCGCCAAACCGATATGGGCGCCGCGTTTCACCACCTCCCGGCGCATCGCTTCGGGCTGTGTGGCGCCGCAGTCGCGGTTGATGTTGAACCCGTCGGGCGAGACGCCGAGGGGATAGATCTCCGCGCCCAGCTCCCACAGGACGGTTGGCGCCACCTTGTAGGCACTGCCGTTGGCGCAATCGATCACGATCTTGATGCCGTCGAGGCGCAAGCCCTTGGGAAAGCTCGACTTCGCCACTTCGATGTAACGGCCGTCGGCATCGTCGAGCCGGCGCGCGCGACCCAGTTCCGGCGCGGCCGCACGGCCATTGTCATCGTCGAGCTGCGCTTCGATTTCGGCTTCGATGTCGTCGGACAGCTTGTTGCCGCCGGGACCGAACAGCTTGATGCCGTTATCTTCGAACGGATTGTGCGAGGCCGAGATCATGACGCCGAGATCGGCGCGCAGGCTGCGCGTCAGCATGGCGATGGCCGGAGTCGGCATCGGCCCCACCAGAACGACATCCATGCCCATGGCGATGAAGCCGGAGGTCAGCGCCGGCTCGATCATGTAGCCCGAAAGCCGCGTGTCCTTGCCGACCACGACGAGATGGCGATGGTCGCCGCGCCGCAGGACCCGTCCGGTCGCCATGGCGACGCGGAGCGCGGTCTGCGCGGTCATCGGCTCGAGATTGGCAGTGCCGCGGATGCCGTCGGTGCCGAAGAGCTTGCGATTCATGGGGCTATAAGGCAACTGCGTCGGTACCGCCGTCAAGCGACGCCGGCGAGAATCGCCCGGCGCACCGCCAGCGCCTGGCAGGTCTCGGCAACGTCATGGACGCGCAGGATCTGCACGCCTCGGCTTGCCCCCCAGAGCGCGCCGGCAACGGATCCGGCAACACGGTCGCGGGCAGGCTCGTTGCGGCTGACGCGCCCGATAAACTGCTTGCGCGAGAGGCCCAGGACAATGGCGCAGCCGGTGGCGTGAAGCAGCGCGATGCGCCGCAACAGCGGCATATTGTGCTCGATCGGAAGCTTGCCGAAGCCGATGCCGGGGTCGACGGCGATCCGGCGGCGGGGAATGCCCGCCGCCTCACAGCGCGCCACCCGCACCTCGAGATAGTGCAGCACATCCATGGCAACATCGCGATAGCGCGGCGCTTCCTGCATGGTGCGCGGCTCCCCCGCCATATGCATCAGGACCAGGGGCGCGTCGCGCGCGGCCGCGACCGCGAGACTGTCGGCATCGCCGGTGAGCGCCGTGACGTCGTTGACGATGCGTGCGCCGGCATCGAGGGCCGCCCGCATCACCGCCGCCCGCCGCGTGTCGACGGAGACGACGGCCCCGTCCCTGGCCAGCGCCGTGCAGATCGGAATGACGCGCCGCAGCTCTTCCTCGAGCGCCGTGGCGGTAGCGCCCGGCCGGGTGGATTCGCCGCCGATGTCGACGATATCGGCCCCGGCTTCGATCATCGCGCGCCCGTGGGCCAGTGCGCGGGCCGGATCGATATAGGCGCCGCCGTCCGAGAAACTGTCGGGCGTGACATTGAGGATGCCCATGACGAGAGGCCGATCGAGCGCGAACCCGGCCCACGGCGCGCGCGCCCCCGCAATGGCCCCCAGCATCTGCTCGATCGCGGCACCGCCGCCGCCAAGCGCCGCCCAATCCTTCAGTTCCGCGATCGTGAGATGGCGCGATCCGGCGCTGCCATCGGCGCTGCGCTCCAGCACCTCGACCGCGGCAAACGCCAGGGGGCCGCCGGCAAGGGGCAATGCCCTGCCGCGCGCCACGCCGTCACGCGCGGCAGCGCCGGTCAGAATCTCTTCGGGGCAGAGGCGAAGCGGCTCGCCGCTCACGCGCCCGGTTGCGGCTCGGGCTCAAAGCCGCCGGCGGCCTTGCCGGTCGGCGGCACCGAGGAGCGGCGACCCGGCGTGCGCGCCGGCTCCTCCATCGGGCCGCCGGCGTCGCGCACGATCTTCTCGCCGCGGATCACCTTGCGGATCTCGTCGACCGACAGGGTCTCGAACTCGAGCAGGCCTTTGGCGAGGCGATGCAGCTCTTCGATATGCTCGGTGAGGATGCGCCGCGCGCCCTGCTCGGCGGATTCGATCAGGCGACGGATCTCCTCGTCGATGATCTTCGCCGTCGCTTCGGAGACGTTCTTGCGTTGGGTCACCGAGTGACCGAGGAACACCTCCTCCTCGTTCTCGCTGTAGCGCAATGGCCCGAGTTTCTCGCTGAAGCCGAACTCCGTCACCATGCGCCGCGCAAGATTGGTGGCGCGGCGGATATCGTCGGCGGCGCCGGTCGTGACCTTTTCGGCGCCGAAGATCAGCTCCTCGGCGACGCGACCGCCGAACAGGCTGGTCATCATCGCTTCGAGCTCCATCTTGGACTGGCTGTACTTGTCCCGCTCCGGCAGGAACATGGTGATCCCGAGGGCGCGGCCGCGCGGAATGATCGTGACCTTGTGCAGCGGCTCGTGCCCTTCGGCATAGAGCATGACGAGAGCGTGGCCGCCTTCATGATAAGCGGTGAGGGATTTCTCCTCTTCCGTCATCACCATCGAGCGGCGCTCGGCGCCCATCAGCACCTTGTCCTTGGCCTGCTCGAACTCCGCCATGGTGACGGAGCGCTTGCCCTTTCGCGCCGCCATCAGCGCCGCCTCGTTGACGAGGTTGGCAAGATCGGCACCGGAAAATCCGGGCGTGCCGCGCGCAATGGTGCGCGGATCGACGTCGGTGGCGAGCGGCACCTTGCGCATATGCACTTTCAGGATCTTCTCGCGGCCGATCACGTCGGGGTTCGGCACGACGACCTGGCGGTCGAAGCGCCCCGGGCGCAGCAGAGCGGGATCCAGCACGTCGGGACGGTTGGTCGCGGCGATCAGGATCACGCCCTCGTTCGCCTCGAACCCGTCCATCTCGACCAACAGCTGATTGAGGGTCTGTTCGCGCTCGTCATTGCCGCCGCCGAGGCCGGCGCCGCGGTGGCGTCCGACGGCGTCGATCTCATCGATAAAGATGATGCAGGGCGCGTTCTTCTTGCCCTGCTCGAACATGTCGCGGACGCGGCTGGCGCCGACGCCGACGAACATCTCGACGAAGTCGGAGCCGGAGATGGTAAAGAACGGGACGTTCGCTTCGCCCGCGATCGCGCGCGCGAGCAGGGTCTTGCCGGTGCCCGGCGGCCCGACCAGGAGCACGCCCTTCGGTATCTTGCCGCCCAGCCGCTGGAAGCGCTGCGGGTCCTTCAGATATTCGACGATCTCTTCGAGCTCCTGCTTCGCCTCGTCGATCCCGGCGACATCATCGAAGGTGATACGCCCGACCTTCTCGGTGAGGAGCCGCGCGCGCGACTTGCCGAAGCCCATGGCACGGCCGCCGCCGCCCTGCATCTGGCGCATGAAGAAGATCCAGACGCCGATCAGCAGCAGCATGGGGAACCAGTTGATCAGCACGCCGAACAGGGTCGGCACGTTTTCCTCGGGCGGCGCCGCCTTCACGGTGACGTTCTTCGCCAGGAGCTGCGACACCAGGTTGGGGTCGTTCGGCGCATAGGTCGAGAAGGTGCGCTTGTCGGTGAACGTGCCGTTGATGGTATTGCCCTGGATCGTGACGTCGGCGACCTGGCCGTTCTTCACGTCCTCGATGAAGGCCGAATAAGGCAGGGTGTTCTGCGGCCCGTGCGAGGTCGAGCTCTGAAACAGGTTGAACAGCGCCACCAGCAGTAAGCCGATTATGATCCACAGTACCAAGTTCTTGCCGAAATTATTCACGGCTCATGCCCTCACCGATGCTCACCGCTTTTAAATGGTGGGCGCCACGCCATTAGACAACTTTAACCCCGGCACCGGTCGCTGGTCGAGAGGTTCGTAACAGGACCGCCTCGGGCGCCAGTCCCGTTGCCTCCCCGGCGCGGCGCCGGTATCCGAGCGCCGGCACCGCGATGATGCCGCGATCATCCCGCAGTGCAGCAACGGCGGCGCGTGCCGCTGTCGGGAGGAGGCGTCCCGACGTGCCGATTTTGACCTGGCCCAGCGCCCCCAGCGTCAGGCCGCGGGGCCCGTCGGCAGACAAAGTCAGCCTGAAACGGCCGTCCCAATGGATGGTTGCACCCGGCCGCGCCGCCACGGCCGCCGCCACCGCGCCGGCTTCGCGGCACACCAGAACCATGCCGTGCTCCGGCACGATCCGGCAGCCACCCAGCGTCCGGCCCCGCTTCAGGCCGGCCCCGATCTCGCGATAGAGCCGCTCCAGCCGTTCGAGCCGCGGCGGGTAATCGGCGCCCCCGACGGCCATCACCACGGCGGCGAGCGCGCGCAGCCCCAGTTCCGGCGACGCGGCTGTGAGGGGCGCCGGATTGACGCGGAGGAAGCCGGCCGGATCGGGGGTCGCGGCTTCAGCCAGAAGCCGGGCGAGCGGCAGCTCCAGCGCCTGGCGGGCGCGCGCCAGGCGCCGCGCCGTCGCCGCCAGGCGCGCCGCGCTCAAGCCTTCGCGCGCCAGGAGCGCGCGGCCCTTTCTGAGCCGCACCCGGGCAAATCGGTCGCTGCGGTTGCTGCCATCCTCGACCCAGGCCTGGTCATGCGCCCTCAGGGTCGCGACCAGCCGCGCCTTGGGCAGCGCCAATAGCGGCCGCAGCAAGCGGCAGCCCGGCCGCTCAGCGACGGGGGCGATCGCGGCCAATCCGTCGAGGCCGCTGCCGCGCGCCAGCCGCAATAAAAAGGTCTCCGCCTGATCCTCGCGATGGTGCGCGAGAAGGAGATGAAAAATGCCGGTCTCGGCGCACCATTCCTCGAGCAGGCGAAAGCGCGCGGCGCGGGCCGCCGCTTCGATGTCGCCGACGGGCTTGACGCCGACCCACGGCAGCGTGCGGTGCGCGATGCCGCGGCTCCGGGCCCAGCGCGCCACCCTCGCGGCCTCGCCGGCGGATTCCGGCCGCAGGCCATGATCCAC
>Ga0123356_10005770_pt1 | contig 12566 bp, 14 predicted proteins | sample TergutEmb28metaG_2_FD_92546 | JGI IMG/M metagenome (GOLD analysis project Ga0123356, IMG submission 92546) | Embiratermes neotenicus P3 segment gut microbial communities from Petit-Saut dam, French Guiana - Emb289 P3 | ecosystem: Host-associated > Arthropoda: Insects > Digestive system > Gut ... | reverse complement strand
TGAGCTTATAGACGTTGCGAATCTCTACCCCTCCATGAAGTTCGTTTTTGTCAAGGGCAACGCCGACCACGGCAACATAAAAGAAGAGCGCGTAATAACTGTCGGCGGGCTGAAAATTTTCTGCGCCCACGGACACACGCTCGGCGTACACGATAATCTGGAGCGGTTATTGGACAGGGCTATTTATCACGAGTGCAGTATCGCGCTTTATGCCCACACGCACCTTTTTAAAACAGACTTCATCAACGGCGTATATGTGATGAACCCGGGCAGTATCAGCGAGCCTCGGGGTAAAAACCCACCTACATACGGAGTAATAGAAGTAGACGAGAACATGACAATCAATATGAACATCGTCGAATTAGCGGAACCCGAACCCCCGAAAATAGTTGAAAATGAATAGTTTTCAGTTTTCGCTATTCACTATAATATGCAAAGGAGAATGATTCCGTGAAAGATGTAATGGTTAACGATATTCTTGATGAATCCCGAGAGCTTGGTTGTTCCGACTTGCACTTTACGGCAGGGCTGCCGCCGATGGTGCGTCTGCACGGTAAAATTCAAAAGCTCCCCGGCTACCCCGACTGTACAGAGCCGATAATAGTAAACCTTATCAACCAGATTACCACGCTGAAGCATAAGCAAATTATTCAGCGCGGCGAGGACGCGGACTTCTCTTATGTAAGCGCGGCGGGACACAGGCACAGAGTCAACGTCTACCGTCAGCGCGGCTACCACGCTATAGCCATGAGGCTTCTGCGGAACGATATTCCCACCCTCACAGACTTAATGCTACCGCCGCTACTGGCGGACTTTTCCCTGCGTCCGAGAGGGCTTATACTCGTAACAGGCCCTACCGGCTCGGGTAAGTCCACGACGCTCGCGGCGATGATTGACCATATCAACAGACACAAGAACTGCCATATAATCACCATTGAAGACCCCATAGAGTATCTGCACACCCACAAGCAGTCTATGATAAACCAGCGCGAAGTCAACGTTGACGTTAACAGCTTTGCGCTTGCGCTCAGAGCCGCGCTTCGTGAAGACCCCGACGTTATACTCGTGGGAGAAATGCGTGACTTTGAAACTATTTCTGCGGCGGTAACAGCGGCGGAAACGGGACACCTTGTTATGTCTACCCTGCATACTACCGGAGCGGCAGAAACGCTCGACCGTGTAATTGATACATACCCGCCTCACGCACAGGGGCAGTGCCGTTCACAGCTTGCAAACAACGTTGTGGGCATTGTTTCGCAGACGCTTGTTCCCACTGCTGACGGGCAGGGGCGCGTGGCGGCGATGGAGCTGTTAAACAGCACCGACGCTATATCCTCACTGATTCGCGAGGGGAAGACCTATCAGATTCCGAGTGCGATTGCTACAGGGCGCGCAAAGGGAATGTTCACGCTTGACCAAGACCTTGCGAGATTAACCGCGCAGGGCAGAATCAGCAGGGATGAAGCCTTAACACGCTGTCAGGAGCCGGGCGAGTTTATAAGATACTTAGACGCGGCGTATATGAACCTCAAGACGGGACAGGGCGTGATGAACAGAAACGTAAAGACGGACACAAGGAAAGCCATGGAGGATTCGGGACTGCGTCCGGAGCTGAATTAAGAGGGGGGTGTAAAAATGGCAAGCAATATAGAAATCAGGGTTATGCAAAAGTCGGAACTATTTGATTTGCTGAAGCTAAAAAGGGATAACCAAAACACCGGAAACGACCTCAAAGGGCTGAATGACTTGATTACCAAGAAAAAAGCGATAATGGAAGCCGAGGACGTGGCTTATGTAGAAAAAATGGTAGCAGAGCTTGAATAATAAAAATCCCCCGAAAGGGGGATTTAATTTGACAAATTGCGCCATGTATGCTAAAATTAACTCACGGAAACGGCGAACACCCAAGTCCGTGGCGTAAAAGACGACCTAACGGTGGCGGTTAGCCTACCTCCTCGCGAATTTCACAGAAAGGGGGTGGGGCAATGACGTGGAACGAGCTATTCAATGCAATTATCGCTGTATGTAGCGCAGTGTTGACATATATCGCACTCCGGCAAAACGACATAAAAAAGTAACCGCCCAGTCTAATAGTCGGTTACTTTACTGATTATATGGGCTAACCGTCACTGGTCGCCTTTTTACTATTTATATTATACATCATCTTTTCCTTTTTGTCAACTCTTTTCACAAAACTCACCACTGTAACCTCCCCGTGTCCAAAATATGTCAAAACTACACAAAGCGGCAGGCTCAATTTAGTTACTATTTCACGAACTTGAAATTTATGTGAAAAATATATGATAAACCTATTGACTTTGTGAAAAGCATGTAATATAATAGTATTATCACAACCGGCGCTTCACGACCGGAAAATTTTAGGAGGGAACCCCAAAATGATTAAAAAGTTACATCAACTCAAGGCGAAAAAAGGCTTCACACTCGTAGAACTCTTAGTAGTTATCGCAATTATCGGTATCTTAGCAGCGATTCTTATCCCCCTTATGAGCAACTTTATGCGCGGCGCACGTATTTCCAGCGCTAACTCTACTGCCGCTACAGGCAAGAGCAACATTACCTACATGTTCCAGCAGGAAAGAACCAAGAACCGCGGTCTGGGCGCTATTGAAACTGATGGCTCAGCAGATGATGCGATTATGGTAACTTTCGGAAACGCCAGAGGAGAGGTTTCAGCACTTCACATTGGTGGTAACGTTGCCGCAAGTTTGGGCGGTCTTTCCAGCGCAACCACCAACGCGCCTATTGTTATTGAAACCACACCGACTTATGCCACCTCCGGTCAAAGGATAGAATCCTATGGTACACCCGGCGACAGCTTAATAGAGTATACTTTCGAGCAGGAATTCCCGGATGCTACCAACTGTGTATTCTACTTCCATTTCAATGATTCCGGCAACGTTGCAGTAGCTTTATACGCTGTTTACACCACTGCTACTCCTCCCGGCGCTGGTGATTTGAATCAATTTATTGAGCCCGGTGCAGGCGGTTATCAAGTTAACGCTCTTCTTCTTTCCGGCGGCTTAGTTGTTCAAAACACACCCCCGTTCGGCAGAAATGAAGTTATCGGTTCTGACCCGCAGTCCTAATCGTTAAGATTTAAAATTAAGCGGAAGCTTAGTAAAGTAAACAGAACCCCCGCCCGATGAGGGTGGGGGTTTTTGTAATTAGGGGTTGACAAAATGAAAATATGTGCTATAATATAGATGATAAAGGAAAATCAACAGTTCATTAGCTCATGCGAGCGAATACCCGAGAGTGTCAGCTCCCGGGTATTCATTTAGGTTAATCGTTGCGCTTGCGGCGGTCTAACCATTTGCTCAAACGGTCGCCAAGCAACCTCGCCGTAACCGCCGTGATAAAGGAAAATATGTAGCTCATTAGCTCACCTCCTTCCTGCCGGAAAGAGTCAACGACACTGTAAGTATAGCATGAGCGTGGGTTTTTGTCAAATTATGTAAAAAGCAGAACCCCCGCTGATAAGGCGGGGGGTTTTCTTGACAAAGTAGAAAGTTTATGTTATAATGCTTATAACGAGGGAGGTGACAGTATGAATAATGAAGAAAAAATCTTAAATGTTTTAGAGGTTATACAAGGGAGCATAAAAGTTATCCAAAATGATATATCCGACATAAAGGAAGACATAGCAATACTTAAAGAAGACAGCGAAGAATTCCGTTCAAATCTCAATACTCTTATAGAGTGGAGCGATGATGTCGGGAAGCTTATGCAGGTAGATTTAGTAAAACGTGATTAATAAAAACACCCCCGCTGATAAGGCGGGGGCTTAATTTTAGGGTCGCGGAATCGGTAAAACCAAAACCGCTTTTTCAGCCTTTTAAGCTGTCGCTATTCTTTCAAGCTCCAGCGGCGGAACGCTCTTGCCATCTTTGTCGAAAACCCGCATAATATCGCCGCTTACCTCATCTATAAGCATAATCTTGCCGTCCTTGTCCCGCCCGAATTCCAGCTTTAAGTCTATCAGCACCAAGCCTTTTTCAGCTAAAGCGCCCTTAATAACGCCCGAGATTTTCTTGACAAGGTCAACTAATGTGTCATGCTCCTCGCCTGTGAGAATATTCAGCATAGCAAGCGCGTCGCGGGTGATTAAAGGGTCGCCGCGCTCGTCGTCTTTCAGCGTAATTTCCACTAATGAATCAAGCGGCTCGCCCCCTGTGACATACTGCCCGTAGCGTCTTACAAAGCTTCCGACGGCTTTATAGCGGCAGATTACTTCAACGCCTTTCCCGAACATGGTCGCGGGTTTTACGGTCATTTCCGCCTTGTCAACGTCGCAGTCAACGAAGTGCGTGGGATAACCGGCGGCGTTGATTCTCTTGAAGAAGAAGTCGGTTAATTTCAAGCCCGCTTTGCCCTTGCCCTTAATCTCACCGATTACCTGATTTGCGCCGGGGTCGAATACGCCGTTTTCTCCACAGGCGTCATCCTTGAATTTAAGTAAGTAGTTGCCGTCGCCGAGGTCGTAAACGTCCTTTGTCTTGCCCTTGTAAACTAAGTTCATGCTTTAATTCCTCCTGTTTTTTATTTTTTATCAACATTTTCTGTAGGGGCGGATGGTAATCCGCCCGATAGCGGGACGATTGCCATCGCCCCCTACATTTACATTTTAATTCTTCTTGAAATAACTTTTCGGGTGGTTGCAAACAGGGCAGACGTCAGGTGCATTGTTCCCGAAATGCAAATGCCCGCAGTTCATGCACTCCCACGTAACGTCGCTGTCCGCCGTGAATACTGTTCCGTTTTGCACTTTTTCGAGCAGTGCGCGATAACGTTCTTCATGGTGCATTTCGATTTTGCCGACGAGTTCAAACAGCGCCGCGACATCGCCGAAGCCCTCTTCCCGCGCCGTAACCGCAAAACCTTTATACATCTGCGTCCATTCCTCGTTTTCGCCGTTCGCGGCGTCAAGGAGGTTTTGCGCTGTTTCGGGGACTTCGCCGCCGCTCATCAGCTTGAACCAAATCTTGGCGTGTTCTTTTTCGTTGTCGGCGGTTTCAAGGAAAACCTTGGCGATTTCCTCAAAGCCGTCTTTTTTTGCTCTGCCCGCGTAGTAAGTATACTTGTTGCGCGCCTGCGATTCCCCCGCGAAAGCGGTCTGTAAGTTCTGCTCGGTCTTAGTACCTTTGAATTTGCTCATGTTGTCCTCCTGTTGTTTCCTTGTTGGCGGCTTTTGCGCTGAGCCACAGTATCAGCGCTCCGGCGATGCAGGGGATGACCCCCGTTATAAGTAATCCTATGCCGATTCCCCTGAAAATGCCTCTTGAGTTGGCGAGCGCTTCCTGTATAATCGGCTCGGCGTCTACATGACCCTTGAGAATACTTCTGCCGTCGCTCAGCTCAATAAGCGCGTCGTCGCCGAGGGTGTTCATAAGCATTTCTGAAATCGGCGCAAATATAAGTATAAGCCCTGCCGTTACAGAAAGCAAACCGAACAGGATTAAAACGCCGCTCGCACAGCCCGCGACCATTTTTGCGCCGTTTTTGGGAGAATCGGAAGAATAAGCTCTGTTCATGGGTTATCCTTTCGGCTGAAACAGCACCATCGTTCCGTATGCGGGAACGTTTATTTCCCTCGAAATATCGTGGGTACCGCCGCTTATTACGTCTGTGTAATTACCCTGACCGCCGAGATGGAAATTCTGCGGACTGCCGCTCGCGTTAATGAGCGAATATACAGTTTCGCCGTCGCAGGAGCGCGCAAAGGCGTAGAACTGATTTTGCAAAACTACCTGCCTGTAATTGCCGGCGTAGAGCGGTTTCAGCGTGGCGTGGGCTTTGGCTAATTTGGCTATTATACCGGTAAGTGGAACGTCGGGGACGCCGTTCCCTACATGGTTTTCCAATATAAACTCGGGACGCAGAGCATCATCGCCGTCGCGTTTATCGCCTGTCATGCCGTATTCACTGCCGTAATAAACCCCCGGCACGCCCGGCATGGTAAACGTCAGCGTATAAACGCCGGCAAGGTGCGCGATGTTTTTCAGGACTGTCGCGATTCTGACGACATCGTGGTTATCGGTGAATATGTAAAGATACTTGCCTCTGTCGCCGTACAGGTCGCCCATGCGGTTAATGGAGTGGGCTATTTCAAACATATTCAGGTCATTAAAGCTCGAATATATGCCTTTGTAGCACTGATAGTTAGTCACGCTGTCAAGCATTTCGTGGTTGAACCATTTATTATAGTCACCGTGAAGCGTTTCGCCCATGAGCCAGAAGTCAGATTTGAGCGCTTTGCAGTGACGGCGCAGTTCTTTCAGCAAATCAGGTTCAAGCGAATACGCTACGTCAAGCCGAAGCCCGTCAATACCGAACTCGTTGAACCAGCCGGTAACAGCGTCGAACAAATGCTTCTTGACGGCGGGGTTAAACTGGTTGAGCTTTACGAGGTCATAATGCCCCTCCCACCCCTCATAAAAGAAGCCGTCGTTATAATTCGAGTTGCCGTCGCGAATATGGAACCAATCTTTGTATTGGCTTCCGTATTTCTTTTCCCGCACGTCTTTGAACGCCCAAAAGTCCCGCCCGACATGGTTAAACACGCCGTCTAAAACTATGCGGATTCCCGCTTTTTTCAGCTCTTTGCAAACAAGGGCAAAATCTTCGTTTGTCCCTAAGCGGGCGTCGATTTTTGTATAATCGTTAGTATCGTAGCCGTGCCGCACCGATTCAAACACAGGCCCGAAGTAAATCGTATTAAAGCCCATTTGCTTTATAGTCGGAATATGTTTTATTATTCGTTGAATACGCGGGACGCCGGGGACGGCGTCCCCTACATTTTTATCAAGACAGCCGCAGTATCCAAACGGATAAATGTGGTAAACAACGGCGTTTTCGTACCAGTTGTCTACGGTTACGTTTTCGGGGAGAGCTACCGTATGTACGGGTTTGGGCGGTTCTGTTGCTGCCGGAACAGGTTCGGGCGCGGGGTCGTTAAACAAGAACGTGTACGCGCCTTTTTTCACGGCTTCTGTCATGTCTTTGCCCTGTGCGCCCGTAACGTCGGGGAAGCTGATGTTGTAGCCGCCTTTTCCGTCGGGTTCAAATATGCCTGTGTATTTAGCCATTGTTGTACCTCGCTTTCGTTTTTACTCATGTTTAATTTTAGCATTTTTCGCAAGTTTTGTCAAATATGTTTTGTATTAATTTTCCACAAAAAAACAGCAAAACTTTTTACATAAATAAGCTTTGACTTATAAGCAAAAATGTGCTATAATTAGTAATGTATGAAATTATCAGGAGGACAGGCTTATGGCAATGACAAAATGTGCTACTCCGTTCGCGGGGACAGCGGCACAGGAAGCGCAGTTAATCCGGCTAATCCACGAAATCAAGGACGAAAAAGGCTCACTCATGCGCGTGCTTCAGGAGGCGCAGGACATTTACGGTTATCTGCCGGTTGAAGTGCAGACGCTGATTTCAAGAGAAATGAATATCCCGCTTGAAAAAGTCTACGGTGTAGTTACTTTCTACTCGCAGTTCTCGCTGACGCCCAAGGGCAAATACCAAATCGCGGTCTGCATGGGTACGGCGTGCTACGTAAGAGGCGCAGGCGTAATACTCGATAAGCTCCGCAAAACGCTGGGCATAACCGGCGATGAAGTTACCCCCGACGGGCTGTTCTCAATTAACGACTGCCGCTGTATCGGCGCTTGCGGGCTCGCTCCCGTAATCATGGTCAACGAGGACGTTTACGGCAGACTGTCGCCAACCGGAGAAGAGCTTGACGACATACTTGCAAAATACAAGGAATAATAAATAATGACCGAAATATCCTTAAACATATTAGACATAGCCCAAAACAGCATAAAAGCACAGGCTTCATTGGTTGAGCTTGCTGTCGAAATAAACACGGCGGCTGATACGCTCACTGTCTTAATCAATGATGACGGCTGGGGTATGACGCCTGAGCAGGTTGAACGAGTCACCGACCCGTTTTTCACCACCCGCGACACCCGAAGCGTCGGGCTGGGAGTGCCTTTTTTCAAGGACGCGGCGGAAAGCACCGGCGGCAGTTTTTCAATCACCTCCGAAAAGGGCAAAGGTACATGGGTTAAGGCTGTCTACGGGCTTTCGCACATTGACCGCGCACCGCTCGGCGATATAAATGCCACTGTGGAGCTTCTCGTCTTCTATAACACGCAGCTTGATTTTCTGTACCGCTATAAAGTCGATGACGCTGAGTTTACATTAGACACCCGGGAAATCAAGGAGCTTTTAGAGGGCGCGCCAATCGACGCCCCCGACGTAAAAGCCTTTATCAGCGAGTTTTTGAAAGAAAACGAGGCGGAAATCAAGAAAGATAAAATATTTTAACGTAGGGAACGCCGCCCTCGGCGTTCCGTAATATGAAACCGCGTGAAATCGGTGCGCCGAGGGCGGCGCACCCTACAGCAAACCATTATTTTCAGAAAGGAATCACATATATGAAAAGCTTAGCAGAACTCAAAGCAATCAAAGAAAAAATGCAGGGGCAGGTCGGAATCAGAAGCAACGATGCCTCCGAAATCCGCGTCGTCGTAGGCATGGCTACCTGCGGAATCGCGGCGGGAGCGCGTCCTGTTCTTCAGACGTTATCTGCGCTTGTTCAGGAAAAAAACATTCAGGGCGTAATCGTCACCCAAACAGGCTGTATCGGGCTTTGTCAGTTCGAGCCTATTGTTGAAGTCCACACGCCCGACGGTGAAAAAGTCACCTATATAAACATGGACGAGGCAAAAGCGCGCGAAATCGTTGACAGACACCTGATTCGCGGGCAGGTCGTAACGGAATACATCGTCGGCAGTTCAAATATTTAACACGTAGGGAACGCCGCCCTCGGCGTTCCGTAATATAAAAATCGCATATATACGGCGCGCTGAGGGCATCGCGCCCTACAAAAAACGAAAGGGATTTAAAATATGTTTCGTTCACACGTATTAGTCTGCGGCGGCACAGGCTGTCACGCGTCGGGTTGCGGAGACGTTATGACGGCATTGGAAGCAGAAATAAAAAAAGTCGGCTTAGACAAGGAAGTTCAGATGGTGCAGACAGGCTGTTTCGGCTTGTGTGCGCTCGGCCCTATTATGATAGTCTACCCCGAGGCTAAATTCTACTCGCGGGTTGAGGTATCGGATATACCCGAAATCGTCAGCGAGCATTTGCTGAAAGGGCGCGTTGTCGAGCGTCTGCTCTACCATGAAACCGTCTGTGATGAAGAGGGCGTAAAATCGCTCAACGACACAGGATTTTACAAAAAGCAGCTCCGCGTCGCGCTGCGTAACTGCGGCGTAATAAACCCCGAAGAAATCGACGAATACATAGGCGCGGACGGCTACGAAGCGCTCGGAAAATGCCTGACCGAAATGACGCCCGAGGACGTAATCAAGATTATACTTGATTCGGGGCTTCGCGGTAGGGGCGGCGGCGGCCTCCCGACGGGGCGCAAGTGGGATTTGGCGCGCAAGCTTGTCCCGAATGCCGACCAGAAATACGTCTGCTGTAACGCCGACGAGGGCGACCCCGGCGCGTTCATGGACAGGTCAGTCCTTGAGGGCGACCCGCACGTTTTGGTTGAATCTATGGCGATTGCGGGATATGCAATCGGCGCGAATATGGGCTACGTCTATATAAGAGCCGAGTATCCGATTGCCGTCAACAGACTTGAAATAGCTATAAAACAAGCGCGTGAATATGGACTTTTGGGGAATAATATATTCGGGACTGATTTCGCTTTCGATTTGGAAATCAGGCTCGGCGCGGGCGCGTTCGTCTGCGGAGAAGAAACCGCGCTGATGACCTCAATCGAGGGGCATCGCGGCGAGCCTAACCCCAGACCGCCTTTCCCTGCAGAAAAAGGACTTTGGGGGAAACCGACGGTACTCAATAACGTTGAAACCTACGCCAATATCCCGCAGATTATACTCAAGGGCGCAGACTGGTTCGCGGGAATGGGTACTGAAAAATCCAAAGGTACAAAAGTTTTCGCCCTCGGCGGTAAAATAAATAACACCGGACTTGTTGAAATCCCGATGGGTACAACGCTCCGTGAAGTCGTCTATGAAATCGGCGGCGGAATCCCGAACGGCAAAAAGTTCAAGGCGGCGCAGACGGGCGGCCCGTCAGGCGGGTGTATTCCGATGGCACAGATTGACATTCCGATTGATTATGACAACCTTATTGAAATAGGCTCGATGATGGGTTCAGGCGGCTTAATCGTCATGGACGAGGACAACTGCATGGTTGACATTGCCAAGTTTTTCCTTGAGTTTACCGTTGACGAGTCCTGCGGGAAATGTACGCCCTGCCGGATTGGTACAAAAAGGCTTTATGAAACTCTTGAAAAAATCACCTCCGGCAACGGCACTATGGAGGACGTTGACAGCTTAGACGGGCTGTGCAATTATATCTGTGACAACTCGCTCTGCGGACTTGGGCAGACCGCTCCGAACCCTGTAAAATCCACACTGCGGTACTTCAAGGACGAGTATATCGCCCACGTCAAGGACAAGAAATGCCCTGCCGGCGTCTGTACAGATTTGCTTACTTACAGGATTGTAGACGAAAAGTGCAAAATGTGTACGGCTTGTATAAAAGTCTGCCCGACGGAAGCTATTACGGGCGCGGTAAAACAGCCGCACTTCATAGACCCCGCAAAGTGCATAAAATGCGACGCCTGTGTCGGTAAATGTAAGTTTGACGCGATTATAAAGGAGTAGAACTATGGTAAATATAAAAATCAACGGTATAGCCTGTCAGGTCGAGGAGGGTACCACCATTCTCGAAGCGGCACGCGCCAATAATATCAGAATCCCTACACTCTGCTGGCTCAAAGGCATGAACGAAATCGGCGCCTGCCGAATCTGCGTGGTAGAGAAGACATGGGCGCGAAGCTTGGTCGCCGCCTGTGTTTATCCGATTTCAAAAGCTGATGAAGGCACAGAAATCAAAACCCATACTAAAAGAGTGCTTGAAAGCCGTAAGACAACGCTGGAGCTTCTGCTGTCCGACCATGAGCAGAAGTGCCTGTCTTGCTCAAGGAGCGGTCATTGTGAACTGCAAGACCTCTGTAAAGAACTCGGCGTGGAAGACGCGGACAGATTTACAGGAAAGAAAAATATCTACGATATAGACGAGAGCTCGGTGTCATTATTGCGCGATAATAACAAGTGCATAAGCTGTCGCCGCTGTACCGCAATGTGCGAAAAGGTGCAGGGCATCGGCGTAATCGGCGCGAATGAGCGCGGCTTCAAAACCTCGGTCGGCTGTGCGTTTAATATGGATTTGGCGCAGACTGCCTGCGTTTCCTGCGGTCAGTGCATTAACGTTTGTCCTACAGGCGCGCTCACCGAAAAGGACGATACCGCCAAGCTTTGGGACGCGCTGAACGACCCCGAAAAGGTAGTCGTGGTGCAAACCGCGCCCGCCGTAAGAGCGAGCTTAGGCGAGAATTTCGGCTTGCCTATGGGGACGCCGGTTGAGGGTAAAATGGCGACAGCCCTTCGTATGCTGGGCTTTAACGCTGTGTTTGATACTAACTTCGGCGCGGACTTAACGATTATGGAAGAGGCGAACGAGCTTCTCGAACGCGTTACAAAAGGCGGCGTGCTTCCGATGATTACGTCATGCTCGCCGGGCTGGGTGCGCTTCTGTGAAGCCTATTATCCCGAACTGCTCCCGAATTTGTCAAGCTGTAAATCGCCTCAGCAGATGAACGGCGCAATTACCAAAACCTACTGGGCAGAGAAAAATAACATTGACCCTAAAAACATCGTCAGCGTTTCGGTCATGCCCTGTGTGGCGAAAAAGTACGAAATAACCCGACTTGACCAAAACGGCGCAGGTAAAGATTTACCCGACCTTGATATTTCTATTTCAACGCGAGAATTAGCCAAAATGATTGAAAAAGCGGGCATAAGATTCGCGGAATTACCTGACGGCGAGTTCGATTCGCCATTAGGAAAAGGCACAGGCGCGGCGGTAATTTTCGGCGCGACGGGCGGCGTTATGGAAGCGGCTCTGCGTACCGCTGTGTGGAAGCTGACGGGCGAAACACCCGAAAGCCCCGTAGACTTCAAGGAAGTGCGCGGCGTAGAGGGCGTAAAGTTCGCCGACTATAACGTCGCAGGCAAGGACGTAAAAGTCGCGGTAGCTTCAGGACTCGGCAATGCGCGGGAATTACTCGAAAAAGTGAAAAAGAATGAAGTTAATGTGCATTTTATTGAAATTATGGCGTGTCCGGGCGGCTGTGTAAACGGCGGCGGACAGGTTATCGCGCCGTCGGATATTCGGAACTTTACGGATATTCAGGCAGAACGGGCAAAAGCGCTCTACAGCTTGGACGAAAGCAGAACAGCACGGAAATCGCACGAAAGCCCCGATATAAAAGCGGTTTACAGTGAGTTTTTGGGCGAACCGGGCGGGCATAAGGCGCATGAGCTGCTTCATACGAGCTACAGGGCGAGTAATCTTAGTAAATAAATCTTGACATAATCGCAGAAATACTGTATAATACTATTGTAGGGCGTTCGCGCCCCAAAACAGTGTGT
>Ga0123356_10005769_pt1 | contig 12566 bp, 9 predicted proteins | sample TergutEmb28metaG_2_FD_92546 | JGI IMG/M metagenome (GOLD analysis project Ga0123356, IMG submission 92546) | Embiratermes neotenicus P3 segment gut microbial communities from Petit-Saut dam, French Guiana - Emb289 P3 | ecosystem: Host-associated > Arthropoda: Insects > Digestive system > Gut ... | reverse complement strand
TCAAACAGTATTAGGTAACGTCGAGCTTGCCCTTACTATCGCCGGTATGAACAAGGCGGAAAGGGTTGAGAAAGCAAAAAAAGCCCTTGATAAGGTGGGGCTTACTGACCAGTACTACAAACGCCCCAATCAATTGTCAGGCGGTCAAAGCCAGCGCGTTGCCATTGCGAGGGCTTTGGTTAATGACCCCGAAATTCTACTTGCGGACGAGCCAACTGGCGCACTGGATACAACAACATCAAAACAGATAATGGACCTTGTGAAAGAGATAGCCAAAGAGCGTCTCGTAATAATGGTAACCCATAATCCCGATCTCGCCAATGAGTACTCCACAAGGACAATAAGGCTACTGGACGGCAATCTTCTTAGCGACAGTAACCCTTTCGGCGAGGCAGAAGAAAAAGCTGCCACAGAGGCTTATATCGCCAAGAATGCAGAAGAAGCCCGGGCTTTGGGATCAAATGCGGGCAAGAGAAAAGCTAGAAAAAAAGAAAAAGCAAAGATGTCGTTTTGGACGGCGTTTCAGCTTTCTCTAAAGAACCTGTTTACAAAAAAGAGTCGCACTATTATGACCAGTGTGGCAGGCTCAATTGGAATTATCGGGGTATCTATGGTGCTATCTATCTCGTATGGCTTGCAAAGCTATCTTAACGATATGCAAAACGATATGTTATCCGGCAACCCAATTGAGATTACCGAAACGGCACTTGATCTAAGCATGATTATGAACAGAATGAGTTCGTCAGAACAAGCTCAACTTATCAAAGAAAATGGCCTTGTTAATGTCAACGCAATGGTGGAGCAGATTATCGCCCGCACCAATAGAATGGAAAATATTTTCGTACAAAACAACATTAATCAGAATTACACTGATTACATAATGAATATGCCGTCGGAATACCTGGCCGCTCTTTTCTTCGATTACGAACTCGATGTCAGCAACAATATTTATACAGACTTCAGCGTATATTTGGATGGCAGCCAGCAGAGTATTTCACTAAGCGGTATCAGGGCCATTTACAGTGCCGTTATGGATAAAATTGAAGGATTTGAGGATTACGCCGCGATGGTCGGGTCGGTGGCGCAGTCCTTCAAGCAAGCACCGTCGGCTGAGAGTTACATTTTGTCGCAGTATGACCTCGTCTACGGAAAAGTGGCCAAAGAAAAGAACGAGGTCATGATTGTCCTTGGTAAAGATCGCACGCTAACAGACCTTTTGTTGGCGCAGCTAGGGTATTATTCTCAGGAAGAATTTATCAATATTGCCAATAAAGCGGTTGGGAACGCCTATGACCAGGACATGTATAAAGATAAAATTGAATACAACAAGCTCATTGAAAAGACATTTACATGGTATCCCAACGACAGCGTGTTTACCAAAACAGACTTAGTTAGTAGCCCGTTTGCATACAATCCGTATTATATAGGCAGTGACGGCCTAGAGCTTACGATAGTCGGGATTCTAGAGCCCAAAGACGGGCTATCGTATGGTATGCTGTCCAACGGTTTTTATTACACAACAGCTTTTGTAGAGCATGTTATTGAACAAAATCAAGGCTCGGAACTGGCGCAAGAACTAAATAACACGGAAAAGAAGTCGTTCACAAGTATGGCTATTTCTTTTCCGGAGGATTATCAGTTCCCCGGATCCCCGGCAATGGCAGTATATTCTGGTATCACCTTTGATTACACATATACCTTCAATGGGGAAACATATAACGCCAAGGGGTTGGTTGGCAGTACGGATCAGATGTCGGCTTTGATGGGTATGTTTGGCGGCGGCGGAGGAAGCGACAATGAGCCCAAGGTTTTGTCCAGCACGGCATTCAGTATGCAACAATTGGGCGGAAGCCAGTTGCCGACTCGCATCGCAATTTACCCCTTAGATTTCGATCAAAAGGAATTTGTACTGGCTTATCTTGATGCATGGAACGGCGACGGGGATATTGTGGTTAACGGCACGCTACTTATCGCTGAGGAACGGGAGAGCATAACATATACCGATGCTTTATCGCTTATTATCAACATGATGAAAAGCTTGCTGCAGATTATTACCATCGCTTTGATAGGGTTTACGTCGCTGTCATTGGTTGTTTCGTGTGTCATGATTGCCATCATAACTTACGTTTCGGTTGTTGAGAGAATCAAGGAAATAGGAGTCATTAGAAGCCTTGGCGGCTGCAAGAGGGATGTTTCAAATCTGTTTGTCGCTGAAACATTTATCATTGGGCTGGTCTCGGGCTTAATCGGCATTTCGATTACATACTTGCTGTCAACGGCTGTCAATATGGTTGTTGCACGGGCCGATGTAGCAGCGATTGCCGTATTCCCGTGGCATTATGCAGTAATCATGGTTTGTGCAAGCGTTGGCTTGATGCTGGTTTCTGGTGTAGCGCCCTCCCTTTCCGCGGCCAGAAAAGATCCGGTTGTGGCTCTTCGGACCGAGTAGTTTTGGAGCAGACCGGTGTTATGGGGGCAAGAATGATGAATACCAAGCCATTTGTCGGCGTTATCTTGGCTGTATGCGTAATAGCCACGATGGCCTCTTGCGGATGGGGTCGGACAAGTACTGTCCCTGTTGCGTCTAGGCCGACTGAATTGCCAACGCCTGTAACTCACTTTTTTACAGAGGATTTCATATATACCACCGATGGTTATGGCGTGACAGTAATCGGATATGTTGGCATGAGCAAACATGCCGTGGTCCCTGAGCTAATTGAGGGAATACGCGTAACGACTGTGGCATCTATGGTAAGTGGCCGTGATTTTAACGATTTGGGCGGGGTAGCGATTTATTCTTCATACGAACTTGAAAAAAGCCAAAAGGCAGCGTATGGCCTAATCAGCATCACTATTCCAGGTAGCGTGACAAGCATTGGCGACGGTGCTTTTTATGGTTGCCCCAATCTGATTAAGATATTCGTAGATGCAACTAACAGTCATTACAAAGTTGCTGACGGGGTATTGTTTACTAAGGACGGCACGGTGCTTGTTTGTCATCCGGCGAAGATGCCTAATACAGCATGTGCCATACCAAACGGAGTAACTAGTATTGGCGCTATGGCTTTCTCAGGTTGCTCTGGTCTAACCGACATTGCAATACCGGAGGGAGTAACCAACATTGGTAATCGCACTTTCCTTAATTGCAGCAATCTCGTAACCATCTCTTTGCCTCATAGTTTAATAAATATGGGCGATGAGGTTTTTTACGGCTGTGACCACATTACAAACATTACTATTCCGAAGGGCGTGACTAACATTGGCGAAAGCGTTTTCTACTCATGCTTTGCCTTATCAAGTATTACGATACCAGAAAGCGTAACAAGCATCGGTACACAGGCGTTCATCTATTGCAGAAGCCTGACCAGCCTAGTTATTCCCGATGGTGTTGTAAGCATTGGTGAAAATGCTTTCTCTAATTGTTATAACCTAACCAGCATCACGTTACCTGGTAGCGTTGTTAGCATTGGTGATTTTGCTTTTGCCAGTTGTACCAGCCTAACCAATATTGAGATAGACGATTCTAATAAGCATTACGTAGCCAAAGGCGGAGCGTTGTTTACGAAAGACGGCGCGACCCTTATTTGTTATCCAGCAGGGAATAACAACGCTGCTTATATCATACCGAGTGGTGTAACAAGTATTGGCAACGGGGCTTTCTTTGGCTGCCCCAACATAATTAGTATCACTATTCCGGATGGTGTAACGAGTATTGGTAACGTAGCTCTCGCTTGGTGCAATGACCTGGCAACACTTATTATCCCAAGTAGCGTATCAAGTATTGGTTTCTATGTTTTCTCTGGCTCCTACCTAACCAATATTACTGTAGATGAGGCGAATAGTCATTACAAGGTTTCTGATGGGGCATTGCGTACCCTAGATGGCGAGGTGGTTACTTATCTTAAGGTCGGCTCAGATGAGCGTCTACACCCCTTGATTGGTAATTAGGTGCCAGTCTGTATAGCCGAGGCACAGAATGAGCGGCGATGGATAGGGGATAACCCTAGCCGGGCGATAGCAGCGTAGTGGGCGCGGGTGGCGTAGCCTTTGTGCCGGGCGAGGTCGTAGCCGGGGTAGTCCCGATCCAGCCTAATCATCAGACGATCGCGGGTGACCTTGGCTATGATAGAGGCGCAGGCGATAGAAAGACAAAGGCTGTCGCCATTTGCCACGCCCCATTGAGGCATACTGCTTTCTGGTATGGTGAAATAGTCAATAAGCAAGCTGTCGGCGGCAGGCGATAGTTGAGCTATGGCCTTCAACATGGCACGCCGGACGGCGACAGCGATGCCGATGGTATCAATCTCTGCCGGCTCCACAATGCCTATGCCGCAGGTTGTGGCTGTATCCAGTATCTTGTCGAATAGAAAATCACGCTTGGCAGGCGTGAGGAACTTGCTGTCCTTGACTTCCAACAACCACGGCTGGCGGCATTTTAGGGGCAGAATGACGGCTGAGGCAACCACTGGCCCGGCAAGACAACCCCGCCCCACCTCATCCAGCCCCGCGATAAACCGGAAACCATCTCGGTTAAGGCGTCTTTCCTCTCTCAGGGTTGGTTTTGTTTTGCGGTCGGTGATTTTCAATGGGATACACCTTATACAGAAACTTGTCAGGAGCAGTAACTCTTAGTAGGGGCTACTCTATTATCCCGCCCCCCAGCACTTCCTCCCCACGATAGAATACGATTGACTGGCCGGGGGCGATGCCCCATTGGGGCGTTAGGAGCTTCACCTCCAGTGTATTTGAGGTGAAAGCAATACTCGCGGCCACCTCCGGTGATTTGTAGCGCACGCGAGCGGTAATACCCGAAAGGTCGGTGGGTGGCACTTCGGAGATCCAGGTAACCTCTCTAGCTGTGAGTTGGCTTTGGAACAAGGCCTCATGTGGGCCGACCACAACCTGATTATGGATGGCATCAAGTCTCATGACATAAAGCGGTGTCGGAGATGTGATACCCAGACCCTTTCGCTGTCCGACGGTGTAGTAAGCTAGCCCACGATGTCGACCGAGTACCTGGCCGCCTGGGTCCACAATCTCACCCGCTTCGGCCTCTTGATGGCTGGTAACAAACGAGGCGTAATCGCCGTCGGGGACAAAGCAGAGGTCTTGGCTCTCCTCTTGTCGGATAAGCCCGCTTAGACCGAACTTGTCAGCCAGTCCCCGAACCTCTGTTTTTGCGATCTCTCCGAGAGGGAAGATGGTCGCCGCAAGCTGGCGTTGGTTTAGGGTATGTAGGAAATAGGACTGATCCTTGGTCTTGTCGGCGGCTTGCAGTAATTGGTAGCCTTGGGCGTGCCCAAGGCGGGCGTAGTGCCCTGTTGCCAGGCTGCACTCGCCATGCGTATGGACGTAATCCAGCAGGGCCCCGAATTTAATGAAACGATTGCAGTAAACGCAAGGGTTAGGGGTGCGTCCGGCACTGTAGTCGCGGCAAAAAGGAGTGACGACTTTGTGGATGAATAAGGCGCTAAGATCAAGCACTTCTAGGGGGATATCAAGATGGCGGGCAACCGCTTGGGCTGATGGCACGGTATCGTTTTGCCCCGGGAAGAGGGCGCAGGTTACCCCGCATACGTCAAAGCCTTGAGTTTTAAGCAGGGCGGCGGCGACCGAGGAGTCAACCCCACCGCTCATGGCCACCATTACGCGCTGTGCGCTCATGCTATTTTGTGGTAGCTCAGGCTACGACTAACCTTTTCCCAAATGACCCCGGACAGTTCATCCCGGGGGCGGCTTCCGTCCAGAATATACCAGCGCCCCGGCTCGGAGTGGGCGAGGGCCAGGTATCCCTGGCGCACCCGGTCATGGAAAGCAGGGTCCTCTTGCTCAAAGCGGTCGGCGGGGGTGGCACATTTGCGCTCTAACCCCACGCTTGGGGGAACGTCCAATAGGAAGGTTAGATCGGGCTTGAGGCCGTTTGTAGCAACGCGGTTTATCTCGGCGATGGTCGCGACGTCTAAGCCGCGCCCATAGCCTTGGTAGGCCAAAGTCGAGTCGTCGAAACGGTCGCAGATGACCACTTTCCCTTGGGACAAGGCCGGTGTTATGACCTCGCTTACCAGATGGGCACGTGAGGTATTAAAAAGGAGAAGTTCGGTGGTGGGCGATAGAATGGTTTCAGCCTGCCACTTTAACCAGCGGGTTACCGCCTCACCCAGGCGGGTGCCTCCCGGCTCACGGGTGATCAAAGCGTGGTACCCTTCTTTTTGCAGGCGACGGTAAAGTCGATGCGACTGTACACTCTTGCCGGATCCGTCGCCGCCTTCAAAGGTGATAAACATAGTTCTTACTCCTCGGGCATCATGGTTACGCGCCGCGTTGGCTCTTGCCCAGTACTGCGTGATGAAATATGACCGCGCTCGGCAATTAGATGTTGCAGGCGGCGGATATATGCCCCCTGCGGGGATAACTCTACCGGGGCATTATTCTCTCGCACCTGTCGGGCGGCTTCCTGAGCCTCTTTAAGGGCCTGAGTCATCCCTTCTTGGCGACTTTTCTCTGGGGTGCGGAGGAGGCTTTTAGCCTGTGGGTAAAGGGTGGCCAGCATATGCTTAACTTGCTGCGGGGTCTGTTTGCGCAGGACGTAGATGGGCAAGTTGACATCCTCGGCCTCGCGTATCTTCTGGGGCTTATGCCTAAAGTAGGCCTTGGATGTTATGAGTATATCGGCATTGCTTAGACTATCGGCTATTAGGGGTTCTATATCCATCTCACGAGCGGTCTGCTCAAGGCGCTGGCGGTTGATGCCAAAAAGGAACAAGCGCGACATCTCCTGGCCTCGGGGTCTCTGCTGTTCGTGTACGCTTTCTTTGACAGCCTTGGTAGGGGCTTGGCGCTCAATACGCACTTCGCCGTTTTCTAGGGAGCGGATCTCGGTGGCGGTATCCTGCCCGCGCAGGCTGGCATCTGCGGCCTCAGTCACATCTGGGTGGACGGCAACGCGGTAGCGGTCTTGAATTTCAACAATTACATCGAAAGTCGGGGTAGACTTGCGCTCCAGAACAGTCTTTTGAGTGCCGCGCCGTTTGGCTTCTTCATCAGAAAGGGTAACGGGTTGGATGCCGCCGATGAGATCGGAAAGAGTAGGGTTTATCATCAGGTTTTCCAAGGTGTTGCCGTGGGCAGTACCGATGAGTTGTACCCCGCGCTCGGCAATAGTGCGGGCGGCCATTGCCTCAAGTTCGGTGCCGATTTCATCAATGATGATCACCTCGGGCATATGGTTTTCTACGGCTTCAATCATAACGGCGTGCTGGAGGTTGGGGGTGGCCACTTGCATGCGGCGGGCGTGCCCGATGGCGGTATGGGGTATGTCGCCGTCGCCGGCAATCTCATTGGAGGTATCCACGATGACAACCCGCTTCTTAGCCTCGTCAGATAATACCCTTGCCGACTCGCGTAACATTGTGGTTTTGCCGATGCCTGGACGACCCAATAAGAGGACGCTTTTGCCAGATAGGATAAGGTCTTCAATGATTTTGGCAGTTCCGAAGACGGCGCGTCCTACGCGACAGGTGAGGCCGACCACAGTGCCCTGGCGGTTTTTGATGGCGCTGATACGGTGTAGGGTGCGGGCTATTCCCGCCCGATTGTCTCCCCCGAAGGTGCCAATGCGCGAGGTAACGTAGTCTAGGTCTTCCTGGGTAATTTCCTGGGAGCTTAGGATTACCTCGTGCCCCGGGAAGCGCGCCTCCGGCGGTCGCCCTAAGTCCATGACTACCTCTAAGAGCTCGCCTAAGGCACTGTCTTGAGACAGGGGCTGGCGGATATGGGGCGGGATGGCGTCCAGCAGATCAGCGAGCTCTTCGTTTGGGCGGGAGATCGAGGTATTTGTATCAGGCATTGTGTTTCCCTTCATGGGTCGCGGCTTGCCTTGTTTATATCTTATATCTTGGCTTTTGTCCAGTGGCGGTTGGGTCGGAACAATACTAAGCACAAGCTGTAGTATTTACGGCGTATTCAAGGATGATTGGTATTTCTGTAAGCCAGTATTGAGTGTATAATCAATGGCATGAACAGTCCTATCACCCGCGGGAGGTAGCAATGAAAAAGACTGCATCGTATTTTGGCATTATTCTGGTTGCGTGCATGCTATCCGGGGCGATCTCTTGTGCGTGTGACGTATCTACGGCTAGTGAGTCAACGGCCCCCGCCTCAGATTTTACTTATATAGTCTATAGTGACAGGGTGGCTATTACCGGATACTTAGGCCATGGCGGTCGCGTTGTTATACCCGAAGTAATTGAGGGCAAAACTGTTACCAGTCTTGGCGATATGGCTTTCCACTTTTGCACCAGCCTAACCAGCGTTAAAATACCAAGCGGGGTTACATATATTAGCGACACAGCTTTCTATGATTGCAGCAACCTATCAAGCATAATGGTAAGCACGGTCAATAATACATACAAAGACATTGACGGAGTCTTGTTTTATCGGGATGGCACAACGCTCCTTTACTATCCGCCGGGGAAACAGGATACGAATTACACCATTCCTGACGGCGTTTATGTCATTGATGCCATGGCCTTTTGGTCATGCCGCAACTTGACTCATGTAATCGTGCATGACGGCGTATTAAACATTGGTAGTAATGCCTTTGCCTATTGCACCAATCTAACCAGCATAATAGTGCCAAGCAGTGTAACAAGTATCGGCTTTCGGGCTTTTGTGCACAGTTGCGGGGAGGCAGAGATAGGAATTGGGATAGAATGCAAATACTCGGTTTCTGTTACTTGTCCTCGCGGTTCATATGCCCAGCAGTACTGCATAGAGAATGGCATTGAACATCAATTAACCTAATTGGCGATGCACTCTGGAGATATTGTGGCGTGAGACATGAGCAGCTTGCATTCACCATTTTGGCAGTATGCTCACTTGCCGTTGTGAATTCTTGTGTAAGTACACAAGAATTCACATCCATGCTACCGATTACAACAAGCAAGACTGATACTACGGCTACCGAGACACAGACTCTGTCTACAATAACACCTACCACCAAAACGGTAGGAAGACCAATCCCTGAAGATCCACCAAAAACCATTCAAGCTTCTGATTTTACCTACATCATCAAGGATGACAATATTACCATAACCGGGGTTACAAGGTGGCCTTTCGGAGATGTTGTAATACCAGGAATAATCGAAGGCAAAAGAGTGGTCAGTATTGGCGAAAAAGCTTTCAATGGCTACTACGACATAACGCGCATAACAATACCCGAAGGCGTAACCAGCATTGGCAATGAAGCTTTTTGGGGTTGTTTTTCTATGACCGAAGCAACAATACCTGAAAGCATAACTAGTATTGGCAATGGAGCTTTTATGGGTTGTATTTCTATGATTGATATAGTTATTCCTGAAGGTGTAACCAGCATTGGCAGAAGGGCTTTTTCTGGAAGCGGCTTAACAAGCATAAGCATACCTAGTAGCTTAACCAGTATTGGCGACGAAGCTTTTGATGGATGTGGCTATTTAACAAGCATAACCATGTCCGACAGCTTAACCAGTATCGGCAATTTGGCTTTCAATGACTGCAGGGTGATAGAATCCATAACAATACCGGATGGCGTAACCAGTATTGGCTATGCAGCGTTTTTAAACTGTAGAAACCTAACAAGCATAACAATACCGGATAGCGTGACAGATATTGGCATATTCGCCTTCTCCGGTTGTCCCAACCTTGTCGTCACCTGCTCTCCCAATTCCTATACCCATCAGTATTGCGTGAAGAACTCAATTATTTGTGCTTTTCCAGTATAAAAAATGTTTTCACAGCGGGTATTGTCATCGCGGTTCATGTGCCCAGCAGCACTGCATAGAGAATAGCATTGAACATCAATTAACCCAATTAGCGATGCCCCCTTTCGCTGGCCTGATTGGGCAGCAATCCCCTAAACGAGGGGTTTTTTAGCGGGCATGCCCGGGCGGCGGGGATAGGCGGTGGGGGTTGAGGCCACTTTGGTGACAATGATCAGGCGGCGCTGATCGGGGAGGGCTGGCAAGCTAACCTCTATGACTTCGCTCATCGTCCCGCCGAGTATTTCTAAGGCCCGGGCTGATCTGTCTATCTCTTCCTGAACGTCACCCTTTTTAGGGGCAATTACGATGCCGCCTAGGTGGCAGAAGGGCAAAGTGAGCTCAAGCAAGGTAGGCAGTTCGGCCACGGCGCGGGAGACAACTACCCCATAATGGTTGCGGTGTTCAGGCAGATGTGCAGCTTCCTCAGCGCGTTGCGTTATTACAGCGACATCGGCGATTCCCAATTTGTCTAAAAGGTACTCAAGGAAAGCCGCCTTCTTGCCGGTGGCCTCCAAGAGGGCAAGGCGCATCTCTGGGAACAAGATCTTCAGGGGCAACCCCGGAAAACCTGCGCCAGTACCGACGTCAAGCAGGCTCAACCCGGTGGGGACGGGGTGGGGTAAGGCCAAAGCAATAGTTAGTGAGTCCAGAAAGTGTTTTACTTGGACGTCTTGGTAGTCGGTTATGGCCGTGAGGTTGGTTTTTTGGTTCCACGCCACAAGCTCGTGGTAATATGCCTCAAACAAGTCGAGCTGGGCCCGGCTTAGCTCAATTCCCAACCCCTGCGCACCGCTTGTTAACTCTGTCAACACCGGCCCATTATAACATTACTTTAGAGGGGGCTAGCCATCTTACTTTACATATACAGATACCGGTGATATAGTTTAGGCCAATTAGCCTGCTGGGGGTGCAGTTCGCTGAGAGTCTCGTGACCCGGGACAACCCCTGAGACCTGAACTCGGTAATGCGAGCGTAGGCAAGCGGCAAAACCAGAACCAGGGTTTTCCGCCCTGGGTTTTGTGTATTAAGGGGGTTTGACATGACACAACTAACACAGGCTCGCGCCGGTTGTATCACACCGGAGATGGCAACAGTTGCTCAGGCGGAAGGGATAGAGGCGGAGCTTATCCGCCAGGGGGTGGCCGAGGGGGTGGTGGTTATCCCGGCCAATACCAACCACCAGGGGCTGATCCCTTGTGGCATTGGACGCGGGTTGCGTACTAAGGTTAATGCCAATCTGGGAACGTCGGCAGACTGTTGCAGTGTAGAAGGGGAACTCGCTAAGCTTCAAACGGCCCTTTTGTCCGGTGCTGATGCTGTTATGGACCTATCAACCGGTGGCGATTTGCCCGGTATTCGCCGCGCTATTATTGCCCACTGCCCCTTGCCTTTGGGTTCAGTGCCCATTTATGAGGCAGCGGTGGCGGCGATGGCAAACGGGGGTACCGTTGTGGGTATGACCGAGGATGATATCTTTAGGGCAATTGAGCGCCATTGCCGAGACGGGGTGGATTTTATTACTGTACACTGCGGGGTAACCCGTCGTGTCCTGGCTCTTCTCAAGGCTCAGGGCCGGGTGGCGGGCATCGTTTCCCGCGGCGGGGCTTTCTTGGCCGCTTGGATGCTGCACCACGAGAAAGAGAACCCCCTCTATGAGCACTTTGACCGACTGCTGACTATTTGTCAGGCGCAAGATGTGACGTTAAGTCTGGGTGATGGGCTTAGGCCGGGGGCGCTCGCCGATGCAACCGACCGAGCTCAAATTGAGGAACTTGTGACGTTGGGGGAGTTAGCGATGAGGGCGCAGGATGCCGGGGTGCAGGTAATGGTGGAAGGGCCGGGTCACGTACCCTTGGGAGAGATTGAGGCCAATATAAAGCTTCAGAAGAAGCTTTGCAACGGGGCTCCGTTCTATGTGCTGGGGCCGTTGGTAACGGATATTGCCGCGGGGCGAGATCACATCACCTCGGCTATTGGCGGGGCAGTTGCCGCCGCCGCCGGGGCAGATTTTCTTTGTTATGTGACACCGGCGGAACACCTGTCTCTTCCTGACCCCGCAGACGTGCGGGAGGGGGTAATGGCCGCTCGCCTGGCAGCTCATGCGGCGGATATAGCTAAGGGTGTAGGGGGTGCGGCAGCACGCGATCTGGCTATGTCTACTGCCCGCAAAAGACTTGATTGGGAAGAGCAACAACGGCTTTCCCTTGATCCTGAGTGCTTCGCCCAAACACGCGCTAAACACCAGACCGAAAGCGAGGCCTGTAGCATGTGTGGGAAATATTGCGCCATGAAGATGGTAGAGAGTGGTTTGGGTATAACTGCAGAATATTGTTAGAGAGCCCCTATCCCTTTCATTTTTGTGACGTTGTATTATATGTGAACCACATCATGAGGAATAAAATTTTTTGAGCTGTGATATAAATACTAGCACTGAGGTGATTTGGTGCTGTACCATGGTCATTTATATCTCAGCGTGATGTCGTCATCTTTGAATAGGATGGTAGATGTTGACACGTAGCAGTTTTTATTGGTTGGCGCCATATTGACCTCGGGATTGTAGGGAAAGGCAATAATATGGTTATAGATGTAAAAACAGGGGATATCATATCAGCGCGAACCGGGGCGGTTGTTCTCGGTTATTTTCAAGACAAGAAAGCCCTTACCGGTGAACTTGCGGCGGTAGATGAGGCTTTAAATAAAACTATCTCTAGACTTATCAAAGACGGTCGGCTATCTGGGAAAGTCGGTCACGTCACTATATTACACACC
>Ga0123356_10005768_pt1 | contig 12568 bp, 12 predicted proteins | sample TergutEmb28metaG_2_FD_92546 | JGI IMG/M metagenome (GOLD analysis project Ga0123356, IMG submission 92546) | Embiratermes neotenicus P3 segment gut microbial communities from Petit-Saut dam, French Guiana - Emb289 P3 | ecosystem: Host-associated > Arthropoda: Insects > Digestive system > Gut ... | reverse complement strand
TATCACAAATGGTTTAAGCAACCTTGCAAATGAATGTGAATTAAAAATTAAGGAATGTATCAGAAATGAGAATGAAATGCTTATTCTTCCCGGTACTTATGTATATCGTCCCGACGGAACATTGGCTTTCCCGGTGGTTCTAAACAAAGATGATTTTGAAATTGAAGATGAAATTATTAAAGAAATATAGCTTATTTGAAGATTTTTACATAAAGAATCTCAAGACATTTATATTGCTTTTTTCCCTCTCAATATGCAGGTAACAATGCTATCATTACAAATAAATTCAGGTTCAGGGAGCCTGTTTTAACATGGAATTTTTTGCGGTCTGTATTCCTACGCCATAACACGGGAACCAATTCTAATCCAAATTTGTCCTTTATAGCGAATCGGCGGCATATCTGACGGCATAACTGTTACAACAGCAATTTCCATATTTTTTATATTTCGTTTTTCTACAGTTCATTATAATAAACAAGTGTTGACATTTTCATAAATTTGAGTCTAAAATTTATTTATGTTGTTTGATTTTGGCTATATATCGCCGCGTTGGATTTGGGTAGCGCTTGTCATTATTTTCGCAATAATCGAAGCTCTGACTTTGGGTCTTACAACCATCTGGTTTGCGATTGGAGCGCTTGTTACGGTTTTTCTCTCTTTTCTGCCGATACCTATGCCGTATCAGATATTGATTTTTCTTGCAATTTCTGCAGTTTTACTTTTTTTTACACGTCCAATTGCATTAAAAAAATTAAAAATCGGAAGGGAAAAAACAAATGTAGACAGCCTGGTCGGTAAACATGCACTTGTATTAAAGCAAATAACCGAATTTGACAGAGGCGAAGTTAAAATTGACGGGCAAATCTGGTCGGCGCGTCTTGAAGAAAGAACAGTTTCACCTTTAATCGAAGGATCAAAATGCGAAGTTGTACGGATCGAAGGAGTACAGGTCGTTGTTCGTCAGGTAAAAGATACAGTGAACAGTGAAAATTAGTTTATAATAATTCTATTTATATACTTGCATCAACCGTTTATGAAACGGATTATTTTATTTTAGGGAGTGTTTTATGACTTATGTAATTATTGTATTAGTAGCTTTTATTTTGCTGGTAATTATTTCCAACATAAGGATTGTATCTCAATCGAATGCATCTGTACTTGAACGTCTCGGTGCATACAATACTACATGGAGTACCGGTATCCATGTAAAACTGCCTTTCCTTGATCGTATTGCAGCCCGTGTGACTCTCAAGGAACAGGTTGCGGATTTTGCTCCCCAGCCTGTAATTACCAAAGACAATGTTACAATGATGATCGACACTGTGCTTTATCTTCAAATCACCGATCCAAAGCTTTATACTTACGGTGTCTGCAATCCGATGAATGCAATTGAAAATCTTGCGACTACTACATTGCGCAGTATCATAGGAGAACTTGAACTTGATGAAACCCTTACAAGCCGCGATGTAATAAATAACCGTATGCGTATAGTTCTTGATGAAGCTACAAATCCCTGGGGCATTAAAGTAAACCGGGTCGAAGTAAGAAGCATCACACCGCCCAAGAGTATTCAGGAAGCGATGGAAAAACAGATGAGGGCAGAACGCGAAAGACGCGAATCAATACTCAGAGCAGAAGGCGAAAAACAGTCTGCTATTCTGGTTGCAGAAGGACAAAAAGCATCGGCAATTCTTAAGGCAGAAGCTGAAAAAGCAGCTGTAATTCTTCAGGCAGAAGCTGCCAAAGAAGCTGCAATTCGCGAAGCCGAAGGCGAAGCGCAGGCGATCCTTAATGTGCAAAGAGCAACAGCAGAAGGTCTTAATATGCTGAAAAGCGTTAATGCTGATGCTCCTCTTATTAAACTTAAAAGCCTTGAAGCTCTTCAGAAAGTAGCAGACGGTCAGGCAACAAAAATTATCATACCTTCAGAGATTCAGAACCTTGCAGGACTTGTAACAGGTATTACAGAATTGGTTAAAAAATAATAATCCGGCAAGAGCAGTATATTGCTTCTACATATACTGCTCAATTGCTTTTGTCAGCTGATCAGCGCAGGAAGTGTCTTTTTTTTGGCATTGTAATCCCTTTAATAATATAACCGCATCAACGGCGTTCATGTCTTCAAGCAGGATGCCAAGCGCTTTAAGGTTGCCGTTACAGCCGCCTTCAAATTTTACCGAGTTTAATTTTCCGTCCTCAATATTAAAATTGATTTTGGAAGAACAGGTTCCTTTTGTAATATATTCGTACATAATTTAAGTTTAGTTAAAATATTATTAATTGCCAGATGCTGACAGTATTATTTTTACTTTTGAACAAAAATATTTTCACTAGAGAAAAAATATTTATTCCTGTATACTTCCTCTATGATAAATATCGCATTTACCGGAGGAGGAACAGGAGGGCATATATACCCTGGACTTGCAGTCGCAGCAGAACTGAAAAAACTGCTTTCTGACAGCCAATTCAGGTTATTTTGGATTGGTTCATCTGCCGGCATGGATAGATCTGTTGTTGAAGCAGCAGGGATTGAATTTTTCGGCATTCCTTCGGGCAAGTTAAGGCGGTACTTTTCTTTTAAGAATATTTTTGATGTCTTCAGGATAATCGGCGGATTTTTTGCAGCGCGTAAAATTTTAAGAAAGCAAAAAGCGGTATTGCTTTTTTCCAAAGGCGGTTTTGTAAGCGTTCCTCCCTGTGCTGCAGGCGCATCTTTAAAAATTCCTGTTTTTACCCATGAATCGGATTTCAGCCCCGGGCTGGCAACAAAAATCAATACCCGTTTTGTTTCAAAAAGAGGCAGGATATTTACAGCTTACGAAGAAACGGCGCTTTTTTTCCCGCCAAAACTTCAGCAGCTAGTAATTGTAAGCGGTAATCCTGTACGAAACGCTTTCCGCTGCGCTAATCCGGCAAATGGCAGAGCCTTTTTGGAAGCCGGTGAAAATGATCGGATTCTTTTAATTCTCGGCGGAAGTCAGGGAGCGCAGCAGGTAAATGATCTTGTCCGCAGCGCTTTACCATCCCTTACGGAAATTTACACAGTAGTGCATCAAACCGGTCCTAATTTGTCCTGGGACATTCCCGCTTCGCAAAAATATAAACCTATGCCGTATATAAAGGAAGAAATGCCCGATGTAATGGCTGCAGCAGAACTTGTGATGGGAAGAAGCGGCGCAGGAATTTGGGAGTGGGCTGTATCAGGTAAACCTATGATTTTAATTCCGCTAACGGGTTCCGGAACCAGGGGAGATCAAATTGAAAATGCGCGTTATTTTCAAAAAACCGGAGCGGCAGTTGTTTTATCATCTTCCGGTGAAAATATCAGTACGCAGGAATTAATGCATGCTGTTAATTCCATAACACATGATGCAGACAAAAGAAATAATATGGCTGCTGCTTCAGCCGGTATCGGAGAAAAAAACGGCGCAGAAATTATTGCAAAAGAACTGCTTAAAACAATTAATTCTTTATCGGGAGGAAAAAGATGACTTTTTCTGTAATTGATTTTGTTTTTATTGCATTGCTGGGACTTTTTATGGTTCGTTGTTACTTAAAAGGGTTTCTAAGCGAACTTTTATCTATGGCTGGTTTGGTGCTTGGAACTTTGGCATCATTGTTTTTCTATAAAAACGGCGCAGAATTCCTGAGAGAAAGATTTATGCCGGAAGCAGAAATAATACCCGAGGTTATTGCATTTGCTGCCCTGTTTGTAATTGTATTTTTAATTGTAAAACTTCTTGAAATTCTGCTAAAGAGTATTATCAATAGTATCAAACTCGGAGGAGCAGATCGTTTTCTTGGAATTATTTTTGGATTTGCAGAGGGCATTGCTGTTGTAAGTCTTATTCTTTTTTTGCTGAGGATTCAGCCGCTGTTTGATCCTTCTGCAATCCTGTCGGATAGTTTTTTTGCAAATCTTCTGCTTCCTCTTATCACCGGTAAGGAGAGCATTGTTGTTTGAAAATATCATTGATCAGGGCGCAGTTCTCCAGTTACGCGATGATATTGTAAATCGCAGGAATGCTCCTTCCATGCTGTTTTTTGGTCCTGCTGCTTCAGGAAAAAGCAGCGCTGCTCTGGAACTGGCTCGTGTCTTGTCGTGTGAACAAAGCGGTGAATGGAAGTGCGCCTGTGTTTCCTGTGAACGTCACCGTTATCTGCAGCATGATGATCTGCTGATACTTGGAAACCGGTCTTTTTCTGCCGAAATCGAAGCCGGTAAAGCAGCTTTTCTGCGAAATCCTTCCAGTCAGGGAGCCAGATTTCTTTTTTTCAGATCTCTTCGTAAATTGATAATCCGCTTTTCTCCTGTCATCATGGAAGATGATCCAAAACTGTCAAAAATTACTTCTGTTTTACAGTCGCTGGATGAAAAACTTGGTGAATTTTTATCAATTGCTCAGGTAAATGAAAATGACGCTCTGAAAAAAATATGCGATGCCCTGGTCAAAGATGCAAATAATCTTGAAAACGAAGGAATAAGTAAAATAATTCCCATTGGACATATCAGAAAAGCATCAGGCTGGGCAAGGCTTTCTCCTGCAGGAAAACGCAAAACACTGATAATTGAAAATGCAGAAAATATGAGAGATGAAGGACGCAATTCCCTTCTAAAACTGCTCGAAGAACCTCCGGCTTCCATCAGCATTGTTTTAACAGCGCAGAGGCGTGAGGCGATAATGCCGACTATTCTTTCAAGGCTGCGGCCATACCGTTTTTTAAAGAGAAGCGCAGAAAGTGAAAAAGAAGTCATTAGGCGTATTTTTATGGATTCTGTAAACGGTAAATCGTATGAATTTAACGAAAACCTTATCGGATCGTATCTTGATTCTTTTCTGCCGGGAAAAAACTCAGAAAAACTGCTTCCGCTTGCAGCGTGGTTTATTGTTTCCATGATGCAGAATATTTCAATGTCAGTCATAAAAAATGAAGCAGATTCCTTTTTTGCTTTTTTAAACATTTTAACGGGACGTTATGCGCAAATAGCTGAAAAATCCGGTTTAATGCAAAGCGAAAAAGGATCAAATATAATTAAAACTCTTGTTTCCAAAGGCGGCGGATTTAAAGATGATTCATTTTCACTTTTTATGAAAATATGCCTTGAAATAACCGGTGATATTACACGAACTTCAGGAGAGCCGCAGTTTATTCTGTATAATGACATATTCAAAAAATATATAAACGAAGCAGTTACAGCAGTTGAAATACTGAATATTAATGCAGTTATCGCCCTGGAAGGACTTTTTTTTAATATTAAAAAATCCGTAAAAAGAGGCTTTAATGGTTGATTTTTTCCGGCGTGCCTTAAAAAAACTGGATAAACTGAATATAGAACAGCGCAGTGAACTTTTAACTTCCGCTGTAGAAGAGATAAGCCTGCTTGAAAATGTTATGGATTCAATAGACAAGGGAATTATTGTCTGCGATGAGGAATTCCATCTGATTATGGCAAATAAATTCGCTCAGCGGATGGTGCCGATGAATTATGCCGAAGGTGTAAAATTGCGTACTGCAATTAAAGATAAAAAAATTGTAGAAGCTTTCAGTGATATCATTATTAACAGGGAAAAAGTTGTTGATAAGGAATTTGATATCGAGTACCAGGGACGCAGTAAACTGCTTTCTGTTAATGTTGTTCCGCTGGTGCAGGATAAACGCATAACAGGCACTCTGATTTACATAGATGACATTACAGATAAAAGAAAAGGAGAAGCAAGGCTGCGAAGAGCCGAAAATCTTGCAAGCCTTACAACCCTGGCAGCAGGCGTTGCGCATGAAATTAAAAATCCCCTTGGATCCATTTCCATACATCTTCAGCTGTTGCAAAAGACATTGGCAAAAATACTTAAATCATCTGATAATACTACAGATAAATATTTTGATGTTTTAAAGGAAGAAATTGACAGACTTAACCGCATTGTTATAGATTTTCTTTTTGCAGTGCGCCCCGTTAACCTTGAACTTCGCGAAGGAGATATCAATAAACTTATATTACAGATAATAGAGTTTGTACGGTTTGAAATGGAACAGTCCAATATAATGTGCATTCTGGAACTTGGTGACAACATACCTGGAATACTGATGGATGAACGTTATATGAAACAAGCTATTCTGAATCTTATAAAAAATTCCCAGGCTGCAATGCCCAAAGGCGGAGTTTTTTCCATTGCCACAAACTGCGCCGATAATGAAATATTCATTAATATATATGATACAGGCATCGGAATAAGCAAGGAAAATTTGGGTAAAATATTTGAACCATATTTTACTACAAATGAAGCAGGAACAGGACTTGGGCTTACTCAGGTTTATAAAATAATAAGGGAACATCAGGGAGAAATATCCGTAGATTCCATTCCCGGAAGCGGTACAGAATTCAAGATAGGTCTTCCCATGTTACAAAAAGATAAATATTATCTCAGCTTTAACGGAGGAACATAAAATGAATTTCCGCCTTCTTGTAATTGACGATGAAAAAAATATCCGTGAAGGTCTTGCAGAGTTTTTACATGGGGACGGATATGATGTAGTATGCGCTGCCGACGGAGAAGAAGGCTGGACGCGCTTTATAAGCGGAGATATTGATCTTGTCATTACTGATCTTAAAATGCCTGTGCTTTCCGGCGATGAACTGATGCGCCGAATTCTGTCAAGAGCTCCTGGATTTCCGGTTATAATTCTTACAGGACACGGGACAGTAGAAAGCGCTGTAGCTGCAATGAGGGAAGGCGCATGGGATTTTCTTTCCAAACCTGTAGACCTTGATCATCTTTCATTAAAAGTCAGGCGCGCTCTTGAAACAAGGGAATTATTTTTCCGGCACAGGAGGATGGAAGAAGAACTGGAACGTAAAAAGCAGTTTAAGTCCATTATTGGCAATTCACGTAACATACGTGATGTTTTTGACACAATGAGCAAAGCCGCTCCGACAAAGGCATCCATTTTAATTACCGGTGAATCCGGTGTTGGAAAGGAACTTGTAGCGGATGCCATTCATGAACTTTCTCCCAGAAAAAATCAGCCGCTTGTAAAAGTGCATTGTGCAGCTCTTTCTCCTACACTGCTTGAAAGCGAACTTTTCGGACATGAAAAAGGTGCATTTACAGGAGCTGTTTCGCAAAGACGCGGAAGGTTTGAACTTGCTTCCGGCGGAACATTGTTTTTGGATGAAATAGGCGAAATTGATCAGAATATTCAGATAAAATTATTACGGGTTTTACAGGAAAAGAAATTCGAGCGAGTAGGCGGAGAAAAAACTGTAGGAACGGATGTCAGGATAATAACTGCCACCAACAAGGATCTGAAAACAGAAATAGAAAAAGGAAATTTCCGCGAAGATTTATATTTCAGGCTTAATGTAGTAAATATCCATGTACCGCCGTTACGCGAAAGAAAAGACGATATTCCCATGCTGGCTGCCGCTTTTTTAAAGGAATTTGCGCAGGAAAACGGAAAAGTAATAGAAGGCATACACGAAAAAGTCAGATCGCGCCTTTTCGCCTACGACTGGCCGGGAAATATTCGTGAACTGCGGAACTGTATCGAAAGTTCTGTTGTTATGTGCCAGTCAAAAATTATTACAATTGATGATTTGCCGCCTGTTTTCCGCAATGCCGAAGATGATGGATGGATAAACATAAGACTTGGCACAAATATGGCTGAATGTGAAAAAATAATTATCCGCGATACTTTATCTTTTTCCAGAGGTAACAAAAGTAAAACAGCCGATACTCTGGAAATCGGCAGAAAAACTCTTTTGCGCAAACTTTCAGAATACGGAATAGGTACAATAGAAGAAACTGCAAATGGTTAATAAAATATCTTCCGGAAGTTAATTTCTGTTTGCACTTCCAGTTCATTAACATCAATTTTATTACCTGCTTCGTTTCGTATAATTGATGCCGCTTCCAGAATTAACGGCAGGTCTTCCCATTTTGAATATTTTTCCCCCCTCCGCGGCTGGAAAGGAGCGTCAGTTTCCGTTAGTAATCTGTCCTGCGGGAAAAGAGCGCAGCTTCTGATTGCCTGTTTATGGTTAAGCATGATTGTATTGCCGAATGAAAAATATGTATTTACACCGCGGCGCAGAAGCGAAATTCCTTCTTCGTATGTACCAGACCATGAATGAAAAATAACAGCTTTGCATTTTGACAATTTTTTTATTTCTGCGAATATCTTATGCATTGCGCGGCGAACATGCAGAACAACCGGAAGATCATAAAGCAAAGCTGTTTCCAGATGCTCAGTAAAAAGCCTGTCCTGAACCGCTTCTGTTTCCCTGAAAGAATCATTAAATAAATCAAACCCGCATTCTCCAATCGCTGCAATCCTTCCGGTTTCAGCCAGATTATTCATCTGAACAAGCAGCTTTTCACATTCTGTTTCAATAACTGTTTTTATTAAACGATTCTGATTCCAGACTTTCAGCAGCTGCGGATGGATGCCGAAACACGGCAGTATTACTGTTTTATTTTCATTTTCTTTGTTATGTGATAATTTTTCATTAAAAATAAATTCATCATTTGTACAGGCGCTTGCCGCTGCAATTATATTTGACGATTTTATTTCATTTCCGTAATTCGGCAAAAAATCTGCAAGATCATAAGGATGACAATGCGCGTCAGTCAGCATCGTTTGCAATCCTGTATTTAATCATTAAACTTGTTTTCAAACGGGTTGTTCAAATATATCGTTGTATTCAGCCTGTCCATTACCTGATAAAAAAAGTCCATTGTAAGAGTTCTGTCAAACGGTTTTAAACCATGATTATCAAGCAGTTCTTCTGTGTATGAGTACAACGGATATATTTTTGTATTGTTAAAACCGCGATCATAATGAGTTACAACAGGTATCAGCCCGATTTCGGAAATTGAAAGTTCAGGACGCAAACCCCAGCCTGCTGCCCTGGGGAATGTATCTTCTTCTGAATTGTCAATTAACGGATATTCCGTTAACGGATATTCTGTTTTGTTAAATGTCAGATATAGCATTCCGCCGATTATTCTTTCTCTTTCTCTTTGGGTGGAGACAAAGTTTCCAAGAGAATAATAACATAGTGTTTTTCTTCCGTCGGGAAGAATTATTGTTTCTACACGCTGTAGTACATGCGGATGATGTCCGATTATAAGATCTACATTTTGTTCTGCAAGAAAATATGCAAGATCAGTCTGGCTTCTGTCAGGCTGCAGAAGATATTCAGCTCCCCAATGCACGGAAACTATCAGAAAATCACATAACCCTCTTAATGCGCTGATTTCTTCTGACATTTTTTCCCTGTTAATCATTGAAACAAGATTTGGATTATCACGCGGAAGCGGTATTCCGTTAAGACTGTGCGTATAGGCAAGAAAACCGAAAGTTATATTGTTTTTTGTGATGATTCTTGCGCTTTCGCCTTCTTTCCGTGCGCCTATCACGGTTAATTCTTCTATTGCATCAAGTAAATCCAGTGTTGCATAAAGACCGTCTCTTCCCATATCCATTGCATGATTATTCGCAAGGTTTACAATATCAAAACCAGTATCGGCAAGGGTTCCTGCAAGCGACTGTGGTGTATTAAAAAGAGGATATCCTGTATATCCGTATCTTGTGCCTGCCATTACAGTTTCCTGATTAATAAAGGCAAGATCGGCATTTTCTGTAAAAGTTTTTATTTCTGTATAAATCGGCGTAAAATCATAAATTCCGTTTACATAGGATGATCGTATAATGGAATCATGAAATAAATTATCACCGGCGGCGACAAAGGTAACACTATAATGTTCAGGTTCAATTATTACTTCGATTACTTCGTTTATATCGTTTTCATTAATGCCTTCGGAATAATCTGCAGCGCTGCCTGAAGTACGGCTGCATGAACAGATTAATATAATAAAAACTGTTAAACAAAAAAACTTAATTTTCATATATTGCTCCTATTACCCTTTGTAAACCTGAAAGGTCATTGTAAACTTGCGCATTGGTAAACCCTCTTTTTTTCAGTAAAAGCGTAATTTCATCCATCTGGCTCGGATCGGCTTCCAGTAGTAATGTTCCGCCTTTATGCAGATAATCCGGCGCTTTGTCTATTATACGTTTTATAACTAAAAGTCCGCAAGCTCCGCCGTCAAGGGCAAGGCGCGGTTCATTTTGTACTTCTTCGGATAAAGTTGAAATTTCATCAGAAGGAATGTACGGCGGATTTGATACGATAATATGAAACATATGGTATTGATTTTGAACCGAAGAATTGACAAGAGCGTCAAATAAATCTCCCTTGTAAAACTGAATATTGTTTTCTGCAAGAAGCCTGGCTGCATTTGCTTTTGCAATTTCCAGTGCTTCTGCGGAGATATCTGTTGCCGTAATATTTAATTCCGGGCATTCATTTTTTAACGATACAGCAACCGCTCCGCTTCCTGTACAAAGATCCAGTACATTAAGATTTGATTTATATGAATCAGCTGTCTGAAGGGCTGTTTCTACAAGCGTTTCAGTATCAGGTCTTGGTACCAGTACCGACGGATTTACGTTAAACTCAAGACCTCTGAATTCTTTTTTACCGGTAATGTATGCAATACATTCACCGCCGGCTCTTCTTTCGATCAATTCACAAAATGCAGCACAGGCTTTTTCCGGAATTTTATCCGTTCCTGCGGCTATTAGTTCTGTGCGGCTTTTTTTTAATACATGTGCAAGTAAAAGCGAAGCATCCAGATTAGGAGTTTTAATTTCTGCAAATTTCAAATCGGCGCTTCCCTGCGCCAAAGCTTCACGTATAATCATAACATTTGGAATTCAGGAATCATCGTCAGTAAATACATCTGATGCGCTGCTTTGCAGCAAATCTTCTTTTGCCGAAAGTTTCAGAGCGTCAAAAAGTTCTGCTGTATCGCCCTGCATGATAAGATCAAGTTTATAAAGAGTTAAATTAATCCTGTGATCCGAAAGGCGGTTTTGCGGAAAATTATATGTTCTGATTCTTTGCGAACGATCGCCTGAACCTACCTGGCTCTTTCTTGCTTCGGCTCTTTGCGCAGCGGCTTTGGATTCTTCCATTTCGTAAATCCGCGCCCTTAGTATCCGCATGGCTTTTGCCTTGTTTTTTATCTGGCTTTTTTCATCCTGACAGTGAACTGTAACTCCTGTAGGAAGATGAGTTATCCGCACAGCGGAATCGGTTGTATTAACGCTTTGTCCTCCAGGACCTCCTGCGCGCATTACATCAATACGCAGATCATCCTGTTTAATGTCAATTTCTGTTTCATCCGCTTCAGGAAGGACTGCAACTGTTACTGCCGATGTATGAATTCTTCCTGAGGATTCTGTTGTCGGAACCCTCTGTACCCTGTGAACTCCCGATTCATACCGGAGATTTTCGTATACATTATTTCCGCTTATGGAAAAAACAATTTCCTTGATACCTCCAAGCTCTGTGTCATTTGAATTCATAATTTCAAATTTCCAGCCTTTGGTTTCGGCAAAACGGGAATACATACGGTATAAATCCGCCGCAAAAAGAGCCGCTTCTTCGCCGCCTGTTCCCGCTCTTATTTCCATAATAATATTTTTTTCATCTAACGGGTCTTTCGGGACAAGAAGGAGTTTAAGTTTTTCCCTGTTTGAATCAAGTTTATTTTCAAGTTCTTTAAGTTCTTCCTGCGCAAGTTCTTTCATTTCATGATCTTTTTCTTCATGAACAAGCAGTTTTGTTTCTTCTGCCTGTTTTTCCAGATCTTCTATATTTTTATGTAATTGTACAATCTCGCTGATGTGGGAATGTTCTTTCATTGCATTACGGTAACGGTTTTGATCCTTTACCAATAAAGGATCCTGAATCTGGATATTTAATTCATCGTATCTTTTTAACAGAGAGCTCAATCTTTCGTTCATAAATTACAGTATCAAAAACGCCTGTATTTGGCAAGATAACCTGATTTATCGCCAATATTTGGAATATTTATTAAAAATATGTATTATATTATTTATAATTGTAAAATATTCAGCAAAACCATATAATTATTATCTTGTGTATTCAAAAATACAGAAATTTATGTTATATTCACATTATCTGAATTTTAATTAGGTGGAAGAAAATGAATTTATTTAATAAAAGAAAAAGATGTTATTTTAAGGCTGTATTATTTTTAATATTATTTTTCATCTTTACAAGCGGTTTAAACGCTCAAATGGAGTTTCCCGGCGGGGATTTCTGGGCATTAAATGCAGGGTTAGGAATGAGCAATATTCTTGTAGAAGGACAATCTTATCAATTAATTATAGAGCCAAATCTCTGGCTTTCTCCCGGTTTAAAGGTTGGCGCTAAAATGGGTATTAACTACAGTGCTGAAATACAATCAGAATCCAACATATTAAGTAATATACTTACTTTCGAAGGTCAGGTGTATCTCCGCTGGAATTTTCTGCGTTTCGGCAACCCTCAGAGAACAACCAATGTATTTATGCAAGGCGGCATTGGGTTATTTGCTTCATACAGAGGAATAGAACATCCGTTTGATGATGTTACATTAACCCGCGGATCTGTATTGGCTGATGGGGCAATTGGAATAACCATACCAATAACTTC
>Ga0123356_10005767_pt1 | contig 12568 bp, 8 predicted proteins | sample TergutEmb28metaG_2_FD_92546 | JGI IMG/M metagenome (GOLD analysis project Ga0123356, IMG submission 92546) | Embiratermes neotenicus P3 segment gut microbial communities from Petit-Saut dam, French Guiana - Emb289 P3 | ecosystem: Host-associated > Arthropoda: Insects > Digestive system > Gut ... | reverse complement strand
TCATCGAGTCCTTTTCTTACGATCCGGTGCATGACGTTATTTATATGCTCCGGTAAAAAGAATGGAATCTCTTGAGTGCTTGGGATTTGAATAAGTGTATTCAAGTTCCAGTTAATTAACTCGTTTAAACAATTAAGCCAAACCGGTAAAGCATAAGTCAGTTCCCATATTGGGCAGTAACCGCTGTAATCTTCCTTCCAACCTCGAAATCCGAAGTGTGGGAATACAACATAGGCAAATGCGTCCATTATTTCACGTAAAAATTGATCACTCTCTACAATTTCTCTGACATCCATATCATAAAGAATTTCACGTAGCTTTCTTGGTAGCTTACTCATGATCGGACACTTACTGATAATGTGTTCCGGTAGAATATACATTAACGGTAAGAATCTAAGATTACTGGTGCTTTGAATACTTAACTGTCCAAATTGCATTGTCATTTTAATGAACCTCCTTTCATCCATATTTGCCATCTATCTAATAACGGCAAAGCTATAGATGAAATGTTCCTGCTTTTGAAAAGTTCTTTCAAAACAGCTTAGTTCTTTCGCCTATGTTTGCCATCTACTAATAAACGGCAAAGACATATATGAATTGTTCCTATTTCAAAAAACTTTCTTCAAAAGGACGGTTTTTATATACCCTGGATTTCTAACCGGATAAATTACTCCATACTAAACGTAAAGTATGAAGCAGCTTTAAGGTCAACAATATTTTCTCAAAACTGTGATAATGTAATGATAAATCGACAAAACTTGCTGCGATAATATGCGATTATTGTATTGACTTAATGACGCATGGCGTATATAATAGGTAGTGAAAAGGGGGTGAAATAATGACAGCAGTATTTTCGGAGAGATTGAGAACATTGCGTGAAGGAAATAAACTTTCTCAAGCCAAACTCGCAAAACTTGCAGGTACGATACAGACGAATATTAACCGATACGAAAAACAGGTAAACGCACCACCGCATGAGTTACTATTATGGTATGCAGATTTTTTTGATGTTTCCATGGATTACATTTATGGACGTACAGATAAACCTCAAGGCATTAACTACACATTCAATCCTAAAACTATTACAGACAATACCGAGATGCAGAGATTTGTTGAAATGTGTTTCGATCCGAGGTCATCGATCAATGAGAAATTAAAACAAACATTGGTGCAGCTTTTGGAGGAGGAAACAAAATGAACGCAGTAATATATGCAAGATACAGTTCGGAAAATCAACGTGAAGAAAGTATTGAGGGGCAACTACGTGAATGTAAAGCCTTTGCTGAAAAAAACAACATAAAAATTCTTGACACATATATTGACCGTGCATTGTCAGCGAGGACAGATAATCGTCCGGATTTTCAACGCATGATAAAGGACAGCGGTAAAAAGCTGTTTGACTATGTTATTGTCTGGAAATTAGATAGATTTTCAAGAGATAGATTAGACAGTGCTCATTACAAAGTTATCCTTAAAAAGAATAAAGTAAAAGTATTATCGGCTACTGAGGCTATTGCCGATGATTCGACAGGAATTTTAGTAGAATCCTTATTGGAAGGATTGGCTGAATATTTCAGCGCAGATTTGTCAGAAAAAGTAATCCGGGGATTGGTTGAAAATGCGTTGAAATGTAAATATAATGGCAGTTCTGTTCCTTTAGGATTTGTTATTGATGATGAGCAACATTATCAGATCGATCCGGTTTCCGCACCGATTGTTTTAGAAATCTACAATCGATATGACAGGGGTGCAACAATAAAAGAAATCGTTGATATAATGAATGAAAGAGGTATAAAAACACCACGCAGCAAAAGAATGAGAATTGATATTATTACCGATATCCTTAAAAACCGGAAATATATCGGTGAATATAAGTATCGTGAAATTGTTATACCAGACGGCATTCCTGCTATAATCCCACAAGATTTATTTGATAGAGTTCAAGAACGTAGAGCAAAAAATAAAAAAGCTCCTGCCCGTAAAAAAGCAGAAGACGATTATTTACTCACAACAAAATTATTTTGCGGAAAAGACAATGTATTTATGGTTGGTGAAAGTGGAACAAGCCGGAATAAATCAGTCCACCGTTATTACAGATGTGTAAATACAAAGAAAAAACGGCTTTGTGATAAAAAGCCGGTCAAGAAAGATTATATTGAAAATCTTGTTATAGATGCAGTTATGGAAATGATACAAGATGATAAGATTGTTGGTTATATTGTAGACACCGTTCTCAGTTTGCAATCACAAGATAGTACCAGTTTACCTCTCCTCAACCGGCAGCTTAATGAAACAAACAAAGCGATTGAAAATATGCTCAATGCCATACAGCAAGGAGTTTTGACATCATCAACTAAACAAAGGCTTGATGAACTGGAAACTACAAAGAGTGAATTGGAAATCAGTATATTGCAAGAACAAATGATAAAACCATTATTAACAAAAGAGCAAATTACATTTTGGATCCATCGTTTTAGAAAGACAGATATTACAAATCTTGATCAACGACAAAGACTTATTGACATTTTTGTGAATACGATTTATCATTATGATGACCACCTTGTAATAACCTTTAATTATAAGGATGGTACGAAAATCATCTCTTTGCAAGAGGTTGAAGCAGCAGGCCTTGGTTCGGATATAAAAGGTCTTGCTGTACCAAAAATGATCTGAACCAAACAATGCAAACTATATATTATTAATGATATCTTATCAGGAAAGGTAAAAGTTTTTATGAAAAAAATTCTTAAATCAATTATTGCTCTTTTACTCATTATGATGATGTGTGCCGTCATGGTTGCAGCATGTTCTACGGACGGGCCCGGCACCGACACCGGCGGCGAAACACCCGGAGAACCCGGTGAAGGCGACGGTAGCGGTGGCGGAAGCGGCGGAAGCGGCGGCGGTTCAGACCGTATGGGTAATGCGCTAGCCGAACTCCTGGGGCTGCCGACAACACCCATGGCAGACAAGGATGATATAGAATTTGTTATTTTTACCCGTAACATGGGTATTCCCGGATCACAGGATAACCCGTTTCTTCGAATCGTGAAGGAGATCACGGGCGTTACAATAAATATACAATTTTTGGTAGGTGACATCAACACCACTTGGGGAACAATGCTCTCGGGAGGAATCAAAGAGGATGCAATGTTTGTCGGTGCTCTTGCTTCGGAAGCGATTGCTGCAAGTGCCATAATGCCCATCGATGAACTCATCGAAGCTCATGCACCGAATCTGAGAGAGCATTACGACCCCTGGTGGGAGCTTATGAAAGCCGATGACGGAAAAGTTTATACTGCAGAGATATGGGGTACATATGTGTCCGATTCTCTGCTTGAATTTTTTAACGGTACCGCATGGTGGCTTCAAAAGTCGGTCATCGACTTCCACGGACGGCGTCCAGTCGATTTTGACGAGCTCTTTGAATTTGTTTATGAATATATGGAAGCGAACCCCACAATTGACGGTATGCCTACTCTTGGTGTTGAGATCGGTGTCAATTCACAATCATGGCTGCTGACAAACCCGCCGTTTTTCCTTGCAGGAAATCCAAACTGGGGTGGTGTCTGGAATCGTGACGGCAGCTTACCCGGAGCAAAGCTTGATCTTGTTCCGTATCAGACCCGCGAATGGGTAGACGCAAATGCCGGACCGTATTATGCAAAACTCAACGAAATGATGCACAGGGTAACGTCTCACGGTCAGCCTGTTATCGATCCCGAGACTTTATCGCGCAGCGGTGCCGAATTTGAATCGGTGATCGCTCAAGGCAGAGTTCTTCTTATCCCCGGTCAGCAGTGGATCTGGGAAAATTCTACAAACCAGCTATCCGCTGCAGGTCACCACGATCGCACTCATGTTCCTCTCGACTTTGTATGGGACGGAGCAGAGTATAATTACTGGGATAAATCCGGAGGCTCATTCTCCGGAAATAACGGTCTGAACATTAGCTTCAACAACGCAGATCCAATAAGATTTGCCCAATTCCTGGACTGGATAATTCAAGAGGATGTTCAGCGATTCCTTTCCTGGGGTATCGAACGGGATGTATATGAAGCAAATGAAGCACTTTTAAAATCATTCGGAGTTAACGACGGTTATCATTACTACAACGAAAACGGACGCTTTGTCCGTCCGCAGGAAATGCGTGACTTGCAAGGTGACTCGCGCTGGCTCAGAAACAACATGGGACGTCAGCTTAGAGATATACTGCCAAAGATCCAGGGTACATTCCTGTCTGACGGCAATTCAACAGGTGTAGGAGATTCTCCGGAGGAATACCTGGCAGGTCTCAGTGAATATGACAGAGATTTCTTTGGTAGATTTGGTATTAACCACTTTACGGGATTCATGAGAAGCCAGCCTTTGGCGAGAGCTGCATTTTATCCTCTTTGGGGAAATGACCCGACACCGGGTTCCGATGCAGCCGAGTTTGGTACTTATGTAGGAATGTCTGCAGGAATCGACAGAGATCATATAATCCCGCTCATCACCAGCTCACCCGATGAGTTTGCCGATCGCTGGGAAGCATATCTGGTTGCTATTGAATCAATACCCCCGCATTTACTTGCAGCGCATCTGGCGTTTTATACAGACATTGCACAAAAAGCGATTGCCGCATCCGGAGGGTAAGGGGAAAGCTATAGATGAGTTCTGGAGTAGTCACAAAACCGTTATACGGGGATACATCAAATATCCTGTTCTATAAATACCCGAGAAAATTTTGGGTATCGACGGGTGGTTTGGTAATCATTCTGGTTTTGACATTGATCAATTGGGTAAGTGTTGTTGAATCATATTTTGACACTGTTCACTTTAAGATGATCGAAACAAATACCAGCTTTGGTGTCTTCACACTGCCGTTTAACTCATCCGGCGCGTATGACTGGCTCAGCATCAGACTGGCAAACACCGGCACATATGATCCCGGAGTGATGCTGAATATTTTCAGATTTGGTTTTCCTCTGCTGTATTTGACAGCTTTCCTGCTATTGGCTGTAGCGGTTATCAGATATAAATCCAAAATTTTCATTCCGTTTTCGAATGCCGGTTTTATTATTGCTGCGGTCACACCTTTAGCTTACTTTGCTTTGATACTATTTATCAATACTCAGCACAATGCAGGTTTGATCGAAAACTTCTCTGCCAGGAACTTTTTCCTGATGCTGCTCAACTCCCAGGATGTCGGTGATGCTCTGGCGCAAGGCCGCGCCCGGGCATATCTGGCCGATCACATCAGCATCTATAACGGCCTGACCGCGATCCCATGGCCTTTGATAGCTTCGTTTATTGCGATACTGGCTATGATTCTGCTTCGTAAAGACGATAAAAAACTGACAATGGTCTGGCATCAAAAAGCGTTTTTCCTCATGATCATACCCATTATGATCTATGTCTTTATTTTCAGTTTTCTCCCTCTTGCAGGATGGCAGATGTCATTTCAATTTTTCCAGCCCGGAGAAGAAATACAACCCTGGGTAGGGTTTCAGCACTTTAATAACTTCTTTGTCAGGGGCGACTTCCAGCGTGTAATGACAAATACTTTGGCCATGAGTATGATCAACCTGGTTCTGGGATTTACAACTTCGATTTTCCTCGCTCTGATGATAAATGAGATCAGACTCAAAAAGACAAAACGTATCATTCAAACGATTTCGTATCTGCCGCACTTTTTATCCTGGGTCGTAGCTGCAAGTATTATAGAGCAGTTTCTCAAGGGTGACGGTATACTTAACGATCTGATGTTAAACCTCGGTATATGGGAAGAACGCCGCCTCATCCTGGCAGAACCCGACAGCTTTTGGGGTATGCTGGGACTATCCAATGTTTGGAAGCAGGTTGGCTGGAACACTATCATTTATCTTGCGGCAATGACTGCAATCGACCCTGAGCTTTATGAAAGCGCGGAGATCGACGGCGCCGGGCGATTTAGAAAAATGTTTAATATTACATTGCCGGGCATAAAATCGACTATTCTCGTACTGCTCATAATGAGCATCGGCTTTGCACTCAATGCCGGCTTTGAAGCGCCGCTACTGCTCCAAAATGTTATGACCCGCCCAAGCGCCGAGAACATTGACCTCAATGTATTTTTCCAGGGTATACAGCAGCAAAACCACTCACTCGCAACAGCTGTTGGTATGTTTAGGACAGTTGTCGCAATAATACTCATTACTATCGCAAATCAGGCTTCAAAACGTTTCGCCAAAGAGAGTCTGGTTTAAAAGGTGAATATATGTCAGCTAATGTTAATACGGAACAGAAAAGTAAATATATAAAACCGAAATACAAGGTTAAACAAACACCCGGAGATATTGCATTTAATATCTTCAATGCGGTTTTAATGATTTTTCTCGTTGTGGTAATGTTATATCCAATGCTGAATACTCTTGCGATTTCATTTAATGAACCACTCGACAGTGTAAGAGGCGGCATCTACCTGTGGCCCAGATTTTTCTCACTGTCGGCATACGAATCGGTAATAGAAAATGAATTGTTGCTCATCGCTTTTCGCAACTCGATATTACGTACCGTCCTCAGTACCGTGGGAGGATTGTTTGTTTGTTCCGTGGCTGCTTATGTCCTTTCAAGGCGTGAATTTTTGCTGAGAAGATTTGTGACTATATATTTCGTCTTGACTATGTATGTCTCGGCGGGATTGATACCAACATTCTTTCTCTTCCAGGATTTGGGGATTCTGAATACTTTCCACGTATATTGGCTGCCCGGATTATTCGGGGCGTTTAATGTCATAGTTATCCGTTCCTACATCCAAGGTTTACCCGACAGTCTTGTCGAAGCTGCTCGCATCGACGGAGCAGGAGAATTTCGGATATTTTTGCAGGTCATCTTACCCATTTGCAAACCGGTTTTGGCAACAGTCGGGCTTTGGATCGCTGTCGGTAACTGGAACGATTGGTTTACTACAGAAGTTTTTGCGCGTCAGAACCACCTTGCAACACTGCAGCACGAGCTGATGAAGCTTGTATCTTCTGCAATGGGTGAAACAGACACTGTTAATGTCCATCCCGATGCGGCGCAAGGAGGAGGACATGTCATGACTCCTATTGCCATGCGTGCGGCTATCACAATGGTCGCAACCGTACCGATTCTCTGTGTTTATCCGTTCCTGCAGAAGTACTTCGTCAAGGGTGTACATGTCGGCAGTGTTAAGGGGTAACTGTTACGTCATTGCGGGCGTGACCCGCAATCCCAAATATAATAGAAAATATCGTTCGATTGGTATGTGTTTTAAACACTTTCAATAAAAACTATAAATATATTTTAGGAGGAACCAAATGAAGAAACGTATTTTAACCCTTGCGATCGCACTACTTTTTGCAATGACACTTTTGCCGCTTACCGGCTTTACTGCGGTAGCTGCAACAACCCCCGGACTCGAGAGAGTTGATCTCCCGGCAATCGACCCGGCTTCAAAAGCAAATAATAATGATTCAAATCAAATGGGTTGGGCAACCGAAGGCTTTGAAGACGAAGGCGCAGAAGCAGATGTTGAAGCATCGGCAATGCAACGTGCAGTATACCTTGCACTTAAAATGCCGGAAATGCCCGGATTTATGCAGTTCATTCTCCAAACACCTATGGGCTGGTGGCAGCAGGAAGATTATGACGGAGATGCACTGGCAAACTTTTGGAATGAATCAGAAAGTGTTCTAAGGCTTCCGTTCACCGGTGATTGGGATCCAGATGATGTCCGTGCAAAACTCCAAATCGCTTATTATGATGACGGCGTAATGGATCTGGGAATCACAGACCAATGGCTCGAATGTTATCCCGAGGTTGAAGAAGGAGATCTTATAGCAATCCGTCTCCCCGGCCCCGGTTTTGAAGCAAACAACAATGATGATACACAAATGGGCTGGGCAACCGAAGGCTTCGAAGGCGAAAATACTCCACTCGATTTTCCGGCAATGTTAGCTGCCCGTGCTACACATCTTGTTCTTGAAATGCCGGAAGCACCCGGATTTTTACAATTCATTCTTCAAACACCGGCAGGCTGGTGGCAACAGGTGGATATGGGTGGAGATGATCTTGCCGGATATTATGATGACGGCAAGCTCTACATCCCGTTCGTAGGCGATTGGGATCCGGCAGATGTTCGCGCAAAAGTTCAGCTCGGCTATTATGACGATGGTATAATGGATCTTGGCATCACAGGCGCATGGCTTCTCATGGGTCCTGAAGTTGAACTCGCTCCGCCCGAACCTCCGCGCGAGCTACCGCCCGTAGGATCGCTTCCGCTTGAGTTGGGATTAGGTCAATCAATGTGGGGTGACACATTTACTCAATTAGGTTGGAATGGTGATACACGTGCAATAGATCAAAAAATGCCGTTTGACGGCGGTGGTCTTACAGCAGGTCTTATGCTCGAAGCAAACTGGTTTGTTATCTATGTAGATAATGCACCGGATGATGAGATAGCCGAAATGATCCAACTCGGAATCTTTGGTAATGCAAATGGCTGGGGTTGGGATGCCGGTAGACTGGAAGCTCCGACCATTCAACTTTATGATACTTTCGTTCCCGGTGCAATTGCATTCCCGTTTGGCGGACATCCGTATGTTGAAGCAATCAGGGCTGCAGGCGAAGATGAACTCGAAAACAGAAACTTCGCATTCTATTTCCAATACGAAGGTGGTATTGAGAATCTTGGCATAACTTCTGTAATGCTTTATGCTGAGCTTCCGGTAGATGCGGCACCGGAACCGCCACCTGCAGCGACACCCGCACCGGCGACACCCGCACCCACACCGACACCGGCAGAACCAACATCGGGAGGTTTCCCGGTTTGGGGGATCGTTGTACTGATCGTAGGCGGTGCAGCAGTAGTAGCAGTGGTAGTAGTCACTGTTATAAAGAAGAAAAAAGCATAAGCTGCTAGGCAAAACAAGATAAGTTAAATAGCAAAAAGGGCTGTTGTAAAAATACAATAGCCCTTTAAGTTATGGGATACAAAGTCAAGTTCGGCATGACGGTTTTATTTCTTTTTTCTTAGACTGCAGAATGCGATGATAATAATCGCGACACTGACTACGATCAGTGCAATAGCCCACCATGGAGGGGTTTCGTTATTTGAAACATCGGCTTGCGGTGTCTCCGGTACACCGGGCTGTGGTGTTACCACCGGTGTTGGTGTCGGTTCTGTATCTCCGGAACCATCCCCATCACCCGGCTCATCCGGCTGCTGCGGCTGCCTCGCATATGCGGCTTCACCCACTTCTACGATTGCCCAAAACGCGGGTTTCGGGTCTAAGTTTCCATCAAACAACAGCGGAAATCCCTGGGCGCGCCAGCTTTGATGGTCTGCTCTGCCCCATAATGTTACACTGTCGATATGATCCGATAGTTCAACAAAAATACTAAACAGTTCTCTGTACAATTCCGCCTGACGCTCCAGATTGGCATCGTTTCGCTCTCCGAATGAATTCCATTGACCGAGAGGAAGGTCGAGCTCCGTTATAGCGACACGGGCGCCTGTTTGTGCAAAGCGGATTATTGTATCACGGACATCGTTTGGGTCGAGCCAGTTTGTCCAGTAATGAGCCTGCATTCCAAGACCTTCTATCAATAAGCGACCGGGGTCGTTGTTGCGCGGGTCATCTCTCCAACGTTCGTTAAGTTCTTCTGTCATTGATGCGATGACTTCACGCTTACCGCGAGACTCTTCATTAAAATCATTATAATACAGTGTTGCGGAGGGATCGGCAAGGCGTGTGAAGACAAATGCGTCATATAAATAATCGGATGGACATTCTCCTGCTGCTTCGTCAATTCCGTTGCGGTAAGCGATATGCCACGGCGAATTCGAGCGGAGATGTTTTCTCCACTCGGCACCGGATGCATTATCCGATACACCGTCGGTAAACGCTTCATTTACCACATCCCATGAAGTAATACGTCCTGCATAACGTCCGGCATAATGGTTTATGAAGTATTCCATATTTTCCCTTGCTTCCGCACGGGTCAGAGCGTTCCCGGAAGCATCTCCGGTGAGCCACCCTGCAGATTGACTGTGCCAAACCAGCGTATGACCATGAAGACGGACATTATTTTCCTGCGCCCAATCCACAAAACTGTCGGGACCGGATAAATTCCATTCACCACGTCTTGGTGCAACATGGACCGGTTTCATTGAATTTTCCGGTGTGACGGAATTATAATGATGCAAAAACATTTCTACAGTGCCGGAATCATTAAGTACTCCGGGCTCCATAATATTGCCGACATAGAAATAATCGCTGAACAAATCGCGTAGAGATGGTACATTCATATCCCAGCTTACAGTTTCCATTTGACCGGATATATTGCCTTCATATATACGAATATTCAATACCGAATAGTCGACATTGTCTCCTAGAGGTGTCGTTAACCGCACTCCTCTCTGCCCGTCCGTGATGCCGGTCACATACACCAGTATTGCATGAGTATTCGGCTCTCCCGTAATCACAAGAGTGGCATACGGTGAATCCGTATTCATAAAACGAAAAAGCACAGGTACATCTGAGCCAAACTCGGCAACGATAGTATAAACCTGACCTCTTTCCATCCAGTCATCTTTGACATCAACAGACTGCCAGTCGGCATTTCTGTTGCTCATATGAATTCCACCGTCGGTCCCGGCTGAATAAACCGGTCGCCCGCCGCTGGCGGCAGGCCTAATATATTTATGTCCCTCGGGGTTTGATATAAACGAAGTCACATCATCTTCGGTCATTTCCCAAATCAAAACCGGTTCCTCTTCATCGGCCGATGTGATGCCATTAATTGGAATCAATATAATAAGCATTAATACTGCGAGAAAAAACGCTGTTTTTTTCATAATTGTTGATTTTCATTCCTTTTGTCATAAATTTGTGTACTGGATATTTTAAATATTATGCTACAATATGATTGGTGTGTTGTCAATAAGATACGGGAATAACAGCAAAGGCTGATTGACATTTTCATCAATTCAATGTATGTTTGTATAAATTGTACTGTGATTCCTGTTGATACGGTTTAGAGTATCGTTTAAACAACAGCACTAAAATTAAGAGAGATTTTTTCATGCAAAATATGCTTTGGGTGTTATTTGTATACTTTATTTTGATTGTTATTTTATTGCTTGTATTTTTAATGATAACAAGCAAGCAAAAAGAAGAAAGAGACAGATCGCATCATAATTATCAACCTCATGAAAAAGATGAGAATAGTTCGGAGACGGTTGGTGAAGGTACGTCAGCACAAACGGGTACTGTTGCCGAAAATGTAGCGAATACCGAAAATACAGTGAATACTGAAGATGCCACTGTTATCGATGATACTGTGGTTGATGAAAGTTATGAAGATTCTGAAGAAACTGAATATATAGAAGAATCAACAGACGAATTCTGACAGATATACCAATGATCCGCCAAGCATACTTGTTTCAAGCCATTCGGAAATGTTTATGCAATTAAAGTCACAATGAAAGCAGGACTGCGCCTTTTGCCCAGTGGAAACCTTCTTCCGAGGGCAATTTTTGTGTATTAAAGCACTTTAATAAATCAAGGTGCAGGTTCTTCATATATGTTTGCCTTGCCAGAGCGTCGATAACAATACATTCATCCGGGAATTTATTGAAATCAACCTGTGAAAACAGTTTATCAATAAACTCCGTAAAAGGTCTTACAGTTTTTGCCGGACAATCAAACTCTCTTTCACCCAAAATGCTCTGAGCGGTGTACAGAGGCTTACATTCTATCCCGTCTCCGTAAAAACTCCCGAGATTTTCCACATGTCCGTTTGCGTGATGTACTTCAAGTTGATCATTAAATGTAAAGAGATTTGCTGTGATACTGGCTCTTTCGAACTCATAAACAAATACGGGGTTTATAACGTAGCTTGAAGCATGGGTTGCGATAAAATTGATTTCCGCTCCCGAAACCTCACCGCGCATAGCTATGGTGTCAAATGTCTCTATGTCGTTTGCTTTATAACATTCAACAACGATATTTTCTATATTTGCCGCTTCATCCATTTGCCTGCCGAGCAGAAAAAGAATATTGTGCAGGTAATGTGAAGTTGCGTTTGTTATTACAGAATCGCGGACAAGTTCACCGTCTTGCTCCAGCCGCCCTGCCCACGATGCTCTTTCGTAATAATCCCATAACTTTGGCCAGCTGATAAATATTTTAAAGCGTACCGGTTTTCCGAATTCATCGTTCATAATACGCTTTTTTATATTTCGCATAGTGGTCGAATAACTCTGTTGAAAGCCGACTGATAACGTTTTACCGGTTGCTTTGCATTTTTCTTCCAGCAAATCAAGCTGTTTAACACTTGGGACCAGAGGTTTTTCGCACATTACGTGAGAACCGTGTTTAAGAGCGGTGATGCACTGGCTGTAGTGCAGATTTATCGGTGTGCTGATGATGGTAAAATCAACATTATGAGCGTTATAACAATCATCCATCCGGCTATAAATTGCAATCTTGTCTTTGAAGCTTTCATAAAGTGACGATCTTTCCGGATACGGATCAACAACAGCCGTAAAATCAATATAATCACTTGATTTTCCGTCAAG
>Ga0123356_10005766_pt1 | contig 12570 bp, 10 predicted proteins | sample TergutEmb28metaG_2_FD_92546 | JGI IMG/M metagenome (GOLD analysis project Ga0123356, IMG submission 92546) | Embiratermes neotenicus P3 segment gut microbial communities from Petit-Saut dam, French Guiana - Emb289 P3 | ecosystem: Host-associated > Arthropoda: Insects > Digestive system > Gut ... | reverse complement strand
GTGGGATTTCTCCCAAACTGATTTCGAGTCAGCCCCGTTATGACCACTTCGATACCTCTCCGTATTGCTGAGCTATATTCGGCGATCCTCTACATTATTATGCAATTATTATAGCCCCGTTTTGCCGATTTTGGAATTACTTAGTTGCATTTATATAGCTTCGGCTATAGCAAGCCTCTCGCATAGCGCTTCATAGACACTATCTGGAATACGATAGGCAGATATTGGAACGAGCCAAGCGGCTGGTTCGTTGGGTTCATATATGATGAAGGGGCGCACAGCATTGTTCGCGCTCCATGGGAAAGCGAATACTCAGGCATAGGCAGCCTGGCTAGCAGCGTAGAGATTGGCGCATGCGTTGCTGAGCTTGTATTTCACTACCCAGAAATGCCAGAAACAGAGTTAATGGCGGCGCGCGAAGCAATGGATATAACTGTGCTTCTTGATGCTAGCGCCCTCAACCAAGACGGCACTATAAGAATCATGTTTGAAGGCTATGAAGCTATGAAGCTATGAAGGGGTGCACGCCAAGAATGTAGGTCGATAAAACGTTAAAAATACAAATACATGCAGAGAACGCTATGCAGCAACAATTAATAGCATTATAGCCACAATTATGCTATCCTACCATTAGAATCATCAAAACAATGGGAAGGGGCATAGCGTGGCTACTAAATAATAATAGCACACGCTGCAGCAAGCTCAATGGGCATTTTTAGCATTCATCACAAAATCGAAACAACAGAAAATACAGCAGATCCTTGGGTTGAAGTGAGCTTCAAAATAAGCATTAACGAATTTAACAGCGCAATAGGCGCTATGCATTTTGGCGAAATTGAGCTGGGCTTAAGGGACGCCCAGATGAAGATCGGTGGGGAAATGCTGTCCGCCCTTATTGCAAATGTGCCTGAAACAGCGCCATTATGCGATAAATGCGGCGGCAAAATGAGAAATTTAGGCAAAAGGGGCAAAAAATTCGTCTCTATTATTGGCGAAGGCACTGCAATGCGCAACTATTACAAATGCTTAGAGTGCGGATCCCACAGCTTGCCAAAAGACGATCTGATAGGCATAAAAGGGGTTTCCTTCACCCCCCAAACCAGGCGGCATGCCGCAATGCTAGCGGCATGCGCCCCTTTCAGGGCCAGCAGCATTGCGCTAAAAGAGCTGTGCGGCGTCAAGGCCTCGCCAAGCAGCGTTAGGAGAATTGCAAACGCTGCCGGCGAAGCTGAAAGGGCGCAGCAGGAAGATCAAATAAAGCAGCTTTTCGAAGATGGAAGCTTGCCGCAATCAATCGAGATAGATTGGGCGGGCTCAACAGCCTATCTTTTGTTCGATGGGGTGTCAGTGCCTGTTGTAAAAAAAGAGTCTGAGGGCAGAAAAGGCAGGGGGGAGGATGGCAGCTCAAAAACTCGCGAAGCCAAGCTCGGGGCCATATTCTCATCCTCAAGCTTTGATGAGGAGGGCAAGCCAATACGCGATGAAGGCAGCACATTTTATTTTGGGGCAATTGAGACAAGCGAGGAGTTCGGCAAGCGCGTTTTAATGGAAGCGATGCCCCTGGGAATAAATGGGGCTGATCGGATGGCCGTTATCGCTGATGGGGCTCGGTGGATATGGGGCTTAACAAGCCTTTATTTTCCAGACGCAGTGCAAATTATTGACATATGCCATGCAAAAGAAAACCTTTGCAAGCACATCAAGACAATTAATACAGACGCAGCAGGCATGGCCCAAGCAAAAAAGAACTGGTACAAACTGTTAGAAGATGGGAATATCGAGCGTTTGGCTTTTGAGATGATAAATGTGGCTAAAGCTTACGGCATGGAAATGAAAGCCGCATATAGCGCTGTAGGGTATTTTGTGGAAAACAAAGAGCGTATGCGCTATGCAGATTTTATCGCGCAAGGCTTCTTTATTGGCAGCGGCGTTATTGAGGCAGGCTGCAAAGCAATCGTTACCCAGCGCCTAAAAATGGCAGGCATGAGATGGACTGTCAATGGTGCGAACAACATTATCGCTCTAAGGTGCAAGCAGCTGTCTGGCAGAATAATTAAGCGCAGAAAAAAGACCGCATGATTTTACCTACATTTATGGTCTGCACCCCTAGCAACGCAGCTTTTTTATTTGCAGAAAATTAATTTGCCAAACAATCGCTAAAACTGTTAACAAATAGTGCGCTATAGCCTTTTATTTTGCGTCAATATATGTTATTTTGGATCAGATTAATTATTTTGGAAGAAAAAAGGCAAAAAAAAGAAGCAGCCCATTGCTTCAGCAATAGGCCCCCACCGGTATCTTACTCTATAAACATTATTATGATACCACACAAGCGCTTAAATTGGCAAGAAGAATAAGGCAGAAACGCAAGCGCTTAAACTGGCATGAAGATGGGGGCAGAAACTTGCACCTTTTGCTTCCCATATGGAAGGCTGGAAAAGCGCAATGACAAATAGGACACAAACAAACAAAACCGGGATGCTAGAGCTGTGGCTGCAAGAAATCAACTCGATGGCCGACGGAAAATACGCCAAAGCCCTAAGCCGCCTATGCCCCCTCATGGCTAGAGGCTATAGCGCTAGCGAGATTGACAGCTTTATAGACAGGCTCGCGCTGTCTGATCCCAGCAACTATGACTGCCTAAAATGGACCAACCGCAAAAATTTTGGCATTGCCACTAGCACCAATAAAAAAGAAAATAGCGCCAGCGCGAAAGCCGGCGATAACATATACAGCACAGCGCACAAAACCACAACAAAAAAAGCTGCAGGCCATGGGCCTTTAGTGCTGGCCAGCCTTGAGGATCTAGGCGAGGGGGCCTACAATCTCACAGACGGCCGCTATTTCCCCTTAAAACACGATCTCGACAAGAACGGAAAGCCCAAGCTCGGCAAAGACGGAAAGCCAAAGCTTGTCCCATCAGTGCAGTGGAGCAAAGGCTCCAGCCTAATGAGCATAGGCGAAGCTGCCGAAAAATCCAGCAGGGCCGGCGTGAAAAAGTTTGGCTATAGCCTCAGCCGCTCTTGCATCGTTGCCATAGACTTAGACTCATCTAAACACAAGCATCTGCTTGACTACTTCAAAGACAAAACTTTTGTCGGCTACAAAACAAAAGAGGGGGGCACATTGTCTGCCCATTTGTTTTTCACGACGGACAAGCTTGTCCCTAGGATCTTAAACGCCTTTGGCCTTAAAATAGACCTTCTCGGAAACGCGGGCAACTATTCCGTAAACTTTGACGCCGACAAGGCCTACAACAGGCTGCCGCCAGCGCCTTTGAGCCAAGAGGTAATTGACATGGTTTTTGGCGTGCAGGGCAAAGGCTTTTTCAAAGTGCCTGAGGGCGCTATAGACGTAGGCACTGAAGAGCTGGTGGATATTATTCGCAATGGCTATGGCGACGCCGCTATTTTTGCCCCAGCAGGCTCAGGCAAGACATACGCTGAGCATTTGGCGCTGCAGGGCATGCAGCCAATACAAATACCCCTAAAAATGAAAAGGAGCCCCCTTGCAGCCGAGGAGGCCGCAATTAGCGAGGCTATGGCAAATGCCCCAAACAAGATCATTGGCCCCGCCTATACTGGCTATGCGGACGGAAAAAAGCTGTTTATACCGCTGTCTACAAGGCACTCGGCGCTTAGAGAGCTAAAGGGCATGGCCCAAGGCGGGCAGCAGCCTATAGCAGGCGGCATTTGGGAGTATATGAAGTTTTGCGAGCTTCAGCTTGACATATGGGAGTGGGAGAAAATTACCATTATTATCGACGAGGCCGGCATGCTTTCCACAGCGGACTTTCATAAGGCGAGAGCCTACAACGCGCCCCTTATGGACAAAGCCAGGGTTGCGGCAATGGGCGACTACAACCAAACCAAGCCGGTCGGCAAAAACACCAGCTATTTAGAGCAGGCGTGCTTTTTTAGCCCTACAGCATTTAAGTACCGCCTGTACCAAAACTTCAGGAACAAGCAGATGTTTGGGCTCAACTTTGTCGACGGCGATTTTTACAGCCATACAGAAAGCTATGTAGCGCCCCTGTCTGGGGAGGCGCAAAGCGGCATTCGCGCTGTTGCCGAAGCCTATATTGAGAAAAAGAAAAGCCTGGCTGACGGCGAGAGCCTGTCTGTGCTTGCATTCACCAACAACAGCGCCTACGACATTGCCAGGGCCATTAAGGAGCTAGAGAACGGGCCGGAACAGCTTGTGCCTGTCAACCTTGACCTTGGGGGGCACAAGCTGGCCAACTCCCTTTACGCTGTAGGGGAGGCTGTCTGCTTTAGGGAGGCTGCCGCTGTCGCAGGAAAGCCGCCTATCAGGCCTGGAACCTACGGCATAGTAACTGATATTGCATCAAACGGCGTCACTGTGCAGCCTGAAGGCATGGACTTTAAAGTCATGCTTTGCGAAAACGACGTTTTGAAAATTGCCAATATGGGGGTTAGCACGATACACAAAAGCCAGGGCAAGACTATTGACCATGTGATAGTGTATTTTCCTGAAAACAAGCTTAACAGCAGGGCGCTGCTGTACACGGCCATAACAAGGGCCAAAAGCTCGCTGAAAATATACTCTTCAAGCGCAGAATACATAAAGGGGCTGCTCTCAAAGCCGTTTGAAGCCTACAGGGAGGAGCCTTTGAGCTTCTCAGGCTTAATAAACGACTTGAGCGTGTACAGCCCTGAGGAAAAAGCGGGCAGGATCTTAAGCGCCATAACGCTTCAGAGCGGGATAGAGCATATTTCATATCAAGACGCTGTAGCCACGCTTGGCGATGAGGGGGAGGCCTGCCTGGCGCGGCCTGGCGTTTTGCTTAGCCTTATCGCCCACCGCCTCTCGCATATTGAGCCTAGCGACAGCCTAGGCCTTGGCGCCGGGCTTGGGCATGCGATGGCCCTTTACGAACGCCACGCATCCCCTGAATGCGACTTCAGCCTAAGCGAGTCTGTTGACAGCCTGAATTGGATAAAGGCCATTGAAGAAGCCGCAGCCGATGAGGCCTTGCCGCTTGACGCTGTGGCCGCATCGCTTAAATACCTTGAAGGCAACGGCGGCTATATCCCGGAGCGCCTGGCCACCCCTCAAGCGCGCTACAGCTGGATGCACATGTGCTGGAAGTCCACGGGGGACAGCGAAAAATACGACAAAGCAATGGGCGCGAACATAAAAGGCGTCCACCGAATGGGCATCTTTAAGATTGCCTCAAACAAGCTGCTATTGCAGCGCATTGAAGCGTCAGCCTCAAGCATTGGCATCGAGCTTGAGGAAGTAGGGCGAAAGAAAAGCGAGACAAAGACAAGCGGCATTGTTTTTACGCAAGAGGAGCTAAAGCTAAAAAACCAAGAGCTAGCCGATAAATACGGCATATCGGTAAGCAGCGTGAAAAATGTCAAGCGAAGGCAGAAGCAAAGCGAGGGGGCCGCCCAAGAAGGGCAGCAGGCCCAAGAAAGGCAGCAGGCCCAAGAAAGGCAGCAGGCCCAAGAAGGGCAGCAGGCCCAAGAAGGGCAGCAGGCCCAAGAAGGGCAGCAGGCCCAAGAAGGGCAGCAGGCCCAAGAAGGCGGGGCCGCGGGCATATAGCCTATTCATATATAGCTTATAGCTAGCTAATAGGCTAATTTTTGCATGCTGCCCCGCTCTATTAACATGCGCTATAGTTCGAATATATATTCTTAATATGCAATATATTGCAAAGCAGCTGAAATTATAGATGCTGCGTGCGAATCGGCTGCCTATTGGTTTTTCCTTTAAGCTTTTCGGCTGCGCAGCATTTCATCATTTCCCCCTCGCCGCCTGGCTATTTCTGGGAATATGATTAGGCAGGCGGCAAATAACCCGGCAATAGAACATGCGTGCGGGTAATAATGCAGCCTATTCATATATATACTAATATGTTGCGAATTGTCCGAGCATTCATTCGGAACATATGTTTTAATTGTAAATTATGGCAAAACCAGCGAATGCTGCCATTGAGGCCTTCGGCAAGGCGCAGCAAAGCAAAAGCCTCTGCGTAGCTGCCGCGAAGCCGGCTCGCGCCTGTACATGCTTCCTGTACGGCCTTTTTGTTTGGCTAGCCGCCGCCATAAGCAAAAAGGCCCCGTACGCAGCCAATTTGGCATGCCTAGGCGCTTTTAGGGGGCTGTACGAAGGCGTGCGCATAGCCATAGCGCGCTGGGGCAAGGCTGGCGCCGAAGCTGCAGCAAGGCTAAAAGGGCCATTTACCGCTCGCTTGGGAGGGCAATTTAACACAAGCTTTGTTTTGTTAAATGAAAAAACGGCTTAACGGCGCTGTTTTTGCCGCGCAGGCCCCTTTTTATGCGCAAAGCCGGGCACAAAAGCGCATTTTTATGCACAAGGCTGTGGCAACAGGGCGCGCATAAGCCATTTTTTGAAGCCCAGCGCCAATTAAGCATGTTTTCATAACATGAACGTGTTTACACTATGTAATCATGCAAACATTATGCAATAATGATTGATTCGATGCCTGGCATCGGCTGCAATAGGAGGCATAAAAAAGCGAATGGGATGGATACGATGGCGGATGACAAAATGAAGAGCATAAGATCCTCTTTGAAGGCAATAGAGGCATTTGAAGAGATATCTGCAAGCTTCGAGAGCCAAGGGCAAGCTTTTGAGGCTGTAGTCGCAAGCTACAGCCTATATGCAAGAGCAGAGAGGAGCCCTGGATTCAGATCAAGCATAGAGGCAGTGGCAATGCACACAGCTCGGATTCAAGAGCTCTACAGCGAAGCTGTGAAAGCTATAGAGGACGCACGGGAGGCGGAGAGGCATATAGCAAGAAGCCAGGCAGACGCTGTGTCTGCAGCCATGGAAGCCCTGGCAGCCGAAAAGAGCGGCGCGAACGCAAGGGCGGAGGCAGCAGAGAAGGCCCTTGAAGCTGCAAAGGCGGAGAATGAAGCGCTGAAAGCCCATGCTGCATCGCTGGAGGCGCAGCTAAAAGGCCAAACAGAAGCTTCAGGGCTCCTTGAGGAGCTAAAAGCAGCCCTTGCTATGGCAAAGCAACCCAGAGGCAAGCAGGGCTAAGCCTAGAATGGCGCTTTTTTGAACGCCGCAGCGCATTGAAAAATGCTTTAAAGCTGTAGGCAGCTTGGCTGGATGGATAGCATTGGCTTAAGCGAAGGCAAAAAAGGCGGAGGCGATAAAGCTGGCTTGCGATTTTTTACGCACGAAAATTGCGGCAATGTTATAATGTTTTATACTTTAACCTAATACGCAAGAAGCCGCCCGCTTCTATAAGCGGAGCGATGAATTGCGAGGTATAGCGCTGTTTGGCTGGCATGCGCCATTATATTGCGAAATATGGCAAAAACCATTTTTCTTCGCTAGCGAACATGCTGCAATATAGCATTCGAGCTAATAATTGCCTAAATAAAAGGTTTGCAGTACTGTTGGGGCAACAGGAAGGGTTTATCCTTAAAAACCCGCCGCCTCGGAAACTGAAGCCCTGTAAAAGCAGCATTTCCTTTCAAAGCAGCTTATGGCTGTGAGAAGGGTTGGGGACGATTAGGGGAAGCTCCCGCCTCAAGCGCTTACGCTAGGCGGTGAGTGGTTCACAGGAGATTGCGACGGTTCTTCATAAAACCTTGATTTTCTTATAAAGCGCCATAGAAAATAATATTGAAGTAAAAATAATGATGCCTAATATTAGCAAATCAACTCCAAAACTGCCTAAAGGCCAAAAATTATCCATTATAATCCATTCTTTTGGGTTAATGACATATATCGACTTAAAATACCGCTCACACAGAATTATTAGGAAATAACAGCCTACAAACGGCAATATATATCCAACATAAGCTGACAGCAAAAGGCTTGAGGCTAATGCGCCTATTAGCGAGAAGAGCGACCCAAAAAGGAATAATGTTATCAACTTTCCTCCTATATCTACAAACGCCATTGTTTTATAGGAGGCATTAACTGTTTCTAATGGGAATAGTGCAGATGCGGAACACACGAAAAACAGCATGGCGCCTATCAAGAGCGATAGCCCCCCAGAAATTATTACTGCTGACACCTTGTTTGCTATATAGCTTTTTTTGTTTGTTCGTATGAGTGAAAATTTAATATTGCCGCTTTTAGCTTCGTCTGCAAATGACGATGTATATGGCAAAGTGCATAGCACAGGCGACAACAGCAAAAACCAGTCATTCTTAGCAGCAGCTAGAAAGAATGAATTATGGCTGCCTTTCTCAATTATGAACCTTTGATTGGCTATATCAAAAAATGAATCCCAGGATGCTATGGCCAAGGCCATAAATGTGCCAATAATAGCTAAACAAAAGCGTATGCTTAATAATGCTTGTTTTGTTTCAGCTAAATAGCCTTGGCAAGCCAATTTTTCCTTATACATTGCGAACAGCCTCCACGGGGCTTAGCTTTGTCAGCTTCCACACAGGATAGCCTCCAGCAACCAAGCCAATTGCCAGAGAAAAAATGCATGATGCTAAAATTACCAAAGGCGAAATATGTATTTCTGCGCTTATTTTTACCACACTGCCCAATAAAAAAGACTTTTGATAATTATTTATTATAAATACAGTTATATAACTAAGAATAACGCCTATAACGCCGCCTATTAAGCCTAGGATGCCTGACTCTATTAGAAACATAAGCCGAATTCTATTTAAAGGCATGCCGATAATTTTATAAATCGCTATTTCTTGCTTTCGTTCCAAAACATTGGCAAACATCGTGTTAGCTATGCCTATTGAGGATATTAGTATAGCGGTGAGGCCCAAGATTATAAGCAGGTTTTGGCGGCTTGCATGCTCTGATGCCATAACGCCTAAATCTTGAACAGGGCTGCTGACGGCTAGCCCGATTGATTCAAGCTGCTCTATTATGGTTTTTACGCTGTTTATATTATCTGCCCAAAGGATTATCTGGCTATATTTTGAAGAGCTCAACTCATATTTATCTGAAAGCTTGCGATTTTCCCTTATCATTTTTTTTGCGATCTCAATATTCATATACGCTGAGGCATTATCATCGCTGATTCCTACTATTTTTGAGCGATAGCCCCTGGAAATAGAAAATTCGCCTTCGGCGCTATACTCATTGTGCATTCCTAAATAAAAATTTATGCCAGTGTTTACAAGGCGCATAATATTGCCATCTCCGGCGCTAGAATCTTCTTCTATTGATGAAGTCTGGCCAATAATGCTATTGGCGCATTTTTTTGAGACAACTATTTCAGGCGACGCTGAAGAGCTTGCAAACGGAAATCCGTACACAATTTTAATCTGTTCTGAAAAAACTGTAAAGTCAACAGCGTTGGCATAGGCGTTTATTTTTTCCCTTCCTAGTTCAAAGGCGCATGGGATTTTAATTACTGGAGTAACTGCTTTTACTCCTGCTAAACTGCTTATGGCCATAACAGTGCTGTCATTTAGCTGCTGAGAATGCTTGCCGCTTCCGGGGTTCACATAAACACATGTGAACGATGCGCCTCGAAAAATAGTATTTTTATATTCCTCATAATTCGATTGCCCTATTGAAACCATTAAAATAATACAGGCAATGCCAATCACAACGCCTATAACAGTAAGGGCCGCTCTTGATTTTCTTCGTTTTAAATTCTTCAGCGCGAGTCGGAGAATATCGCTACCCCTCATCTTCCTCTACATTTTTTCCCCTCTTTATTTTTTGTGCTGCCAAAAATATAATCCCCAGAAGCATAATAAGGGCAGAAACTATTATGATCGAAATCCACCATTGCCCACTCGAAGGTTCGTTGGGGTTTTCTTTATGGCTTGGCGAGTTTAAATAAAGCGGCTGCAATATAGTAGACTGAAATTTTTGTTCCTTTGATGATTTGCCCTTATATTGATCCTCATAAGCCAGTTTCAAGGTTCCGGAAATTGGCCCATATTTTTCTGTTTGCGTAGATTTAGGAGAAAACTGGGCATTCGTGTTAAGGTCGGCGACAAGTACATATATTTCCTCTGTTTTAGCAGTTCCAGCTTCGACTGTCCCAAAGAAAAATTTGCTTTCAGGCACAAGGCCCTGGCTCTCAATAATGCCTGTAACGTTATAAGCAGCGCTCCTGCCAGTGTTATAGCAAGTTAGCCTCAATAGCACAACTTCGCCCGAAACCGCCTCCTTTGGAAAATCAAGCTTTTCAAAATCAATCTCAAGCGGCTGCTTGGCTTCAACAACAGTATTTTCATTAAGGGAATATGTATTCCCATTATTGTCGTCGTATTCTACTGAAAGCGCTAGATTCTTAATTTCAGGGGTAAGGCTATAAATCGCTTTCATATTAAATAAAATTTCTGTGGATTCGCCCATATTCAGCTTTTTGATAAAAACAGGCCCTTCCAGGCTGTCGGGGATTAATTCATTGGTGCTGTCGCTTATCGAAGCTTTGATATTATAGCTTACGCCATTTAGGCTGGTTAGCTTAATAGAAAGCTTGAATGTGTTCCCTGCGAAAACTTCACCCTTGTCAACACTATACCCTAATACTCTAATTTTTGGTTTCGCTGGGGCTGCAGCGCCCTCTTCAGAATCTGTTGAGCCTGCAGTTAAAGTCACATATATAGGAAAAGACTGTTCGCCCTCCCTGCCATCTGGCAAGATATAGCTTATATTTATTCTGACGAGATATTTGCCGTTAGAATAGTTTTTTTCCAAGGGCAAATTTAAGTCAATTAAATAGGCGTCTTTATTGTCCGAATAATTATTTACAGGTTGTGAGCGCAGCTGAACTTCCCTCCTCATATTTACAAACCGAAACGGAGAGGATGCTGTATCTCCAAAATCAACATTTATTGATATGGCGCTGTTTTTAATACTGTCGGCGCATAAAAGGGGCAGAACAATATTAACAAAACCATTATTTTCCTCTGGCACATATCCTTGAGAATATGAATTTTCCATATTGCAATATGTATTGTTGCCGTCAATAAAAAATGCATTAGCTATAGGCTGCAAATCTTCATTTGATGCAAAAACACCCGTCATGAAAACACATGAGCATGCAAGCACCAGAAAAAATACCTTTTTCATCATTTTTTTGCGCAGGCTACCCCTGCCTATAATGCGGAGGGAGGGCTGCGCAGCCTCGCTTCCATTAGAATTGCTTTGTGTTATGCTGGCAGCGCCTGCTTCCTTAAAGATCGCGCCCCTAATAGCCGATAAAGGCTATTGCAAGCTTCTGCTAAGCGCTTTCGGGGCTCTAAGCAGCAGTCTATTGGCCGCTGCTTGCTATTCTCCCATCTGAGAAACAAATCATCCTGTCTGCACATTCAGCTTTTTCCATGTCATGTGTTACCATGATGATAGTAGAGCCATTTTCAGCAACTAGATTTTTAAAAGCCTCAATGATATTATTTGCGTTTTTTATATCTAAGTTGCCAGTAGGCTCATCAGCGAAAACAATTGGCGGATTGTTTATGATGGCCCTTGCTATAGCCGCTCGCTGCTGAAGGCCGCCTGAGAGCTGCTCAGGAAAAAGCCCTCCATGCCCTGCCAACCCTAGCCGCTCCATAAGGCCTAAAACTCTTTTCTCTCGCTCTTTGCGTTCAACGCCAATAATTGTTAATGGCAATGCTATATTTTCTTTTATTGTTAAAAAGCTTAGCAAGCCATATGACTGCAAAACATAGCCTATGTTGTTAAGCCTAAAATCAGAAAGCTTTTGCTCTGAAAACTTGCTTATAGCCTTTCCATTCACAATAACCTTCCCAGCGCTAGGCCTGTCAAGGCCTGCCAAAAGGTTTAAAAACGTTGTCTTTCCGCTGCCTGACGTGCCAACAACAGCGCAGAATTCGCCTTTGTATACCTCGCAGCTCACCGAGTTTAATGCATATATTTTTGAGCCGCCTGATTTATAGATTTTTGTGACATTTTTTGTTGTAATTATAGATTCCAAACATTAATAGCTCCAACAATATTAATAATAAATAGCGCAGAATCAAAGCCCCCGGCGCCGATCCATTGATTTCAGCCCTTTACAGCTTTTAGCGCTCCGCCATCCATTTCGCAAACCGTATCGCATAATTCTTCGATGTCAAATGAACTATGGCTTGACAAGAGTATGCTTTTTCCGTTTAGGCGCTGCTCCTTTAAGAGCTCATGCATGGATTTAACCCCATTTTTGTCAAGGCCATTAAAAGGCTCATCCAGAATAAGGATTCCGGGGCCTTCCATCAATGCTTGGGCAATGCCTAGCCTTTGGCGCATCCCCAAGGAATATGTTGACACCATTTTTTTTGAATCAGGATCAAGGCCAACTGCCTTCATCATTTTTCTTATTTGCTTGTCATTTATTTTGTTTTTAATCGATGCAAGAAGCTTTAAATTCTTAAATCCGCTGTAATATGGCAAAAATCCAGGGGATTCAATAATAATGCCCACATTATCAGGGAAATCGCAATCCTTGCCTATTTCATCATATTCCACCAAAATTCTTCCCTTTGTAACTGGAATAAAGCCGCAAATGCATTTCAGCAAAACCGTTTTGCCAGAGCCATTGTTGCCAACAATCCCATGAATCTTCCCTTCCTCAAAGTCGTGGGATACATCTATGAGAGCCTCATAATCGGCAAACGCTTT
>Ga0123356_10005765_pt1 | contig 12570 bp, 8 predicted proteins | sample TergutEmb28metaG_2_FD_92546 | JGI IMG/M metagenome (GOLD analysis project Ga0123356, IMG submission 92546) | Embiratermes neotenicus P3 segment gut microbial communities from Petit-Saut dam, French Guiana - Emb289 P3 | ecosystem: Host-associated > Arthropoda: Insects > Digestive system > Gut ... | reverse complement strand
TTCCCGAAATCAACCCCCCCGTCCCCCCGACAAATTCCCCCCGGAAAAGGTAGAGTGGTCAAATGCTACGCCCCCGTGACAACCTCCCCAGCCCCCCGACACCTCTCCCCCCCCGGAAAAAACCGGTAACCTTGCACACAAAACGCATAAAACGCATAAAATTGTGTTTTGGGCAAACTTAAGATGTTTTGACAGTTGACAAGATAAGATTTTTATACTATACTGTGAAAGTTGTCGGTAATCCCCCTCATGCGGAGGTGGCGGAATGGCAGACGCGCAGGTCTCAGAAGCCTGTGGTTAATTCTCGTGTGGGTTCAAGTCCCATCCTCCGCACCACTGGTGTTAAAGATTGAACACCAAAACAGGCACTGCTTATGGCAGTGTTTGTTTCATTTAGGGGGACAAAGTCCTTTTTGCCGGCTTCAAAGGTCAGATAGCCGACGATTTGGTCATCCTCATAAACGAATACTTGGGTTACGAGATTGTCTATTATCTGCTTTTGGTAACCCTTATCATTGGGGTCGCCTTTGATTAGCCTTGCGATGAACGCAAGGATTTTTTCTTTTGTAAGACGCAGGCCGCGCTCTAAGGCAATTTTGGATTTCTGAACATAGAGGTCGTTTAAGAAAAGCTCCAGTTCGCCCATTTTCTTTTCTATGGTGGCTCGGAGTAAAGCATTTTTTGCCTCGATAAAAGAGGTCGTTAAGAACGTATCGCAAGGTCGAATAAGCTATCTCGATTTCAAGCTCGCCTTTCTTGTTGTACTTCTTATCGCAAGTCTTAAACTTGTACTGACGGGAGCAAGCGTAATAGCGGTGCTTTTCGCCTTTCGTTCCGCTTGTTCCGCTGATGCCGAACATAGAAGCCTCGCAATGCTTGCAAAGCAGCTTGCCCGACAATAAATACGATACGTCGGCTTTATTCGCTGCGGGCCGCTTTTTGGTGATTTCAAGCCGTTCCTGCACTTTGTTAAAAAGCGCGTCCTCTATAATGCGCGGATAGCGCACAACATTTTCCTCGCCGTCCGCTTCGTCAACCCCGATATACTTTCGGTTGCTCAAAGTGTATTGAAAACTATTCAGCGTAAATAATCCGCCCTTATTGGTGCGGTAGCCTAATGCGTTCAATTCCGCTACAATCTGCACTTTTCTTTTTCCGTCTGCGTATTGCTCGAACATATAACGGACGGCTTTCGCTTTTTCCCCGTCAATCACGGGCTTTTTGTCCACCACCTTGTAGCCGTAAAGGATAGAACCGCCGACAAAATTGCCTTTTAAGCGGCTTTCCCTCATGCCCCTTTTGACCGTTGCGGACAGGTTGGACGAAAACATCTCGGCAACCATTTCAAGCAAGCCCTCTAAAAGCTTGCCCTCTGGGCTGTCCGAAATAGCCTCTGTCGCTGAAATAACCTTAACGCCCAATTTGCCTAAATTGTGCTTATGTACCACGCTATGGTATTTATTCCGCGCAAAACGGTCTAAGCGGTAAACAAGCACATACTTAAATTCGCCCTTTCGCGCGTCTTGCAGCATTTGTTGAAACTGCGGTCTGTTGTCGCTTGTTCCCGTCGTGGCTTGGTCAACGTACTCGCCAATGACAAAATAGCCGTTTCTCTCGGCGTATTCCTTGCAGACGCGCAACTGCCCCTCGATGGATTGCTCCGTCTGCCCTGCGCTCGAATACCTTGCGTAAATGACTGTGTTCATGTGGGTATGCTCCTTTGCGGAAATTCGCTTTTTTGCCTTTCCGCTCTTAGTCGGAAAAAAATGCACCGACGGGCGGAATTGTCAAGGACAAGGCGGGCGGTTTAAGCTTCGGGGCGATAACCGCGGGAACGCTCCAATGCCAAACGGCGAAAACGAAGCGCCGAAACGCACACGCATAAATAGCCGCCCCTTGACAACTCCGTCCGTCGGTGCGACACACCCACGGAGCGGAAAGGCAAAATAAGCGAATGTTTTACCGTGCTGCGGGTACGGTTGCCGACAAAGCGTAACACAAAAATATGCGGCTTGTCAAGGTCATAAAGCCCGTATTTTTGCCCATGCCTCTAATAATGCCCATAGGTACAGAAAACAAGGCTTTTGCGGTATTCGGGAACAACTACGCCTTGCGGCGCACACGGGCGGCGAGCGTCTTCGGGGAGCGTCTGCGAAGCAGCCCCCAAGAGCCGCCGCCCGTGCGCGTTCAATCGCTGCTGTTTTGGCATAGAGCATTAGTGATACCTCTATGCTCTGCGTTCTATCTTTTTATGTAATTTTATACTATGTCCTTAGCCCCCCTCGTGACATGGGACACCTATGTAATATACCGCATAGCGCGCGCACACACACGAGAAAATATTACATCTCTTAGCCCCCCTCGCAACACTCAACACCCATGTGATATACCGCATAGCGCGCGCGTGCATATATCTGCGTTTATTTTTCGCTTGACCGCAACGCGACCATACAAATTAGGGGGCTAAGGAATCACTACGTCCTTAGCCCCCCTCAACACACAACACACCTATATTACGTAATAGACCGAGAATTTAATCCTCTTTTAGATATTAAAGACAATTATCCAAAGTATGTGGTAACCCTAGATAACTACTGGCAAGAAAATAAAAACGGCGTAGTTGGTATCCATTTAAAAGACTTTTTGTTAAAAGAAAGGTTTTAAGTTACCGCCGATTAAAGCGCGACTGACAAATTTGGCAAAATTTGTCAGTCGCGCTTGATCGGCGGTTTGCGATATGAATGCCGAACGGCAAAAAGGGCTGTCTCACGAAGAAAAACGTGAAACAGCCCTCATTTTTTTCAAAGGAGCGCTTACAGCTCCATGTTCGAACACAAACCGGCCGAGCAAGGCACGCCTTGCCCCTACAGTTCTTTTGTATCCGGACGCAATTGAATACGATTCCTAATTCGCGGGCCGCTCGGGAAGCTTGCGACCCCTACGAGACCCTCCCCCTAGTACCTTTGAACCGGACGCTTGTTCCGCTCTTCTTCCTTTGCCTTTTCTTCCGCCTCGCGCTTGGCGCGGGCTTCCGCGGCCGCGGCGTACTCACGCTTTTCGCGCTTCTTGTTTCTAATGACAAATACTGCCCGCAGCGAAATGCCCAAAACCAAAAGTCCCGCGCCGCCAATACAACTATAGATGATAATCCAAATGATTCTCTGATCCATTTTGGTTTTAACCTCAAGCGGAACCGTCGACACCCTGCCGACCTCGTAATTCGCGCTTTCTCCCAGGCGGGCATAAATATAATAGGTCGACTCGGGCTTAAGATCCTGCAAAATATTGTACTCGTCCCGGTATTGCGTAAACTCATACCCAAATACGGTAGCACCGCTGTCGGTGACCATGGGCAGCCCGTCCTTGCCGAGTATCGGACCGGTCAGAAACCATTCCCATAAATCTTCCTCTCCGTCCTTCGGCTCTACGAGCGTAGTCCGGATGGCGAATTCCATCGGCTGCCACGCGTTGGAAACCGTCGAGCCGGACGGCGCCCTTACAATGATGCTTTTATCCGTCACGGTAATCGTATTCAGCTTAATCATGCCCGCCATGTCAATCTCTTCCGGCTTGTCGGGGTCTGCAGGCTTCGGCGCCCGCCATTCAACGGTGCCGCCCGCCGCCCGCATAATTTCAATCTCAAGCCTAATTGAGCTCTCAATGCCGATTCCGTCGGTTAACTTAACGGTAAAGCTGAAGGGCTCTAAGGCGGGGCTGGCATCGACCGGCGTCCCCATGACCCTGCAAATCTCATTCGACGTGCCCGATTCGCTTAGGTAAAGCCCGTTCGGCAACTCGTCAAGGTCATCCTTAGCACCCCAATGCCACTTAAACCCTTTTTCACCGGCCATGCCGACCGCCTTTAACGAAAAGAGCGATTTCCCGCTATTGTCTGTGTACGGTTTGCCGACGGTCGCGGCGGGTATGGGCCAACTTTCACTAATTTCGGCGTTGTCGGACTCTTTGACAAACTTGGCGCCCTCCAACTTAAAGCGCGTAAAGTTAAACCCGTCCTCCACATCGTCATCCGGCCCGCCTTTGAGTAAGTAACTACTTTTAAAGCCGGGCAACTTAAACCCGGGGTCGTCGTACACGGGTTTGGGCGCCGGACCGTTGCGTTTATGGGGCGTAATCGTCCAAGGGTTTCCGGGCCCCGTCTTAAAGAACTCAACCTCGGTTCCGTTGATTTCAATTTTAGATAAGCCCTTAAAATAGATGTCCATCGCCGAAATGTCTTGCCCGTCCCTGTACGTGTCGCCCTTGGCTTCGGGATTCGCCTTGAAGTACGTTTGGACGCGGGTTTGGCTATTGTTGTTGACAAGGCTGACGGCGGTTGCGGAGGTGATTTTCATCAGCCCCGTGGCGCCGATTTGCACCAGATCCGCGGTCTGCGGCGGCCTTTTATCGTCGTACTCCTGCGCAATATAGAGTTGCATACTTTGAATGAGGCTGTTAATATCGGCATACCTGCCGTCATAATACTGCAACAGGCCGCCCCAGGTGGCAGCGGTAAGTGATTCCGTCCCGTTAAAGCCGGGGATCTTGCGCACAAGGCTCGCCAGCGGAAACTCCCCGGAGCTCACCAAAAGCGGCGTCCTTGCGTAGGCGACGTTGTTGGAGAGCTTGGCACCGGAGCCGTTGCTGCCCATAATGCGGCCGATTTTGCGCGCGCCTTCAATGACCTTTGCAATGCTGATTTCTTCATTCAGCGCGACGCAACTGCTTATGGAGCCGCCATAGACGAAGCCCGCGATGCCGCCCGCGCCTTGGCCGCCGGCACCTGAGGTTTCGGCAACGCCGCCGGGAGTACCGCTGACCGAGCCCAAGACGTAACAGTTGGCTATCTTGTTGGTATCAAGGGGATTCAATCCCATATAGCCCGCAATGCCGCCGGCAGTTCTGCCTCCCAAAATCTTTACGTCCGTCATACAATTCCTTACGGTAGCATTGCCTTCCATTTGGCCTACCATGCCGCCGGTGATTCGTTTCTGCGTTTGCTCGCCCTGTGAGGCGTCGATGACGCCCCCGACAAAGCAGTTTTCGATGAGCGCGTTGCCGATCATGCGGCCCGCGATTCCGCCGATATACCGGGAATAGTCAAAACCGGTCCGCTCTTGATTGTTGTTTCTCGGGTCAGAAGTCGAGGCAAAGTCTATGTTGACGTCCTCAAGCCGCAGGTTTAAAATCTTGGCGTCGCCGGACAGCCCGCCGAACAAAGCGGCATAGCTATATTGCCCGGTAATCTGCCCTCCTTGACCACCGGGCGCGTTGGTTTGAAATTCTAAGGTGCTGCCGTTGCCGCCGTTCGGATATCTCCTTTCTCCGTCTCCCGGGAAGGTAACGTTAGTCCGCGTGACCTTCATGCCTTTGATGGCAAGGCCTTTGCCGTCCAGCGTGCCGGAAAAATACGGGCCTCCGACGTCGTTGCTTAACCCCTCGATTTCCATGCGGCCGAGCGGCTTCCAATCGCCGCCGACGCTTAAATCGATATCCTTTGCAAGCGCGTAATGGTCGCTTAGGCGGTATCGAATCCAGTTCGGGTTTGTCTGCGTGCCGGTATTAAGCGAGGTGCCTATTCTTGCCAAATCCTCTCTGTCGTTGATGATATAGGGGCTTGCCACAGTGCCTGCACCCGTCAACTGCCCCGCCGCGTACACCTTGGCGATGTTTTTCGGCGCGGGGAACAGCGCCGCCGACACCGCCAGCAGCAAAACGGCGAGCAAAACCGCGGTAAGTGCGCCGATTTTGTAAAAGCGCCCAAGTTTTGTGTAATTTTTCATATAGAAACCTACCTTTAATACGATATTTAAGCGTACAAAGATATTGTATCACGTTTTTTTAAAAAAATCAAGAGTTTAACGGGATTTTTTGTTTGACAAAATCGAATCAAAAATGTAAAATACAGAATATAGCTTTCAGTTGGCAATCGGCAGTTTTCAGTTGGCAGTCGGCAGTTATACTGCGTGATTCTTCGAATACAGTTGACAGTTTTCGGTTATGTTTTCATTTATCCCCTAGCCTCTATTCTCTATTCCCTAACCCCTACCCCTAACCACGGGGGCTTAGCTCAGTTGGTAGAGCATCTGCTTTGCAAGCAGAGGGTCAGCGGTTCGAGTCCGCTAGCCTCCACCAGACGTGATAGAAAACGAACCATCTCAAATAAAGTACATTTTTATTAAAGGAATGGCAGGTTTTCTAAGCAAAAAAGGCAGCGCGTAAGCGTTGCCTTTTTTGCTATCGTCAATCCAATACCCACCAAGTAATTAGAACGGTAATTCGTCGGCTTCCTTGTCGGACAGCGGTATCAAATCGGTTATTTTTGTTTGCTTTGGCGGCGGTACGGGCTTGCCGTCCTTTAATTCGTAATGCCATTCTAAAAAGCCCGTAAAATGAATAATGTTTTTTATACGCTGAATAAAAGCGTTATATACTTCGGGCGTAGACTGCTTTTCAAAAGTATAAAGCCTGTCAAGCGGTAAGTTTGAAACGATATATACCTCGTCAAAGCAAGCGGTACGGTTAGCATATCGGGCGGGTAGATTTACGGGGAATTTATCAAGCAAATTATTCAAAAAGGTAATGTCTATCTTGCCCGTGAACTCGTCCAATATCAATATTTTTTGGTTTTGATAGTCCTCGAATGTGCCGCGCTCGTAGTTATTAACACGGCAAATATCGTCAATGGGGTACTTTTCATATACGAATGTCGTCTTGCCCAAGCGCGTACCGCCGTATATGAAAGTAACTTGAATGTCGCGGAATTTTTGCCCGTGTTCCTTTTTTAACTTGTCTTGTCGGAATTTTTCTATTTTATCTACGCCGTATTGCGCGTAAAGCGCGGGGAACTCTTTTTGCAATTCCATATTTGACGCGCCCGAATGTAACCGCTCAAAAAACTTTTCCGTGTTTGTTTTTTTCCCGTCTTTTTCGGGAGTATCAAGGGCTTCTATCGTGCTGACGCGCTCATCGGGGCTGTATAGGTGCTTGCCCTGTTTTTTACAAGCGGGAGTGTCGTGTATCAAATAATCGTATGCGCTTTTTGGGATAGTGCAACGCTCATAAAAAACAATGCCCATATCGTCCGTACCGAAAGCCTTAAACCACGCGCCCCGTTGCGGTTGCCCGAAATGCACCAAAAAATGATAGTGCGGTTTTTTTAATTCGTCCTTGTTTTCCTGTTTATCCTTGTCGTGCAGTATATAGGCATAGTGTTGTATATCTTGCGCGGTAATAATTGCGTCTAATTGTTCTTTGTGGTAACAAGTTCCAGACCACCAATTTGAACGGATTTTTGAATAGTCCATTTTGGAAACTCCTTATATTATAGATATAGGTGTCAGTTGTCAGTGGGGGGCTAAGGACGTAGTGTACTTAGCCCCCCGCAGTTTTTGGTATTATTCGTCGTTTTCGGGCGGCAGCTCGTCTACTCTTGCGCCGCAGGAATCGCAAATAAATTCCTCGTATAAAAAATAGGTGTAATATTTGTTACACTCTATACAGTAATAAATAATCATAATTTTTTTTCCTTGTGTTGCCAACGGCAGCGCGAAGCCCACGGTACCAAAAGCGCGGCGGTTGGCGCGTGTCGGGGGCTGCTGCGCAGACGCTCCCCGACAGATCGCGCCCCACGCCTACGCTTTACAATGTTTCGGAGTTTGTCAGCTCAAAAATGCGCTCTTGACGGATTTTGCAGTATTGGGAAAGCGCGTTTACGACGGTTTTTTGAAAGACCTCGAACTGTTCAAGCGTCATTCCGAGTTTAACGGCAATACGCTCGTCAAAATAAAAATCGAAATAATTCATTGAAACCCAAGCAGCGTGTGCGGCGGCATAGCTTTTGTTTAACCGCTTTAATAACGCCCTGCGCTGTTTTCTTTTCTGTCGATTAGATAATAATTGCGGCTCGTTCATTCTCTTTGTTCACCCCCTCTGTATAGTTTAATAAAATCGTTTTGAAATGCCTTGTATCGTAAGTAAGCGACTTGACGGGAACCATAAAATCGTGTTCCAAAATCTCGCCGTATTTCATATCGTGATATTTATCCTCTCTTTCGGGTGGCGGCAGACACTCTAACGCACTCTCGTATTTGGTATACGAAATCGCTTTAACGACCAAAAAATCCCCGTAGTCTTTGACCCCCAAAGCGTGGATAAAAATTCCTTGCTGTTCGCGGATTTTATCCCACGGGCGGTTAAGGGCTTGGGAATTGGTATGGACGTGCGAATTATATAGGTGCCGCCGTAAAGCTAAGTGTATGGGCATTTCACCGTAATTCGCGCACAATTCCTTATTGTACTGACAGCCGAGATACACCCCCGCGTCCGAAATATAAAAGTGGTAATTTTCCTCAAAATTGGGCGCGAATTTTTTAATATCGCCGCTTATGAAAGCGGGATATTCGTTGCCGCCGACGTGCAAATCTTTAAGGTCGCGGACTTCGGTAAGGTCGTTGTAATAGATATTGCTGTAATTTTTCTTGCCGTGCAAATTCGCCACATGACAAAAAATAACGTCCTTTCCCGTACCCCTTAAACCGTATACGGCGACGTCGAAATTATCAAAAGCGTTTTTCAGCCATTCGTTTTGATAGTACCAATAATCCGCTTGTTTTTTCTCTTGACGGCGGGAGCGTAAGCGTATTATAATGACAATAAACACGGCGGCGAGAATCAGCAGGACTAACCCCGCGCCGCCGTACATGAAATACGTTTCCATGATTTTTACTCCAAGTTTTTAAGATTTTTTGCGTTTTTGGAACAGTAGCCGAAACGGCGCGAAAATGATACGGATAAATCCCTTAAACAGAAACCACGCTAATTTTAGCAAAAGCGCAATTAGCAGTAAGATTGCCGTTATCATTTTATATCGCGTACTTGCCGCGCCCGTTTGAGCATATTTACGCCCTTAATGACGAAATAGAGTATCAAGAACCCTGCGAGAACCACGCCGACAATGATAAGCACGTCCAAGAAGTTAGATAAAAAGCCCTTTGACGTACCGCCCCCGCCGAACAGGTTTTTGAACGCCGCGCCGATAGTACCCCAAAATCCAAGCGATAAATCGTTCTCTTTTAGGTTCATAGCGCGTCGGAGCGCGTCCTCGTCGTCCATTCTATAAAGCATTCGGCTTGGGTCGATTGCGGACGTATACATTCCCATATCGCCCATCTTTTTTAGAATATCGTCACGACTTCGCGGACTGTAAGGCTCTACGCCGTCTAAATTCATCAAGCGATTATCCGAGTTCACCGTTATACGATTCCCGACCACATCTTTGAGTTCCATTGTCGCCGGAAAGAAGCGAATCAGTAACAGCGTTTCGCGGTTAATAACGGCGTAAGTGGCGTTTCCGACCACATACGTTTTGCGGTTCACATAAAGCTCGTCGCCGTTTTCATCGAATACGGGTTGCAATACGCCGTCCGCGTCCTTAACTTTCAGCTTTACGATTTTCTGTCCCGCCGGCGCGTCGTGGTCTATGGAAAATTCCTTGCGCTTCTCTAATTCCTCGCGCAACTCGATTTGTTCCTCCTCGGTCATATCCGCCCAAATTTCCTCGACTATCTCGTTGTACTCCTGTTGCTGTGCAGGCGAAGGCGCGGGCGGCGTGTCGGGCGTTCGTTGTCCGGGGTCGTATGCGTCCGTGATGTTGGACGGCGGCGGGTCTTTGGGAATGCTCGTGACAATTATGGCGACAACCGTAATGACCACCATGACGATAGCGAGAATCGGAATCCAATACCATGTCTGCTCCGCGTCCATCTGTGCGCCGTCTTGCCCATAAGCCACAGGGACAACCCCATACGCATACGGCGCGATACCGCGCATATTGCTGTTACCGTGCGCCATCGAAGCGACGCCGCTATTATTGGCGCCACTATAACGGTATGAAACCGGACTTGTTTGAATCCCTTTGCCCGTGTACTCCACGGAATCAAGGCGTAGCGGTTCACCGTCCGGCGTAACGGCGGTGGCGACGGTTGCGCGGCTCATGTAATCGTCACGGATTGCAACCAAATCGGGGTTAGCCGAGGTTAAGTAGAGTAGGAAAGCACCGCCTTACCGTATTGCTACGGCAGGTTTGCGCAGACCCCTCCCTAGAACCGTACTTATACCTCTCGATATATACGGCTCGCCCTCAATGCTAAAAAAATCTTTCAAAACCCTTATTTTCCTTTTCCATGTACTTTCAAGTGGCAATCGTAGCAAAGGACTATGGTTTTGCGCCTTTTTGCTATCATAATGCGCTCCCAATGCTCTTTACCCTTGAGATTTTTCACTTTATTTACATGGTGGAGTTCGTATTTTTCACTGTTTTCACTTCCGCACAATTCACAAACTTTTGCCTTTAACCGTTTCTCGAAAGAGGTAGTAATCATTTTGTGTTTCGTCGTGTCTTTCGATATTGTGTCATCGGCTATGCTGTTTTTGCAATTTTGATACTTCGGGAAGTACAGCCGTTTCTTACCTGTCTTATTGGTATAGGGTACGCCCCAGCCATTGCGACCATCGCGAAACTTTGTCTTAATTTTGCCAATCGTGCTGTCATATTTAGCCGCAAAGGTTTTTAGACAACTGTACTCCATCAGATAGGCAAAATAATTCAATAGCTTGTAATTACTTGCCAAACTATAATAATTGCAAATTCCTCTCAACTCGGCGTTGAATGTCGCCATAATTTCAAGGTCTGTAAGTCGGATAAGTGCTTCCCGTTTTATTGGGTAAAGTGCGCCGTCCTTTACTGATACCGCTTCAATTTTGAACAAGAATTTTTCTATCTTGTCTTTGAGCGGTATCGTTAAATCTACCGTATGATTGAACGTACGTTTTGTAAGCCCTCCGCAGCCTTGGCTCGGCTTGATTTCTCCGCTCCGCCTCACCTTAATGTCATACCCTAAAAATCTCGCGTTTTCACTGCTATGCGTGATTAACGTTTTTTCCTCGCTTAATTCCATTTTCAGCTTTTCGCCGATAAAGGATTTCAACTCGGCTTTTATCCGTTCGCAATCGGCTTGACTTCCGTTTACGCCTATGATAAAATCGTCTGCATAGCGGATATATTTAATCTTTTTATCCGTTTGAGATTTTGCGGGTAGCGACATCATTATCGCACGGGCTTTTCGCCATTCCTTTAGCAATTCTGTACGCCTGTCGGCATTGCATTTTCGATTTATTTTCTCACGCAATGACCGAACAACACGCTGTTGCGCTTCGTATTCGGGCGTATACAGGCTTTTACGCGGCACATAAAATTCTGCGCTCATCTGCTCAACTTTTTTATCCAATTCATTCAAGTAAATATTTGCCAGTATCGGTGATACAATGCCACCCTGCGGTGTCCCGCTATGAGTTTTATTGAATTTCCAATTCTCTAAATACCCGGCTTTTAAGAATTTCCAAATAAGCTGAATCAGCTTTGCGTCCTTAATTTTGACGTTGATTATTTCTATTAACCTTTTATGGTCAATATTATCGAAACAGCCTTTAATATCTCCCTCGATAAACCACTTTGAGCCGCTAAATCTGTGCTTTATTTCGTCCAATGCCGTATGACAGCTTCTATTCGGTCTGAAACCGTGCGAAAATTTGCTGAATACAGGTTCATAAACCGCTTCTAATATCATGCGTAGGACTTCTTGCACTAATTTATCGGTAAAAGTAGGTATCCCCAATGGACGCATTTTCCCGTTCGCCTTAGCGATATAGGTTCTGCGCAAGGGTTTTGGGCGGTAGTTTCCGTCGGTAAGACTTGCGATAATTTTGCTAATCTTATCCTCTGAAAAACCGTCAGCTGTATCGTTATTAACGCCTTTTGTAGCCGCTCCGTTGTTCGCGTAAAGATTTTTGTACGCAACGTAGTAGATGTCGGCGCGAAGTAAATAACGGTATAGTCTTGTAAATACTTCGTCCTTGTTTTTATTAGAGTTTTGATTGATTTTCTCTAAAATCTTAATGGTTGGTTCCATGAGGTATTCCTCTCTAACTTCTTTTAATTTTAGAACGCATTGACTGCTTCCCTTCGCCATGTGGACGGCGTTACCGTCCTCGGACTACTACGGAAGCTCCGTTACCATATTGGATTTTCAGCGTCATCTCTCTTGATTACCTTGAGATTTATCACCTTACGGCATTACGCATAGCCCTTTCGGACATTCCAACTTAGGCAATCCCCAGTTAGCGTTGTTGTTAGGTGCGCGGATTGTCGGATATGCTTTTATTTCTTTAACAGCGGTTCTCCGCCTCGTCACATAGGTTTGTTAATAGACCGCAAGTATGAGACTTTTACTTGCGTTACCTATGTCTTGGGTATCAGGCAACTTTCCCAAACCCTCACTGAAAGGGAACTTGAAACTCACATTCAACAAATCAGTTTTATCCTCGTATCCGCTTGTCATAGCGGTTCAGTCGTGCCCTTTTACCTTTGGACAACTTACCGCATTCCTGCCGTGCTATTTTCCCGTGTCAGCTTTCGCCTTTCGGTTAAGCAGGTTGACTACCGCTCTATCGTGCGGTGCAGTACCTTAATCTGCATACAACAACGCCCTATCTGGGCGCACGTCCCACCAATAG
>Ga0123356_10005764_pt1 | contig 12570 bp, 10 predicted proteins | sample TergutEmb28metaG_2_FD_92546 | JGI IMG/M metagenome (GOLD analysis project Ga0123356, IMG submission 92546) | Embiratermes neotenicus P3 segment gut microbial communities from Petit-Saut dam, French Guiana - Emb289 P3 | ecosystem: Host-associated > Arthropoda: Insects > Digestive system > Gut ... | reverse complement strand
GCCGACATCAGCCGCTTTGGTAAAGATACCGCCGCCGACACGGGCAAACACTGCCATGACCGAAACACCCATTCCGAAAGTTATCATGGTTTGCGCAATAACTTCATCGCTGGCTCCGAACACAAACCTGAGAATGGTGTACCATGTAATAACTTCCAGCACCTGGAATCCGTTGACTACAAAACCCATGACCGTTCCGGACGAAAAAGCTACACGAAGGGCTTTGTTCAAACCTTTTGTAGCAGCCTGAGCGGTGCGGACATTTGCCCTTGTAGCAACCTTCAAACCTATAATACCGCAAAGCCCGCAGATGAAACCGCCCGATAAAAATGCAAAAGGTGTAAACCGGTTAACAAGCTGACCGTCACTTGCAATTGAAAGCACAAGTAAAACCACGAACATGAAGCCGAAAAAAGCAGCAACTGTAGTGTACTGCCGTTTTATATAAGCATCAGCGCCTGTACGGATGGCCTTTGCTATTTTTTTCATGACATCATTACCCTCAGGGTACTTCATCACCTTGCGTCCCTGGAAAAAAGCGAACAAAAGCGAAACAGCCGCTCCTACAAAACCTACGAAAAACAAATTTTCGATCATCTTATTTAACTCCTAAATTAACAGGTTATATAATAACATCAGGAAATTTAAAAAAAGTCAATGATGCTTATATCAGTGCAAATAGCGGTTAATTACCGTTTTTTGTCTGTTTTTATAAAAAAGCATCTTTTTTTTCATTGCGGTTACGGGTTCTGCATGATAGAATATTTTTATGAACGCAGTATTTTATTCACTCGGCGCAGCCGAGGAAGTTACAGGTTCCAAGCATGTGCTTGAGATTGACGGGCAGAGTTTTTTGATTGATTGCGGCGCATTCCAGGGTTCCAGAGCAGAAGCGGATCGTAAAAACAGGGAATTCGGCATCGCGGAAGATCGAATTGAAAGTGTCATTTTAACGCACGGGCACTTTGACCATTGCGGTCTTTTACCGTTGTTGGCAAAAAGGGGCTATGAAGGAAATGTTTATGCAACTCCCGCATCAAGGGATATTGCAAGTCTTATAATGATGGACTCTGCAAACATTCAGGCAAGGGACGCAAAGTATCTGAAAAGCCAGGCTCAGAAGAAAGGGCAGAAATTCGACTGGGAGCCGCTTTATACTGAACAGGATGCGATTAAAGCTGTAAGCCATACTGTCGGAATTTCATACAACAGACCGATGATAATCGGCGACGGTGTAACTCTTGAGTTCTACGACGCAGGGCATATTTTGGGTTCTGCCATTGCTTCGATTACGGTAAAAAGAGGAGGCGAAGAATTAAACATTCTGGCTACCGGAGATTTAGGCCGCAAGGGCAAGCCGATTATCAGAAACCCTGCGATTCCCAAATCAACTCCTGATTACATCATCCTTGAAAGCACATACGGCGACCGTCTTCATGAATCGACAGAAGATGCAATAAATAAACTTGCAGATATTGCAAGACGGACAGTGGAAAAAAAAGGAAAAATCCTTATTCCTGCTTTTGCAATTGAACGTACTCAGGAACTTGTTTTCTATTTCCATTTACTGGTTGATAAAGGCACAATCCCGGAAGTTCCTATTTTTGTTGATTCTCCGATGGCAACTAACGCAACGACTATATTTCAGGTACATCCGGAATGTTACAATCAGGAAATTAAAGATGCATTTATTAAACATCATAAAAATCCGTTTGGTTTTAACAGTTTGCATTTTACTACAAGCGTGCAGGAATCAAAAGCGCTTAACGATCATCCCGGTCCTCTTATCATAATTTCTGCGGACGGAATGTGCGAAGCAGGGCGCATCCAGCATCACCTGATGCACAATATAGAGGATCCTAATACAACCATCATGACTGTCGGTTACATGGCAAAAGACACGCTGGGCAGGAGAATCCGCAACCGCGAAAGCGAAGTAAAAATACACGGTGACTGGTACAAGGTAAAAGCGCGTGTAGAAGAAATTAACGCATTCAGCGCCCATGCTGATTACCGGGAAACACTTGAATGGCTGCAAGCCGTGGATACATCAAAACTTAAAGGAATTTTCCTGGTTCACGGTGAACGTAAATCCCAAAACTTCCTGAAAAAATATCTTGAAGAAAACGGTTTTCCGAATGTAGAAATTATCAAATACGACAAAACGTATGAGTTAAATTGAGGAATAAAAGAAATTTTACCACGAACCACACGAACTTTTCGTACAAAACTTTTCTTCTGTTCGTGTGCGAACCGGAGGTTCGGGTTCGCGTGGTTCGTGGTTGAATTCTTAATTATTTTTTATGTTAAAGAGTTTTTCAACATCAAAAGAAGTATTCTCGTGGATATCGGGGTTTATCAACCTTGAACGCGGGCAGAAACCCAAAAGTTTCCGTCTTGAACGTATGGAAATACTGACAGAACTTGCTGGAAACCCGCACCGCTGCGCTCCTTCCATTCACATAGCCGGTTCAAAAGGCAAGGGATCTGTCACAAGCATGTTAGCTGCAATGCTGACAGCCGCAGGGCTTCGCGCCGCACGTTACATGTCTCCCCATGTGACTGACATCCGCGAACGTATTTGCCTGGGAGACGGCAAAAACAGCGTTAACTTTTTTGACGAGGATATTTACTGCTGTGCAGGCGATGAACTGCGGCACATTGCAGAAACATTGCTTCCTGCCGCAGTAAAATCGCAGCCTTCTGCGAATGTGCTCTTTAATCCAAACGCTCCTGACGGTACGCTTGATCATTTGCAAAACGAACGTTTGAAAAACGAACATTTGAAAAATGAACGTTTGAAAAACGAATGGTCAGGCTGCGAACCTACTTTCTGGGAACTGTTAACATTGCTTTTTTTTCTTTGCGCAAGACAGTCAAAATGCGATGTAATGGTTGTCGAAACAGGAATGGGAGGACGGCTTGATTCAACAAATGTGCTTGATCCATTAGTCAGTGTTATTACATTAATCGAACTGGAACACACTGCATTTTTGGGAAAAACAATTAAGGAAATCGCCGGAGAAAAAGCAGGAATAATCAAACAAGACAGACCTGTTATTTTGGCAAAACAATGCGAAGAAGCCCTGGAAGTTTTTAAGAATACCGCAAATGTAAAAAACAGCCAGTTTTTTTACCTGCCGGAAATCTCAGAGCTTTCTGATATTAAGATAACACAAAATGGAACAGAATTTAATTTCAACCTTTCGTCTTCTCTTCTTTGCGATCTTGGCACCTTTGCTCATAATATTAGCTGCGATAGTAGCTTGCGAGAACCTCTTTCTCTTTCAATCCCTATTCCCGGAAAAGTCCAGGCGGAAAATGCTGCTCTGGCAATTACCGCAATCATGATTGCTTTTCCAGATATCAGCGAAGATGCAATCCGCTCAGGACTTGCAAACCTGAAAATCCCTGCGCGATTTGAAAAAATAACTCCGGCGCATCAAAATCCTTTTATCATAGACGGCGCGCACACGCCGGAAAGTTTAACACTTTGTACAGAAACATTCTGTTCGCTGTACGGCGAAGGCGGTGTTCTTATCTTTGGGTGCGCTGCAGATAAAGATGCAGCCGCGATGGCTAAAATTGCATATAACCATTTTTCAAAAATATTTATAACTACACCCGGATCTTTTAAGGTCAGTGATCCTGACAATGTATATAGGATTTTTTCAGACATTACTGGATCAGATAAAACAGTATTTTTACCTGATACGCAGGAGGCTGTCAAACAGGCAGTTGATTTTTCAAATAAAGGTAATTTGCCAATACTGGGGACAGGGTCATTTTATCTGGTTTCGGAAATCAGGAAGTATGTATAAAACAATATACTAAACTAAAGATGTGAGTTAGTATTAATTATATGTTTAAAAGAAAAACAAAAATAATATGTTCTATTGGACCTGCATCCTGCAGTGATGAAGTTATGCACGGTCTAATCCTTGCCGGTATGAATATTGCCCGTGTTAATTTTTCTCATGGGTCGCATGAAAGTCACCGTCTTTCAATTGAATGTGTCAGACGTGTATCCTGTAAATTGGGAATACCTGTTGCAATACTTCTTGATACTAAGGGTCCCGAAATTCGAACCGGGCTGGTGGAAAATGACGGCAAGGTAATTATAAACAAAGGAGATCCTGTTTGTGTAACTGTCGATGAAAGATTTACATCTGCAGTGCAGGATAAAACACCTGCGTTTATTTCAATATCATGGAAAGATGCTCCGCAGAGGCTTCAAAACGGTCATCATATTCTTGTAGCGGACGGGCTTCTTGACCTGGAAGTTAATGATGTTGCAGGAGATATAATAAATTGCTGTGCAAGCAATACCGCCGAAATCGGCAGCAGGAAAAATGTCAATCTAATCGGCATACATGCAAGGCTTCCGATTATGAGCGAACAGGATAAAAAAGACATTGCCTTCGGCGCAGAAATGGATGTTGATTTTATTGCGGCAAGTTTTTTAAGTTTTCCGCATGAAGTTATAGAAATTAAGAAATACCTGGAAAGCCTTAATTCACCTGCCAAAATAATTGCAAAAATTGAATGTGAATACGGTGTTAATAACATCAGGGAAATTTCACAGCTTGCAGACGGGGTTATGGTGGCGCGCGGTGATCTTGGCGTACAGCTGCCGACAGAACAAATACCTCTGGCTCAAAAACATATAATCAGCATGTGCCGCAAGGCAGGAAAACCTTCGATTACTGCTACTCAGATGCTCGAATCGATGATTGTAAATCCGCGCCCGACACGGGCAGAACTAACCGATGTTGCAAATGCCATTTTTGACGGAACTGATGCTGTTATGCTTTCCGGCGAAACAACTATCGGCGCTTATCCTGTTGAAGCTGTAAAAATGATGGACAAGATTGCATGCACAGTTGAACAGTCGGATGAATTCCGTCAGCGCATGAAAAATATCCGCCATGAATGTTTTTCTGATGAGCAGAATCCAGGTGAAAATTCCGGCATTATAATGTCGCGTTCGGGAGTGGAAGTATCATCCAATGTAAAAGCCAAAGCAATTGTTACTCCGACACTTGGCGGCAACACTGCGCGTCTTCTCAGTGTATTCAGGCCGGATCAGAGCGTGCTTGCGATTACATCCGGCGAACGGGCTATGCGCCAGATGCAGCTGTACTGGGGAGTTTATCCATGTTATGCGCCTATAGCCGATGAAACAGAAAGCATGATGCAGAACTGCATAAGGATTGCATCAGAAACCGGGGTTGCTGCCATATCGGAAAAAATTGTTCTTGTTGCAGGGCTGCCTTTGCAAAGTCCGAATATGGTCAATACAATTCGTGTCATATTATTGGGAACGATTCTTGCCCGTTCCAGTTCCGGCGGTTTTTCAAATCCGGATATTACCCGTATCACAGGCAGGATTGTCTATGCCTCAAATCCGGAAGATGCCCGCAGAAAAATTATCAATCCCGGCGATGAAATACTTGCATGCAGGATACTTACAAAAGATTTTATTCCCATTATACGCAACATAAAAGGAATTATCTGCGAAGAGATTTCGGAGATATCAAATGCGGATTTATTCGGCATCAATTCAAATCTTGTCTGGCTGACACATATAAGACATGCTACGGAAAAACTTGAATCCGGTTTGACAGTAACGATTGATGCAAAGGAATTGCTTGTTTACGAAGGTTCGGTGTAGGAACATCTGATGTCAAAAAAAAAGAATACCGGATATGTAAAAAAAGCCAGTTCATTCGTATACTGGATTTTAAGAGCTGTTTTTAAACCCGTGCTTTATCTCCTGTATGGATTCAAATTTGATTATGAATCTTCAAAGGATATCAGGCAGCCTTGTGTAATCCTTTCCAATCATCAGACTGTTTTTGATCAGTTTGCGATAGGAGTAGGTTTTAAATTCGGGCTTAACTTTGTAGCCACTGATACAATATTCAGACATGGTTTATTAAGCTGGTTTATGAAAGTTATTGCACGTCCGATTCCGTATTCAAGAGGAAACCAGGATTTACCTGCTCTTAAAAATATGATGTATGTGATTAATAACGGCGGATCATTGGTGTTGTTTCCTTCGGGTAACCGGAGTTTTTTCGGCGATGAAAGCACAATTATTCCCGGGATAGGCAAGCTGGTTAAAAAATTTAAAGCGCCGCTTGTTCTTGTGCAATTAAGAGGCGGATTTAATACGCTGCCGCGCTGGAAATTGAAGCCCAATAAAGGAAAAATGACAGCATCCGTAACAAGGGTTATACAAAGTGATGAACTGGCTTCCATGGCAATAGAAAACATTGATGAAGCAATAAAAAAAGAATTAAATTTTAATGAATTTGAGTTTAATAAAACACAAAAAATTATTTACCGCGGACGGCGTAAAGCGGAATATCTTGACAGTGTTTTGTTTTATTGCCCTGAATGCAGAAGTATGACGGGTTTGTATTCAAAAAGCAATGAATTTTTCTGCAGGGATTGCAGTATGAAAGTGCGTATAAATAAATATGGTCTTTTTGAAAAAATAAATAAAGCTGATGGAATTCCGGAAACAATTCTCGAGTGGAGCCTTTTACAGCTGGATTATATAAAATCATTTGATTTTTCCGGCTTCACAAACAAGCCTTTATTCTGCGATAATAATGTTATTCTCCTAAAGGCTGAACGTGTAAAAAAAGAAACTCTTTTGGGAAAAGGAGATATTAAATTATTTGCTGATAAAATGAATATTTGCGGACAGGACTTTCTCTTTACAGAAACAACAATGCTGGTTCAGGGAATCCAAAAGCTGATTATTTACAATAAAAACAGCGTATACGCAGTTACAGCTCCATTAAGAACAAATTTTGTTAAATATATGATTTGCGGTTACCGCATCAGAAATATAATCTTAAAAAGTGAGGGTGATTATTATGGATATTAAATTGTTCGGCGGTTATCTCAATCTGGAGAATGAATACCTTTCATTCGGCGTTATTACTGTTTTAACAGTATGTTTATTTATATTGTTGGCAAATATAATCCGCAGGAAGATTCCGTTTTTCAGGCGGCTGCTTATGCCGACTGCGGTCATTGCCGGTTTGCTTGGGCTTGTTGTCAAGGAAGTAATTCTTGCAATTTGGGGTTTTAATATTTTTAATGAAATTACATTAAATTCAATTGTTTATCACATGCTGCCCATTGCATTTATTTCATTGTGTCTGCGTGACAGGGATAATTATTCCAGAGATTTAACCAAAGATGAAACAAAATACAAGCGTGTTTCGGCCGCAAAATCCGGAAGCCTTTTTGCCAGCGCTTATCTTTTGCAGGGGATTGTCGGTATTGGAGTAACTGCAATATTGGCGATTACAATTATGCCTGAGTTGAATATGGGAACCGGAATAATGCTGGCTTTGGGTTATGGGCAGGGTCCGCAGCAGGCAAATGCCACAGGTTTTATATGGGACATGGCAGGGCACATGTCAGCATGGGGAGATCGCGCAGCAAGAAATTACGGACTTACCATTGCGGCGCTTGGTTTTGTCTGGGCATCAATACCGGGAATTTTTCTGGTTAACTGGATTGCAAAAAAAAGAGGCATTTCCCGGAAGAGAGATGAGTTTCAAAAAAGCGGCGATGTTTCCAGTTATAATATCGAAGGACCTGATGAAGTTCCTTTATCGGAATCTATCGATAAATTTTCATTGCAGGTTTGCATGGTAGGCGGTGTGTATTTTCTGACAATAATGTTTATTATCGGAATCGAAATATTGTTCCGCTTTACAGGTATAACTTTTCTTATCGATCTTATTCCGATTTTCTGGGGGTTTGCGTTTATTATCGGAGCGCTTTTGGCGCTTCTTGTCAAATTGATTTTACGCCGCCTTATCAAATCAGGAATCATGCACCGTAAATACCCGAATAAATACATGATGAACCGTATCAGCGGCGTTTCATTTGATCTTGCGATTACATCCGCATTGTTTTTAATTTCAGTAACAACACTTGGTACTCTCTGGATACCTGTTTTACTGATGACTACAATAGGAGGTATTGCTACATGTCTTCACTTTTACTTTCTTTGCCCCATTATTTACAAGGATTATAAAGACGAAGCGTTTTTGGGATTTTACGGCTGTCTTACAGGAACAATTGCCAATGGAATGATTCTTATCCGTGAAATTGACAGTGATTTTAAAACACCGGCTGGTGATGATTTGGTTTTAGGTTCTTCTGCAGTAATTGTATTCGGATTTCCGCTGCTTCTTCTTATTGCACAGGCGCCAAGACAGGGAAATTTATGGTGGGTATTTCTCATTATTGTCGTCTACTTTCTTTCCTTGCTTGTCTTTTTGCTTAAAGATGTAATCTTTAAAAAGAAAAAGGTAAAAGAGGATTTGAAAAAATAAATATTACAAAGTACTGGTTCAATTATTTTTTATTTTCCAGTAATTATCGGTTTTTTCAAATTTGCATGCAGGGAAAGTTATTTGCCTTCCGTCATCATGAGCCAGTTTTATCTGGCATACAATTGGATTTACTTCGGCAATTCTCCATGATTCATTATTATGTGTTATGCGCATCCCCTCCTGCGGAAGGTTTCGCTGCTGTTCGCTGTAAAAGCCGTATTCATAAAACAGACAGCATAAAAGCCTTCCGCACGGACCGGATATTTTTACGGAATTAAGTGAAAGTTTCTGATCTTTTGCCATTTTAATGGAAACAGGTTTTAACTTGTCGGAAACGCAGTGGCAGCAGTAACCCCGTCCGCAGACTCCAAGACCGCCGACAACCCTTGCTTCATCGCGCACTCCTATCTGACGCAGTTCAATCCGCATTTTAAAAACACTTACAAGATCCTTAACCAGTTCGCGGAAATCAACCCTGTTTTCGGCTGTAAAGAAAAAAAGTATTTTTGGTTCTTCCAGAAGATAATGTACCAAAACCAGTTTCATTTCCAGCTTGTGATTTTCTATTTTTTTTCTGCAGATATCAAATGCATCCGATTCCAGCTTGCTGTTGCTGCGTGATTTGTCCAGATCTTCGGTTGTTGCAGTTCTTACAATCCATGCGATTTCCGATACAGGAGGCAGCTTGCCGCGGACAGAACCGATTACCTGCGCAAGATCGCGGCCGTAACGGGTAGGAACAATAACCATAGTACTCGGGTTCAGGTTATCTTCACGGTAAACGGCAAGAAAAGTTTCCTGCGAGTATAACAGCCTGAGTCTGTAAATTGGAGTATCCGGAGCAATGGAATCAATTCCGGCATCTGCTCCTGTAATTATATTTTGTTCACGCCGGTCATCTTCAAGAGCCGATATATCATCATCTTCTATATTGTCATATTCAAAACCAGTCATTTAATTTTCCTTATTGCATCAAGTCTATCAAAAGACCGCGTATTTCCTCAAGCCGTGAAATTAATTCCATTTGACGGCCCTGGCTTGATAAAAGCATGGCTGCCAAATCTTCCAGTTTTTTGTCAACAACCATGATAATTGTATGCCGTTTCTGAGACATCGCTTCCGGAGTACCGCGCTGACCTTTAAATCCCGGTTTTAGGAATTTGGGAAGTCCTTTTTCATGTTCAATGGAGTATGTATTTTTTATTATATAATTGATGAAATTCCGCACTGCCTGTTTATATTGCATGATTTCTTCGGGCAGCGGACGGTTTATCAGCATATCGCCCGCATCGCGGACTTCGTCCATTAATAAATTAATTGCATTGTCCGATGCCGGAAGATCTTTTATGGGACCAATATCTTCTGCAGTTTTGCCGCGGAGATTGTCAAACAAACCGGAAAATTCGGTTCTCTCTCCGTATCTGATTCCTTTTGTCTTTTTTTCACCTGTTTTTGCCTGCGAATATGCTGCAGGATTCATGTAAAAAGATGTATCTGTTCCGTCTATTTTAGCCATATGTTTTATTAAAAACAGGCAGGATTGATTTAATGCCCTGCGCATCACGATGTTCTGACATTGTCTTTGCCCAGATATCATCGCTAGTGCATACAGCCACTCTGCCGTTGATAAAACAGCCGTCATCGGCTTTTATCCTACGTGTAATAATATCACCTATGATAATCGCAGTCGATAAAACAATTAAATGGCCGTCTGATATTATGTTGCCGTATACTACGCCGCCTATTGTAATATTTGTGCCTGATACATTTCCTTTCATTCTGGCGCGTTCACCTATAACTACTCTGCCTTTTGTTCTTATATTGCCGCGGATACTTCCGTCGATGCGGGTAAAACCGCTTGCATCGATATCACCTGTCAGATTTGTATCGGGACCAATAATTGTGTTGATTGAATAGTCAATGTTTTTATCCTGGGCCATTATAAAACCTGCCTGAACAGTTACCGTCTGGACAAGTTGGAACGGATGGTTACATATCTGTGCGGATCTACAACATCAGAACCGATGTGAACTTCGTAATGAAGATGCGGACCGGTTGAAATACCTGTACTTCCGATAAAGCCGATTATTTCACCCTGCTGGACGCGCTGTCCAACCTGAACATTGGGACGCAGTAAATGCGCGTAACGCGTATAATATCCGTGTTTATGCCTGATTATCACATAGTTTCCGTAGTCATAAACATATTCAACTGTTACTACCTGTCCGTCCGCAGTTGCAACTACCGGGTCGCCCGAACGATAGGTAGCTATATCAATACCTCTGTGAATATGCCATTGTCCGTGAATAGGATGAATATTCTGCCCAAAGTACATTGTAATATTTCCTCTGCCGCCCTGAACCGGCCATACACTTGGTATTTCAGTTAAAAGAGCGCTTTGTGTGTCAAGAAGTGTGCCGATTTCCAAAATTGGATTTACTGCCTGCGAAAGATATGCAGAAAGCTGTCTTATTTCATCGACTTCCCGGATAAGCCCCTGCGGAGCTTCGCTTAAACCTATAATGGAACTTAAATCTCCGGTTAAATTTTGAGACTGATTATTGCTTCCGCCTATTCCCAAAGCCCTGAATACGCTCGAAAGTGCAGTCTGAAAATTCCTGGCTTCCCGCAGGAGGAGAGCAGTTTCGTCACGCATCTGATCAAGCGAGGCCTGAGTTTCCCGCAGCCGGTTGTCCCGGTTTGCGCTTGAATGTATTTCGTTATTATATGATGAACCAAACCAGAAGAATGCGCCGACTATACCGGAAAGCACCAGGAAGAAGCAAAAAACTGAAAGCAATGTTACGTGAAGATTATAAACCTTTTTTTCGGAATGAGGGACAAAAACAATCGTATAACGCTTTGTAAGGAATTTCCAGAAAATTCTTAAAATTCCGGCAATGAAATCAGTGATGACTATTACAGCGTCTTTTATTTTCTGGACGATTTTATTTTCAAGACGTTTATATTCATGTACTGAAGCCATTTAAACTCCCACCATATCAATCAATATTACAGGTATTCATGGTAACTGTCAATAAAAATAATTTTTTCGCGTTTAAAGGTTCAAAAAACCGATCGCTTTAAGGCAAATTTGAATTTTTTGTCCTGTTAATTTTTCTTTTTCAGTATAAACCGTTTAAACTGCGTTAAAACCTGCTTGAATAGCTTTTACATTCATCGGGATAAATTGATGTTTATCTGCCGGAAAAAACTTATTCAATATACCTTCAATATCGGTTAATTTTACCGCTTCAGTTAGCTTTGCCATAGCTCCAAGAGCAACCATATTGGCAAAAAGTACGTTTCCAACCTGTTCAGCAATGCCGGAAGCTTCGATTTTTACTGCTTTTAAGTCAGTTCTCTTTGTATTTTCTTTTACAAGGGTTGAATTTATCAGGATCAGGCCGTTTTCCTTAAGGATTTTTTCACATAAAGGAAGCGAATCCATGTTCATTACCAGGGCTGAATCCGGTGTTGTTACAAGCGGGCTTGCAATTTCTTCATCAGAAATAATTACGCTGGCACGGGCAATGCCGCCGCGTTTTTCAGCGCCGTAAAACGGGAAAAACGTTACATTTTTTCCTTCTTTCATGGCAAAATAAACCCAAAGCTGACCTAAAGAGATGATTCCCTGTCCGCCGAATCCTGCAAAAAAAGATTTTTCTGTCATTTTGTTCCTCCATTGCTTCCGGGCTGCAGAGTATTTTTTATTTCGCCAAGAGGATATTGAGGGATCATGTTTTTTTCCAGCCATTCAACTGCCTGAATTGAATCCATTGTCCAGTTTGTCGGGCATGGGGAAAGAATTTCAACCATTGTATTTCCAATACCAGCCATCTGCGCTTCAAATGCTTTTTTAATGTATTGTTTTGTTTTGCGTACATTTGCGGCGTTATTTACGGATCCTCTTGCGATATAGCGGGTTCCTTCCAGTACAGCAAGAAGTTCTGCAACTTTAATCGGATAACCCATTCCGGCTTCGTCTGCATCACGTCCTTTTGGCGCAGTTGTTGCTTTCTGACCGAGCAGGGTAGTGGGAGCCATTTGTCCGCCTGTCATGCCGTAAATTGCATTGTTAACAAAAATTGTTGTAAACTTTTCGGCACGGTTGGCGGCATGAATCATTTCTGCTGTCCCGATTGCCGCCATGTCGCCGTCTCCCTGATAGCAAATAACCAGGTGATTGGGATGAACTCTC
>Ga0123356_10005763_pt1 | contig 12570 bp, 8 predicted proteins | sample TergutEmb28metaG_2_FD_92546 | JGI IMG/M metagenome (GOLD analysis project Ga0123356, IMG submission 92546) | Embiratermes neotenicus P3 segment gut microbial communities from Petit-Saut dam, French Guiana - Emb289 P3 | ecosystem: Host-associated > Arthropoda: Insects > Digestive system > Gut ... | reverse complement strand
TATCCCGACAAGAGCGAGGACCTCGAGGGGATGCAGAGATTCTTGAGGCAGTTCTCCTTTCCCGGGCACATCGGCTCGCACTGCACGCCGGAGACGCCGGGTTCGATCCACGAGGGGGGCGAGCTCGGCTACAGCCTCTCGCACGCCTTCGGCGCCGCGCTCGACAATCCGGATCTCATCGTCACCTGCGTCGTCGGCGACGGCGAGGCGGAGACTGGCCCGCTCGCGGCCTCCTGGTACTCGAACAAGTTCCTCAATCCGATCCACGACGGCGCAGTGCTGCCGATCCTCAGCTTGAACGGCTACAAGATCGCCAATCCAACGGTGCTCGCCCGCATCCCGCACGAGCAGCTCGAGTCGCTGTTCGCCGGTTATGGCTACAAGCCGTACTTCGTCGAAGGCTCCGATCCGGAGAAGCTGCACCAGCAGATGGCGGCAACGCTCGATCGGGTCATTGCCGAGATCCACGCGCTGCAGAAGAAAGCACGCGACAGCGGCAAAGCCGAGGCGGTGCACTGGCCCATGATCGTGCTGCGTACGCCCAAGGGCTGGACCGGACCCAAGGAGATCGGCGGTCACAAGGTCGAGGGGTCGTGGCGTTCGCACCAGGTACCGTTCTCCGACGCGCGCACCAATCCCGACCATCTGAAGCTGCTGGAGAGCTGGCTGCGAAGCTATCGGCCCGAAGAGCTGTTCGACGCGAAGGGGCGGCTGCGCACGGAGCTCAAGGCGCTGGCGCCAGCCGGCATTCGGCGCATGAGCGCCAACCCGCACGCCAACGGGGGACTGCTGCGCAAGGAGCTGAAGCTCCCCGACTTTCGCGAGTACGCGGTGAAGGTGCCCAAGCCGGGCGCCGTGCGCCACGAGAACACGCGGCCGCTCGGTGAGTTCCTGCGCGACGTCATGCGCAACAACATGGCGAACTTCCGCGTGTTCGGGCCGGACGAGACCAAGTCCAACCGCCTGGAGGCGATCTATGAGGTGAGCAAGAAAACCTGGCTGGCGGAACTGCTGCCGGAGGATGCGGACGGCGGTGAGCTCGCGCGTGACGGACGAGTCATGGAGATCCTCTCCGAGCACACGATCATGGGCTGGCTGGAAGGCTATCTGCTCACCGGGCGCCATGGCTTCCTGCACACCTACGAAGCCTTCGCGCACGTCATCGACTCTATGTACAACCAGCACGCCAAGTGGCTGGACATCGCCAAGAACTACATTCGCTGGCGCGCGGACGTCGCGTCGCAGAACATCCTGCTTTCTTCGACCGTGTGGCGGCAGGATCACAACGGCTTCACCCACCAGGACCCGGGGTTCATCGATCTCGCGACCAACAAGAGTCCGACCATAACCCGGGTCTACCTGCCACCGGATGCCAACACGCTGCTGGCGGTGACCGACCAGTGCCTGCGCTCGACCGACTGCATCAACGTCATCGTGTCCGACAAGCAGAGTCATCTGCAATACACCACGATCGAGGAGGCGGTGACGCACTGCGCCAAGGGCATCGGCATCTGGCGTGCCTTCAGCAATGATGCCGGCTCCGAGCCGGACGTGGTCATCGCCTCGTGCGGGGATGTGCCGACGCAGGAGGCGCTCGCCGCGACCGCCATTCTGCGCGAGCACCTGCCGGAGCTGAAGGTGCGCTTCGTCAACGTGGTGGACCTCTTCAAGCTTCAGCCGGTAAGCGAGCATCCCCACGGCTCGACCGACCGCGAGTTCGACAGCCTGTTCACCCGCGACAAGCCGGTGATCTTCAACTTCCACGGCTACCCGTGGCTGATTCACAAGCTCGCCTACCGCTTCAAGAACCACGACAACATGCACGTGCGCGGTTACAAGGAGAAGGGCAACATCAACACCCCGCTCGAGCTCGCCATCGTGAATCAGATCGACCGTTTCGATCTGGTGATCGACGTCATCGACCGCGTGCCCGGGCTTGCGGCGCGCGCCGCGCATCTCAAGGAGGAAATGAAGGACGCGGTCATCGACGCAATCAACTATGCGCACACCGAAGGTGCCGACCGCCCCGAGATCGTCAACTGGGTGTGGCCGGGGTGAGCCTGCAGGCCACAGCGGACGCCGCGCGCGCCGGGAGCGGCACGACCAGCCGCGTGAGTCCGCTCGCCGGCAAGCCGGCGCCCCCCGAAGTCCTGATCGACCCGGAGAAGCTGCGACGGGAGTACTACGCGCGTCAGCCCGACGCGAGCGACCCCGCGCAACGCGTCAGCTTTGGCACCAGCGGGCATCGCGGCTCGGCGCTGCGCGGCTCGTTCAATGAGGCGCACATACTGGCGATCACGCAGGCGATCTGCGAGTACCGCAGCAGTCAGCAGATCGGCGGCCCGCTCTACATAGGCAAGGATACGCACGCGCTGTCCGAGCCGGCGCTGCGGTCGGCACTGCAAGTGCTGGCCGCGAACGGCGTGCAGGTCATGATCGATCGCGACGGCGGCTATACGCCCACGCCCGTCATCTCGCACGCCATCCTCACCTACAACCGGGGGCGCGCAACCGCGCTGGCCGACGGCATCGTCATCACCCCCTCGCACAATCCGCCCGAGGATGGCGGCTTCAAGTACACCCCCCCGCACGGGGGACCCGCCGATACTGCCGTCACGCGCTCGATCGAGGAACGTGCCAACGCGCTGCTCGCACGCGCTCTGCAGGAGGTGCGCCGGGTTCCCTACGAGCGGGCCCGCCAGGCCGACACCACACGCACGCACGACTATGTCGGCTCCTACGTCGACGACCTCGGCGCGGTCGTGGACCTGGAATGCGTGCGCGCGGCACGCCTGAGAATCGGTGTCGACCCTCTGGGTGGCGCGGCGGTCGCCTATTGGCGCCCCATTGCCGAGCGCTATGGCCTCGACCTGGAGGTGGTCAATGACGCTGTGGACCCGACTTTCCGCTTCATGCCACTCGACTGGGACGGCAGGATCCGCATGGACTGCTCCTCGGCCTATGCGATGGCGAAGCTCATCGCGCTGAAGGAGCGCTACGACATCGCCTTCGGCAACGACACCGACGCGGACCGGCACGGCATCGTCACGCGCGCGGCGGGTCTGATGAAACCCAACCACTACCTGGCCGCTGCGATCGCGTATCTGTTCGCGCACCGCAGCGCCTGGCGCTCCACGGCCGCCGTCGGCAAGACTGCGGTCAGCAGCGCGATCATCGATCGTGTGGCTGCGAAGCTCGGACGCCAGCTTTTCGAAGTACCGGTGGGATTCAAGTGGTTCGTCGCGGGGCTGCGTGAGGGAACGCTCGGTTTCGGCGGCGAAGAGAGCGCCGGCGCCTCGTTCCTGCGGCACGACGGCGGTGTCTGGACCACCGACAAGGACGGCATCATCATGAATCTGCTTGCGGCGGAGCTCATGGCGCGCACCGGCCGCGATCCGTCCGAGACCTATCTGGATCTCACCGGAGAGCTCGGCGCACCCGCCTACGAGCGCATCGATGCGCCCGCCAGCAGCGAGCAGAAAGCGGCGCTGCTGCAGCTCTCGCCGGGCGATATTCACACGACCGAGCTGGCCGGGGAGGCGATTCAGTCGATGCTGACCAACGCGCCCGGGAATGGCGCGGCCCTCGGCGGTCTGAAAGTGATCACCGCCGCCGGCTGGTTCGCGGCTCGACCGTCTGGCACGGAGGATGTCTACAAGCTGTACGCGGAGAGCTTTCGCAGCCACGAACATCTGCAGCGCATCCAGACGCAGGCACAGGCGCTGATCAGCGAGGCGCTTGCGCGCCGCCTCGGGCAGGGGCGTTAGCCCAATCTGCGGCAGAATCGGCCGCGGAGCGCATGCGAGTCAAGCAGGGCAAGGAGAGTCAGCGGTGAGCGCAGTAACCACACCCGGCGGAAAGACCCAAGCTTACGAACCGACCCGCACCGGGTTGTCCGCCGAGGCTCTGCAGCGCGCCGTGCTGGATAACCTCGCGTACCTGCAGGCGCGGCTGCCGGAGGGCGCTACCCCTCACGACTGGTACATGGCGCTCGCCTACAGTGTGCGCGACCGGATGCTGGCACGCTGGCAGAGCACGATTCGTACCTACCGGCACCAGGACGTGAAAGTGGTCTGCTATCTGTCGGCCGAGTTCCTGATCGGCCCGCAGCTCGGCAAGAACCTGCTCAATCTGGGTATCGAGGCCAACGCGCGCCGGGCGATGACCGCGCTCGATCAGGATTTCGATCAGCTGCTCGCACTGGAGGAGGAGCCTGGCCTCGGCAACGGCGGCCTCGGCCGGCTCGCAGCCTGCTATCTCGACTCGTTGTCTACGCTCGAGGTGCCGGCCATCGGTTACGGCATCCACTATGAATTCGGCATGTTCGACCAGGTGATTCGCGACGGGGCGCAGGTCGAACTGACCGACCAGTGGCTGCAGAACGGCAATCCCTGGGAGATCGTGCGGCCGGATGTGAGCCACTACGTGAGTTTTGGCGGTCATACCGAAACCTTCACCGACGCGCAAGGCCGGCAGCGGACGCGCTGGGTTCCGGCGCACATGGTCAAGGGCGTGGCCTGCGACATACCGATGCTCGGCTATCACGTGGACACCTGCAACACGCTGCGGCTGTGGAAGAGCCAGGCGGTCGAGTCGTTCGATCTCAAGGACTTCAACACCGGCGACTATTACGGCGCCGTGCACGACAAGGTGATGTCCGAGACGCTTTCGAAGGTGCTCTATCCGAATGACGAGCCGGAGGCGGGCAAGCGTCTGCGGCTGTCGCAGCAGTACTTTTTCGTCTCCTGCTCGCTGCAGAACCTGCTGCACCTGTTCGACTTCAAACGCAAGCCGCTCGCCTCCCTCCCGGACATGTTCGCGCTGCAGCTGAACGACACTCACCCGGCGATCGCGGTCGCCGAGCTCATGAGGCTGCTGGTGGATGAAAGCCTGGTGCCGTGGGAGCAGGCCTGGGACATCACCCGGCGCACCCTCGGGTACACCAATCACACCCTGCTGCCTGAGGCGCTCGAAACGTGGAGTCTGCCGCTGTTCCGGGATCTGCTGCCGCGCCCGCTCGAGATCATTCTGGAGATCAACCGGCGCTTCCTCGAGGAGGTGCGGCAGCGTTATCCCGGCGACGAAGCGCGGGTGGCGCGGCTGTCGCTGATCGAAGAGGGGGGCGAGAAGCGCGTGCGCATGGCCCACCTCGCGACGGTCGGCAGCCACGCGGTCAATGGTGTGTCCGCGCTGCACTCGCAGCTCCTGAAGGAGACGGTGCTGCGGGATTTCGCCGAGCTCTGGCCGGATCACTTCGAGAACGTCACCAACGGCGTGACACCACGGCGCTTCATGCTGAGCGATGCGCCACTCACGGAGCTGCTGCGGGAGACCATAGGCGAAGGCTGGATGACCAATCTCGCCCTCCTGCGGGCGCTCGAGGGCCACGCAGGTGACACGGGGTTCCAGCAGCAATGGCGCCGGATGAAGCAGGCCAACCGGGAAGCCCTGGCCCGGGGCATCCGCGAGTGCACCGGTATTGCCGTCGATCCGGCGGCACTGTTCGATATCCAGGTCAAGCGCATCCACGAGTACAAGCGCCAGCACCTGAACGTGTTGCACGTCGTCGCGCTGTATAACCGGCTGCGCAGCGGTGAATCAGCCGATCTGGTGCCACGCTGCTTCGTTTTCGGCGGCAAGGCCGCGCCGGGTTACTTCATGGCAAAGCTCATCATCCGGCTGATCAATGGAGTTGCGGAGGTCGTGAACAGCGATCCTGTCGTGCGCGGCCTTCTGAAGGTCGTCTTCTATCCGGACTTCAACGTCAAGAACGCACAGCTGATCTACCCGGCGGGCGACCTGTCCGAGCAGATCTCGACGGCCGGCATGGAGGCCTCGGGAACCGGGAACATGAAGTTCATGATGAACGGTGCGCTGACCATCGGTACGCTGGATGGCGCCAACGTCGAGATCCGTGAAGAGGTGGGGGCGGAGAACTTCTTTCTCTTCGGCCTGACCGCGGAGCAGGTCGAGCGGGTCCGGCACGAGGGCTACCATCCGGCGCGCTACCTCGAGGCCAATGCGGAATTGCGCGAGGCTCTGGACCTGATCGCCGCGGGGGCTTTCTCGCGGGGTGACCGGGAGCTGTTGCGCCCGCTGGTGGACGGTCTGCGGCAGTCGGATCCCTTCCTGGTGCTTGCGGACTACGCCGATTACGCCGCCTGCCAGCAGCGCGTCGATGTCGCCTGGCGGGACCAGGCACGGTGGGCGCGCATGTCCATTCTGAATACGGCGCGCAGCGGCAAGTTCTCCTCCGACCGGGCGATTCGCGAGTACAACGAGCGGATCTGGCACGCGCAGCCGGTCACGATCGCTCCAGGCTGAGCGGTGCGGTGACGGCCGTCTACGCGACCCGTGCAGGATCACGCTTTCCGGCCGGCGCGAGCGTCGTCGCAGGCGGGGTCAACTTCTCGATTTACAGCCGTTACGCCAGCCGCGTCGAGCTCATGCTCTATGAAGCCGCGGACAGCCCGCAGCCCTTCCAGATCGTTACGCTCGATCCGGACACGAATCGCAGCTATTTCAGCTGGCACGTGTTCGTCGAGGGGCTCGTCCCGGGTGTGCATTACACATGGCGCCTGGACGGGCCCACGGATACCGCAGACACCGGGCGGCGCTTCAATCCGCGCAAGACGCTCCTCGACCCCTGGGCGCGGGCGGTCACGGATGGTCGGTGGGATCGCCGCCGCGCGGCCGACCCGACGGATGACAATCCATGCGGCATGCGCGGCGTGGTGTGCGAGCCGAGCTTCGACTGGAGCGGCGAGCGCCCGATCTGCCGCGACCTTGCGGGCGCTGTCATCTACGAGGTGCACGTCGGCGGGTTCACGCGCCACCGGTCTTCCGGTTCCACGGCGCCCGGCACCTTCGGCGCGTTCATCGAACGCATTCCTTACCTGCGAGAGCTCGGCATCACCCACGTGGAGCTGTTGCCGGTCATGGCCTTCGACGCGCAGAGCGTGCCGGCTTCCGTGGCGGCACGGGGACTCAAGAACTACTGGGGCTACGGCACGCACAGCTTCTGGAGTCCACATGCGGCCTACTGTGCATCGGCCGGGCGGGGCGGGGAAGTTGGAGAATTCAAGCGCCTGGTCCGGGCGCTGCACGCCGCCGGCATCGGGGTCATTCTCGACGTGGTGTTCGGTCACACGGCCGAGGGAGGCGACCACGGCCCATGGATCAACTTCAGGGGCATGTGCAACGAGATTGCCTATCATCTCGATCCGCAGGACCGACGGCGCTATCTGGACTTCACCGGCACCGGTAACACGGTCAATTGCAACCACCCCCTGATGGTTGCCTTCATCGTGCGCTGTCTGGAGTATTGGGTCGAACAGATGCACGTGGACGGATTTCGCTTCGATCTGGCGAGCGTGTTCACGCGCGGGGAACTCGGTGCAGTTCTCGCCAATCCGCCGCTACCCTGGCTGATCGAGCTGTCGCCCCGGCTCGCGGGCATACCCCTGATCGCCGAGGCCTGGGACGCGGCCGGCCTGTACCAGGTCGGGGCCTTTCCGGGTCTGTCGTGGACGGAGTGGAATGGAGCTTACCGGGACGTCGTGCGCCGCTTCGTGCGCGGCGACGCCGGTCTCGCGCCAGCCGTCGCGAGCCGCATCGCCGGCAGCAGCGACCTGTATGCGGAAGGCGGCCGCCGGCCGGGCAACAGCATCAATTTCGTCACCTGCCACGACGGCTTCACGCTTGCGGATCTGGTCAGTTACAACGGCAAGCACAACGAGGCGAACGGCGAGGGCAACCGCGATGGCAGCGACCACAACCTGAGCTGGAACTGCGGCGCGGAGGGCGACACCACCGATGCCCGCATCGTGGGTTTGCGGCGGCAGCAGGCGAGAAATTTCATGGCGGTGTTGATGCTCTCCCGCGGTGTGCCCATGCTCCGCGCGGGGGACGAGCTGCTGCAGTCCCAGCGGGGCAACAACAATGCCTACTGTCAGGACAATGAGCTGTCGTGGTTCGACTGGAGTCGCGTCAACTCGCAACGGGAGATGCTGCGCTTCACCCGCGAGATGATTGCCTTGCGCCGGCGTCATGCGAGCCTGCTCTGCAACCGGTTCTATACCGGCAAGCCCGTCCCCGGGCGTGGCATACCCGATATAACCTGGCACGGCGCGCGGTTGAATCAACCGCCGTGGGGCGATGCCGGCGCACGGGTGCTGGCCTTCACCATCGCCGGCATCGAACGCGACGAGGCGGACATCCACGCGGTTCTCAACATGTCCGACGAGTCGGTCGCGGTTGAGTTGCCGGCGCTGCCCGGGCGATTCTGGCACCTGGCCGTGAACACCGCCGGCCCGTCACCGGACGACATCATTGAGCCGTCCCGGCAGAGTGTCGTGCCTGCACTCGCATATCGGGTGAGTCCGCGCAGCGTGGTGGTGCTCGAGGCGCGTGGCGCGGCAGGCTAGAACTTTCCCCGGGTCAACATCTCGGCTGCCCGCCCCGACGAGTCGGCACAAAGCAGAAAGACGAGTGGACCACGATGATGACGGGAGTATCATCGTGAAGGGTTAACTCAGGAGTGTTCCATGATTCGCTCACTCGTGGTAGCCAGCGTCGTTACCGTGCTCATCGCGCCCGCAGTCTGGCCGGTTCCGGCGGCCGCGCAGGCACCAGCGGAGTGGGACGGACTCGTACAGCGTCCGAGCAGGGCGGTCGATCTGCTGTTCGTGCGCCCCGGCGCGTCGCTCGAAGGATTCAAGGCCGTGCGGCTCGCGCCGTTACAGGTTTCCTTCGACGAGAACTGGGACCCCAACCGGGGCACCAGGGCGAACCGACTGACCGCCGCGGATTTTCAGAGGATCAAGGATACGCTGGCGCGGGAGTTCGCCAGGGCCAGCGCGTCGGAGCTTGCCAGGAGCGGTTACGCCATCGTCCAACGGTCCGGTCCGGATGTGCTCGACGTGCAGCCGTTCATCGTCGACCTGTTCATCACGGCCCCGGGCAGGACCGGGGCAGGCCGCACTCGCACCTATACCGCTAACCCGGGACGCATGACCCTGGTGGCGGAACTGCGCGACTCAGAGACCAATACGATCCTGGCCCGGGTCGTCGACCGGCGAAACGCCCCGTCCTCGGGAGTCTTCCAGTTGACAACCAGCGTAACGAACATCGGAGCTGCCCGGCAGATCATCCAACGCTGGGCCAATGCGCTGCGCACCGCCCTCGACGCAGCGAACGGCCGGTAGTTGCCGGGAAAAAGCCGCCTGCGCCGGTTTAGCTGCAACTGCGCCCACAAAATGCGGGGCGTTGTGGAACAATTGACGCCCCGCGCCCCGTGGCTGTGTGCCCCTGCGAAATCAGCCCTTGCGCGCGGGGGTGCGGCGGATTGCTGAGATAACCGCGAAAGCTTTCGGGGGTCCTCGATGCGCAAGAGAACGGTCGGTTCGTGGGCGACGCTTTGCCTGAGTTTTGGCGCTCTCAGCGCCACACCGGCCGGACAGGCGGCCGGCACGATCGACACCAAGCCCGTGCCCGCCGCGAGGACCATCGTCAACGGCATCGCGGATGAAGGCTTCAACCATAGCGACGTCGCTGAAACGGCTGAATACCTGTCCGATCAGATCGGTGGCCGCATGACGAACTCGCCCGCGATGCGCCGCGCCGAGCGCTGGACTGCGGACAAATTCAACGCCTGGGGACTGAAGAACGTCCGCACCGAAGGTTTCGACTTTGGCCGCGGCTGGTGGATCGAGTCGGCGTACATCCGCATGGTTGCGCCGCGACCGCTCGAGCTCAAGGGCATTCCGGTGGCCTGGACCCCGCCCACCCAGGGTGTTCTGAGCGCTGCGATCGTCGTGGCGCCGATGAGCAGCGACAAGGATTTTGCCGATTGGAAGGGCAAGCTGGCGGGCAAGATCGTCCTGGTCACCTGGCCTGCCCCCGGGAAGGACGATACCGACCCGACATTCCGGCGTTACTCGGATGCCGAGATCGGCAAGCTCGACAAGTACCAGCAACCGGTCTCCGATCCCGAAGCCCGCAGAAAGCGCATCGAGCGTTACCGCTTCCGCGCACAGCTCGATGAATTTCTGGCCGAGGAGGGTGCGCTCGCGCTCGTGACGATGTCGAGGAGCGACGGCCGCCTGGTGCACGGTGAAGGCTACAGTTACCGCGTCGGCCAGACACCGAAGCTGCCGGCGGTGGAGCTGGCCGCGGAGGATTACCGCAAGCTGGCGCGGCTTGCCAAGGTCGGCGAAGTGAGACTCGCGCTCGAGAACCGGGTGCACTACGAGGATGCCGACCACAACGCCTACAACGTGCTGGCCGACATTCCCGGCAGCGATGCAAAAGCGGGCTACGTGATGGCGGGCGCGCACCTCGACAGCTGGGTGGCGGGCGACGGGGCTGCCGACAACGGTGCGGGCAGCGTCATGGTGATGGAGGCGGCGCGCATACTCGCGAAGGTTGGCGTCCGACCGAAGCGCACCATCCGCTTTGTGCTGTGGGCGGGCGAGGAGCAGGGTCTGCTCGGATCGGCGGCGTATGTCGAGAAGCATCTCGCCGTTCGGCCCGCGCCCACCGATCCGGCGCTCCGCGATCTGCCGGCCTACTTCGCTCTGGATACCTACCCCGTGCGGACGCTTCCGGGGTTTGGCGAGCTCGATGCGTATTTCAATATCGACAACGGCTCGGGAAAGATTCGCGGCATCTATACCGAGGGCAACCTCAACGTGGTGCCGATCTTTCGCGAATGGCTGGCACCGTTCGCCGCCATGGGCGCCAACGCCGTGGTTGCGGAGCCAACCGGTTCCACAGACCACGTGTTCCTCAGCCGTCTGGGGCTGCCGGCGTTTCAGTTCATCCAGGATCCGCTGGATTACGACACGCGGGTTCATCACACCGACCTCGATACCTACGATCACCTGCGGATCGAGGATATGAAGCAGGGCGCGGTGGTGTTGGCTTCGGTGCTGGTCGCCGCCGCCGATGCCGACAAGCCGCTGCCCCGCAAGCCAGTGCCGGCCGAACCCAAGGTGACCGATCCCTTCGCCTACCCGGACCCCTCGAAAAAATGACGCGCAGCGGGCAATCGTGCGAGTAATGCCGCACCGCACTGCGGATCCTCCAGCCGGACGAGGCGCTTGCCGGGCGCCGCAGCCGTAGCGTCGCCCTGCGCTGGCAGAATGCGGCGTGTGTAGCTACCCCGGGGCTCCTCAGCCGAACCCGGCGTAGAACTTCTCGAGCATGGGGCGCTGGCCTTTGGTGATCTTGATCAGGGCCGGTTCTCTGTCAAACCACGCGCCGCGATCGACCTCGGGGAATCGCCCGGTGCGTCCGGATTTTGGCGGCCACTCCATCTCGAACAGGTTGCTGCTCAGGTCTTCCGGGTTGCAATCACCCTCGATCGCCCAGACGTGGAGGCGCTTGCCACCGGGTTGCGGAAAGATTCCGAGGTCACGCTCGTGGCCACTGCCGCCGGCATCGAATCCGGTCTCTTCGGTGAACTCGCGCCGTGCACAAGCGAGCTCGTCTTCGTTGCCGTTGACGAGACCCTTCGGCACCGACCAGGCGCCATCGTCCTTGCTCGCCCAAAAGGGCCCTCCCGGGTGCACGAGCAACACTTCCGCGCTTGCCCCGCGCCGGCGATAGAGCAACAGGCCCGCGCTCACCGCCGGCATGGCTCCGCTAAGCCCGGAGCGTGGCGCTTACGAGCGCGCGACCCATACGCCGCCTTGCTTTACGTAACGCCGCTCGACCGCGGCCCAGGCAATGCGGTGCGCGGCTTCCTCCTGTCTGGGATCGCCGCTGTGGGCCGCGAACGCATGGTTGAAGGCCTCGCGGTAGATGTCCTGTGCATGGGCCGGCAGATGGTCGCGAACGGCCGCTGGCAGATCAGTGTTGTGGCTGTACGGCATAATCTGCTCCTTCGCCATCACGGTATCAGCTTGGCAGCAACGGCCGGAAACGCCGCTGCGAAGTCCAAGGTTGTCCCAGGAACGGGAGCACACGAGCGGGAGTGCAGCAAGCCATGTCGCGTGCCAGAAATGCCGCACCCCTGCGGCGCGCACCCCTGCAGACGCTGCTGCTCATTGCGTGTGGTTCCCTGTCGATGGCAGCGCCGCCCGGCGATCTGCGGACTCACAGCTGTGCACGGCCCATTGCGGAGGTCGCCGCGCCCATTTACGCGTGGAACACCCCACAGCAGCAATCCGCATGGGTCTCGTGTCTGCAGACACGAATGATCTGCGCTCTGATTCGGCACGGCTACGAGGGAGGAGTGCCGTCAGTGACCACCGGTGAGACAACCGCCGATATGCCTGAAGCTCACAATGGCGCGGGCGGACCGTGGTACATCATTTTCATGGCCCGCTCGCTCGTATCCCCTCATGACACACACGGGCAATCCTGTTTCTTCGCGCAATATCAGAGCGCGTCCAGCGGCTGGGTCGTGCACAAATGGCAGGTGACCGCGAATGGCCAGCTCGTGGACCTGCCACCTGAAGTCAATCGGTCGGTGCGCAACAACGAATGGGCGTCGGCGAGGAGCCTGTCCGCGATGCTCTGGAACATGTTCGCAGAGCAGCGCTAGTTGAATGGGGAAATTACGCC
>Ga0123356_10005762_pt1 | contig 12572 bp, 7 predicted proteins | sample TergutEmb28metaG_2_FD_92546 | JGI IMG/M metagenome (GOLD analysis project Ga0123356, IMG submission 92546) | Embiratermes neotenicus P3 segment gut microbial communities from Petit-Saut dam, French Guiana - Emb289 P3 | ecosystem: Host-associated > Arthropoda: Insects > Digestive system > Gut ... | reverse complement strand
TACTAAAATGCAGTAGTCTTCTGGTTCTGGGATCATCCGGGTCGTTTCCTATGCCAATAAGTATAGCCCGTATCTCCTCACCCCAGCTCCACCAGCCTCTGTCAACCTCTGCCTGCTCACCGATACTGACTCTGCGTGCCTGCTCTGCTGTTACGGAGAAGCTGAGGGAGTAACCAAGATCACCGACCTCGATGAGCATAAGGGGTACCTCCGGATCGACCATGTTACCAGATGTTACATTAAGCTTTGATACGATACCGTTTACTTTTGAAATTACTTCTATATTGCTTTCGTTTTCAAGTCTGGTTATTTCTTCTTTTAACTCATCGATTATTCTTCTACTCTCTCTCAAGTCGATGTCATTTAGTGAAACCTCCACACCGGCAGCTCTTTGGTCACTGGAGTGAGCAAAGGCAGCATCCTCAAGAGCCAGTTGATCCAGTTTCACTTGAGTACCGGCGGCTATCCAGTCTGTTCTATACTCATCCTGCACTTTAAAATCACTTGCCGGTCCAGCCAATGCAGCTTCGGCTAGTATAAAGGCTCTGTCTGCATTGTCAGCATCTCGTTTTGCTCGCGCCCACCCGGATGGGTTGGCTTCTTCATCGATTGTTCCGAGTCTCTGATGAGCTAGTTGTTTAGTCAAATCCGCTTCATCAAAGGCGGCTTTTGCGGCACTGTATACAGCATATGTATGATTATACAATTCTTCATTAAACGGTATCGCAGCCTGTTCACCTTGCGACGCTGCCAATGTGTTTCGAGCAGCTTGAACGCTACGACTTGAGGCTGAGGTATCTCCAACTAAAGGTGTACTAACCAGCATTTGTTCGAGCTTTAACTCTTCAGCATGAAGATCTGTTTTTGCTTTCTCTAACTCTTCACTGTCAGAGCCCGACAGAAGAACCAGTATATCTCCAATACTAACCTCGGTTCCGGGGCGTACACGAACCTGTTCGATCTGGCGGGTTTGCGGGTACTTGACTTCAAATACCTCGTTAGCCTCTACAGTACCGGTGCCGCGAATCCTGGCGGTGATAGTTCCGGAGGAGGTGTACTGTGCTGCGACCTCCGGCAGTGAACGATTCATAATGTGATTTGAGAAAAAAGTCAATACGAGCATTACCGCCAGAAAAGCGATAGCAACGTTTTTGACCCACCCTCTTTTGTTAACAGTATTCATATACACCTAACCTTTCACTGAACCGGAATGTGTGATACCTTCGACCAGAGCTTCTTCTCCGTGCAGGAACAGTAATAATGGCAGAACCATGTAAACTGCTGCTGCAGCGAATGCAATACCCGCTTCGCTGGCGTTTATTGTCGATAAGAAAACAGACAACGGTTGCTGCTCCCAGTTATCAAGTAATATGATCGGGAGCTCGACCATATTCCAGTAATCTATAAATACGAGTATAGCAATAGAATAGAGTGCGCTTCTGCACTGGGGGATACATACTCTTGTAAATACCTGCCATTCATTCGCTCCATCAAGCTTTGCAGCTTCGATCAGGACAGAGGGTATACGACGCATGAACTTTGTCAGCAGAAATACTGAAAAAGGTGCAAAGATGCCCGGAAAGAAAACTGCCCATCTTGAGCCGAGTATCCCCAGCCTCTCCGCTACAATGAAGTTTGGTACGATCGTTACCTGATATGGCATCAGCATGAGGATAATATAGAAAAAGAACAAGAAGCTCTTGAACCGTCCTTGATATCTTGTGAAACTATATGCAGCAAACGATGCGATTCCGACTTGAAAGATAACTATCGGAATAACAAGCATCACTGAGTTTAGAAATCTTAAGAGATAAACCGGAGTTCTAAATAGTATTGTAATGTATTGGTCGGCACTGACTATGTCGGGGATAAACTTAAGGTTGACACTGTCGGAAACAAAACTGCCGACACCGGGTCTTGTACTTTCAAAAATCATGCCGTAGTTTGCATCTATTTCGCTTTGGGTCATAAACGAGTTGGTTATTGTTAGAACTGTAGGCAAAAGAAAGACAAATGCAAAAAACATTGCTAAAAGGAAAAGCCCGGTACGACCAAAATATCTCTTTCTCATTCCTCCACATCCTTTCCAAAACGATGCTCGGTGATGAAAAGGACAAGGATTATTATCACCATTGCGATAGTCATTACAACTGCGGCAGCAGCGAGTCGCTGGTAATCAAGTGATCTGAAAATGTTGTTCATGAAGTGCTGTAACATATACAAATTACCGTACGGGTAATCACCCGTCAGCAGGTAGACTTCTCTGAACACCTTAAATGAGTTGATCAGAGAGAGTATGGTTACAAACAATAGTGTTGGGGAGAGGTATCTTATTTTTATATAGAAAAACTTGCGAAACGGTCCGGCTCCTTCAACATCTGCGGTTTCCAGGAGTTCACGCGGGATGTTGCTTAAGGCTGCCATAAATAGGATCATGTTGAATCCAAGGTTTTTCCATAAGAAAAGGACGACGACGACAAACTGGCTATGCTCGGACTGCATCCAGTCAATACTATCGGCACCAAACAGCATTATTAACTCATTTACTGCGCCGTTAGGATGAAACAAAACCTGCCAAATCAGAACGACCGAAGCTACCGGCACCATCAAAGGGCTTAGAAAAAAAGTACGGAAATAGCTCTTAAGAGGTATACGGGTCTCCAGCATAAGTGCGATGAGCAACGAAAGGATCACTGCAAGAGGCACGGCATAGATAGAGAATCTTAATGTGTTAGATCCTGCCGTCAAAAATGCCTGGTTTTGAAACAGGTTGATAAAGTTATCAAGAAATACAAAGTTGCGCCGGATAGGACTGTCGACCAAAGCGTATTGTACTATTATAAAAAAAGGGGCAATATAGAAGATTATCACACCAAGAAAGCTTGGAGCCAACCAAAGGATATCACTTACTATATCGCGGGAGCGTATGGTGCGGTGCTCCATATACTCCTTGAACTTTACCTTCACTCCGGCTTACTCCTTCATGCGGCGCGATGTGGACATCGCGCCGTACTATTGATGTTTATTAGCTTTGCTCTGCTATATATATCGACGCGCGGTTTTGAATTACTCTGGCTGCATTCTGTGCAGTACTTCTACCGCTGAAGAAGTCTTCAGCACCTTCCATGATTATATTCATAAGTGCTTCATCATAACTCGTGATACCTGAGGCTGAGTTTATGAGTGTCATTATCTGGTTGAGCTCTGCTTGAGAGAGAGGTCTTTCCTCGATCCTCATACCATTCATATAATATGCATGATCGAACTCATTTTCTACTTCCGCCATTGCCTCTTCCACAAACACATCAAACGCGGCTTTATTAGTCGGGAAATTCCAGGTGATATTATCTAACTGATAGTCTTTATCCAGGATTCCGCGAATGAACTCCCATGCCCCGTCCTTATCCGAGCTGCTTGACGTTATCGCAAGACCGGCACTGATATTAAGAGAGTTGCCGTTTCTGCTGTCGGTCGGGAAGCCTTTAAAGACGATCTCGCCACCGAACATTTGGATATATCTTTGCAAGCTGGAAAACTCACTTACCCACATTTGTGCCATTATCTGACGCCCGGTCGCGATCAATTCAAACTCGTCGAGATACTCGCTCATATCCCCACTATAGTCAAAGTCAGTCGGAAAGCTATTCGCAAACTCCATAAGTTGTGCAAATCCTCCGGTGTCAAAGTGGACTTCTCCAGCTGCCCAGTCTACGTATTCATCCATACCAAGCATAACTGCCATTTGAAGGAATGATGATTTGGTCAACCACTGGCCCATAGGCATGTCGGCTTGTGGATTCGCATCCATTACAGCTTTGAACTCATCCATGTTCCAACCCATGTCCGGACCAACTACAGAGGGATGACCTACCAGAGTGCTGATGCCAAAAGACGGGAAGACACGATATAATCCGCCGTCCATTTCGGCTGCTCTGAAGACACCTTCCAGAAAATCGCTTCGATTCAGAGTCGGGTCAGAGTCAATTAAGGGATAAAGATCCTCAAGGAGGCCTCTTGCAACATATTGCTTAAAGGGCAAATTCGAAACATCAAGTATATCCGGGACCCTGCCGGAAATTATTTCTGTGGACAGCCTTGTAAGACCTGCATTCCAATCATCTTCTGTATTAAACTCTGTATAGTCTGTGACGTGGATGCGGTATGTGGGGTTTGTTTTATTAAACTCAATGACGTGATTACGCAAGTCCGAACCCATCCATATCGTAGCAAGTGAGAGGTAAGTTCTTTCCGGTAATTCTGAATAAGGAACTCTGGAGAGAGTGATCAGCTCATAGTTTATGTCAGTAGAAAACCCTCTGGTCATCCTGCCCCACTTTTGATTTAAGACCATTACCCGATTATCGGGCAACATCAGTAATGAAACCAGATAGTCTATAGCTACATTGCTTTCGATCCAGTTGAGTAATCTGATGCTCTCGCCCGTTTCGGCATCGATGCCGTACACAGTTGAGCTATCCTGGTATAGGAGCAGATAGTCTCCGCCACCCGGATAAACCTGCCATGCGTTGTGTGGTAAATCTATGGTTTGTCCCCATGTTCTGCTTGCATGATCGATCTTACGCAGGACACGACCTTCCTGAGTCCACCCAAAAAACGCTATAGAGCCGTCAGGCAATCTTATCAGTTGATCGACCCAGTCCGAGATTTCCAAGTTAAACTGTACATTACCGTCACTACCAAGAACATATATACCTGAATCTGATGTGCCGATATATACATTGCCGTTTCCATCAAGGTTGAATGTGGAGATGTAGAAGAAGTCGCTTCCTTGTGAAATATTACTGATGTCTACAGATAAAAGCTCAGCTCCCGTGCTGTCCAGTTTACGGACGAACATGACTTGGCTAAAGTCCTGGAAAATAAAGTCGTTGTTAAAACCTTCATCGAAAAAGTCGTCCTCATTAAACTCTTCGTCGTCAGGGTCTTCACTGTCAGGAAGTTCCCCGTCAGCATCTTCTTCGTCAGAGTTATCAGTGTCGGCATCCTCTTCTTCAGCATCATCGGTGTCAACATTAAGCGGTACTATCTCAATAGGTTCATCGCCAAAATTGAAATCGCGGCTACCCAGACCACCCATTTCTGCTATCCAGATGTTGCCGGCTTCATCTGCAACCATTCCTGTTATATCCATGTACATCACGGAGTCTCTATCTTCTATGCCGCCGGGTATGTAATTAACAAGCTCGGTAAGATTTGTACCATCTATATTCAGTGAATATAGCTTGGTTGAGTAAGTCCATGTTTCCTCGTCTTCCAGACCCCAAGATGAAAAATAAATTTTATCATGTGCAAAGGAGAGATTCCTTATATCCGATACTTCTTCAGGGAGTGAGACGAACTCCGGGAGGAAAACAAACTCCGGGGGCTCAAAATCGCTTTCCTGATTATTTCTACAGCCTGCCAACATTGCTGTGAGCAGTACCGTAACCATTATTGTAGCTATTATGCGTAGTGTTGTCTTTTTCAAAATTTTAATCTCCTTTTGATATAAGTAAGTATGCGCATCTATAATAAGACGATATGGTGAAAATAAAGTTCCAAATACACACATTATAGTGCTAACATAAATTCAACTTCTTAAATAACAGCATACTATTTCCTTAAGATTCTATTAAGAAACAGAGATAAAGTCAAGCAGAACGTATATAAGAGCACAATATATAGGACATTTACCAAAAAGTAATACTATAAATTGATAAAATATCTGTTGTAAAGGATTAGTATGTATGTTAATATGTGTGTTAGTGTGTCAAAAGTGGGTCACAATTTGTTAAAATGACCTATAAAAACACAAAATGCTATCCCCCATAATAAACTGTTAAACTTGAGAGGAGCGTATTTTATGAGTGGTCAACCAGGAGCACCGGAACCATATGTCCAGCAGAGAGCTGCATTGAAGACAGATAGAAGCATGATTATCGTAATACTTTTGTCGATAGTTACATTTGGTATTTATAACGTAATTTTCTACTACAAAGTCGCTGAGGATCTGAATATTATCGCAAGCAAGTGGGATGGCAAAAACACAATGAACTACATACTGGCACTAGTAATTGGACTTGTTACATTTTCAATTTACTTGCTTGTATGGAATCACATGTTGTTCGATCGTATCGGCGGTGAATTAGCCAGACGTCAGATCGATTATAAAATAGGCGCCGGCACTTTTTGGGGCTGGGGCGTATTTGGAGGCTTAATAATTGTTGGACCGTTTATCTGCTTGTACAAGCTGTGTACAGCAATGAATCTGCTTTCAGAGCATTGCAATGCAAACGGGTAATGCCAAGCAACGCACCATAATAACATAGATAAGCTGCGGTGAAGGGGGAGTTACCGCAGCTTAATTAATGGGTTTTTCAAAGTGAAGACTCCCTTGGCGATCTATCTTTGTATAAAAAGAGGAGCGTATTCAACAAATAAACCGCCTGATAGCTTGACAGATGGTGGTTCACAGTATATACTTTCTGTTGCAAAAACTAATGCATTTTATTAGATAAAAAAATGAAAGGAACATGACAAATTATGAACAAACCGACTTGGCTAGACAACAAAACAGCAACTATTTTTGGAATAATATGCTTTCCGGTATATGTAATTTTTGCATACAAGCTAAATAAATACATGCTGGATGTTGGCGAAAAGGGTGGACCAATGAGTGGAGGCAGACTTGCATGGCGGCAATATGGATGGTCTTTACTAAATGCAATACCATTCTTCGGACTGATTTATGGCTTGAAGCATCTTGACGATATCATTGAGACGCGCAATAAGGTTTGGGAGATGATTCAAAAAAATCAGCAACCTGTGCAATAAGCGTAGAGTTTATCCTATAGAATAAACAATTTAGGGCGAAGCAGATTTAAACTGCTTCGCCCTGATGTTATTTTACTGTGATTTAGAGAGTTTATTTTGCGTACTCTACTGCTTTTGACTCCCGTAAAAGGTTCACTTTGATTTGCCCGGGATACTCGAGTTCGTCTTCTATCTTCTTGGCTATTTCGCGAGCAAGCAAAATCATCTGATCCTCGGTAACCTCTTCCGGTTTGACCATTATGCGGATTTCGCGTCCTGCCTGGATCGCATAGGAGCTGTCAACACCTTTGAAGGAGCTTGTCAATTCCTCAAGTCTTTCGAGACGTTTGACATAGCTCTCGATGTTCTCGCGACGTGCACCCGGACGAGATGCTGAGATAGCATCTGATGCTTGTACGATACATGCTACAACTGTCCTTGGGTCGACATCGCCGTGATGTGCATGGATAGCATGAATTATTTCGTCGTTTTCTTTATACTTCTTTGCAAGGTCCACACCGATGTTCACATGGCTTCCATCGACTTCATGATCGATTGCTTTGCCGAGGTCATGCAGGAGACCTGCACGTTTTGCTGTCATAACATCAGCGCCAAGCTCGGCTGCAAGGAGACCGGCAATATGTGCAACCTCAATAGAATGATTAAGTACGTTTTGTCCGTAACTTGTGCGGTAACGCATTCTGCCCAGCAGTTTTACTACTTCCGGATGCAGACCGTGTACCCCTGTTTCAAATGTCGCACGATCGCCTTCGGCTTTGATCGTTGCGTCAACTTCTTTCTTTGCTTTTTCAACCATTTCTTCGATCCTTGCAGGATGGATACGTCCGTCAAGAATCAGTTTCTCCAAAGATATACGTGCTATCTCACGCCGTACGGGGTCGAAACCCGAAAGGGTTATAGCTTCCGGAGTATCATCGATGATAAGATCAACTCCGGTGAGGGTTTCAATCGCACGAATGTTGCGTCCTTCGCGTCCTATGATGCGACCTTTCATTTCGTCATTGGGCAGGGGAACCACAGAGACGGTTGCTTCTGCGACATGATCGGCGGCACAACGCTGGATTGCAAGTGAGATTTGCTCCCTTGCCATCTTGTCTGCGTCCTCTTTGAGTCGATCCTCGATCTCTTTGATTTTCATGGCTGCCTCATGTGTTACCTCGGACTCGAGGTTTTTAATGAGGTATGCCTTGGCTTCTGCCACTGTGTAACCGGAGATTTTTTCGAGCATCTCGAATTGGCTTCGTTTGATCGTAGCGACCTCTGCGTGCGCTGCTTCAAGGTCTGATTGTCTTTTCTCGATAGTCTCCGTTTTCTTTTCGATTATCTCGGTTTTTTTATCCAGCATCTCTTCTTTTTGCCGGAGCCTTTGTTCTTGCTTCTGGATTTCTGCACGACGCTCTTTTACTTCGCGTTCGTACTCGCTGCGGTTTCTGTGTATTTCCTCTTTAGCTTCAAGTAATGCTTCGCGTTTCTTGTTTTCTGCTCCTTTTATCGAGTCGTTAATTATTCTCTTAGCTTTCTCTTCTGCGCTTTGAATCTCGCGTTCTGACACTTTTTTACGATATGTGATGCCAAGGTAGAAGAAAACTATAGCGGCTACGACTACAACAGCCGCGGAAATTATAATAATTAGCATTGATTCTGGCATTGCGTATATATACACCTCCATTCGGAAAGATTATGTGGATCGTAATGATCCTATGATGAAAGCTTCGTACAACGGAAAATCTTGGGTTTATGGTGATTATTGCCGTCTTATGGTAACGAAAGCTCTTAAAATCGTGAAACTCCCCTATGTGCTTTTATACAGCACTTAATTCCACTACTCTCATCCGAGCTATTCTATAACTCAGCAACCCTCAATGTCAAGATAAAAAGAGTAAACATACAATATAATAATATAATTTTAAAGTAAACGTCATCAAAATCGCTGCGGTTGGGCTTGACTTTGCTACTTCAATATTTTATGATGGTGACTCACTATGGAGAGATGTCCGAGTGGTCTTGACATTCCTCATTGCATGATAGGAGGATTCTTGGTTCTACGAGCGTTGCCGACGTTTCGGTCTTAAATACTCTCCCCAAGCGTTAGATTCCGGTATGTCCTACCGTACCTTTTGTTGTAGTTATGCTATCAGACGCAATCCTTCCTTGAGAATGGTCTTTGCAGCGTTAATATCCCTGTCGTGAATAACTCCACATGCTGGACATGCCCACTCACGAAGTGATAAATCCATCACTGCTGAGTTCTGATATCCGCAAGATATGCATAACTGGCTACTAGGGTAAAATCTACCGACTTTTACATAAGACTTATTATGCCACCTACTTTTATATTCCAACTGTCGGTTTAGCTTGCCCCATGATGCATCCGATATAGATTTAGCTAATCTGTGGGTTTTAAGCATATTCTTTATTGCTAAGTCTTCAACGCAGATTATGTCGTATTCCTTGACTATCTGTGTTGTAAGCTTGTGTAGAGCATCAGATCTTTGATTGGCTATCTTTTCATGAATCTTCGCTACTTTTTGTCTCGCCTTTTTTCTATTATTGCTGCCCTTTGACTTTCGGGACAACTGACGCTGTGCTTTTGCTAGTTTCCTTTCAGATTGTTTTACATACCTGTGATTTGGATATATTACGCCATCAGATGTAACTAAGAGATTTTTTATACCCATATCAAGACCAACTGTTACTCCTGTTTTTGGATACAGTGGGATACTGACATCTGTGCAGCAAAGTGACAAAAAGTACTTACCCGATGGTGTGAGGGATACCGTTGCATTAAGTATACGCCCATGAACTTTCTTTGAAATTGCTGTTCGTACTAACCCAAGTTTTGGAAGCTTAATATGGTGTTCTCTTACTTCAATTGTGTTAAAGTTATTCTTTGATTTGTACGATTTAATCTGACACCTCACGCTTTTAAATCGTGGGAATCCAGGGTTATCACCTAGTTTTACACGACGAAAGAAATTGCAATAAGCATACTCAAGGTCTTTAAGCGATGATTGTAACGCTGTACTATCTACTTCACACAACCAGTCATTAGCTAGCTTCAAGATGGTTAGTTTACGACAAAGAGTTGAATATCCGATAGTTCTAACATTATCATGGTATAGCTCAATACTATGAGCAAGAAAGTGATTAAATACATATCGACAACAGCCAAATGTTTTCTTTATTAGGTGAGTTTGCTCGTTGTTTGGATATATTCTAAATTTGTAAGATTTTTCCATTATAACAGCTCCAGTTATGTTAGTAATGCAAGGGTATTCTCAGTTGCTACCACAATTATCTCATGTTAGTTGTCCAATATAACGGATTTCTGGGAGTAGTGAACCCAAAATAGTACAAATATAAGTGAGCAGTTGGTAAAAAAAGCCAGTTATCTCTTTTGTAACAGAGCTAATTGGCAAATCGTGAAACGAGAGAAAATCATATTGTTTGGATGTTAATTATACGGAAAGGTGTCCGAGAGGTCGAAGGTGCAACATTGGAAATGTTGTGTGGTGCAAGCCACCCGGGGTTCGAATCCCCGCCTTTCCGCCACAATTTGTCAGAACACCCTTGTGCAGCAAGGGTGTTCTGCTCTTTTGCCCCCTGTGCTTGCAAGGGTTTAGAGCGTTTCAGACGGTGTGGATATGATTGCTCGAAGGGCGTTCGGGGTGGGCATCGGGGTCGCGAAGCGAGGGCGATAAAAAGTGGCGGCTACATTATGAGAAAAGCATCTGTTTATAAACTCATTAACACAGACAAGCAGCTTAGATTTGCTTCAGGAAAGGAAATGGTTGGAGAGGGTTAGCTTTTATGTAAAAAAACACAATTTAGTAATAAATTACTAGTATAATCAACCGGTGATAATATTCTATTCAAAGTGACAAGATGATGAAGGGATACAGAAAAATGAAAAAGAAGAACTCGGTGCTTATTATCGACGACCAACGGACTAATATTGCATTGCTGACTAACATTCTCAGCTCCGAATGTATCATTTTTTCAGCGGAGAATGGGCGGGATGGTATTGCGTCAGCAGAGAGATATTTACCTGATGTTATTTTACTGGATATCATGATGTATGATATGGATGGATATGACGTGATCAGAGAGCTTAAGCAGTCTGAAGTTACAAAAAAAATCCCTGTAATATTTATCACATCTCTTGCAAGTGAGGAAGAAGAGCAAAAAGGTTTAGTGCTTGGTGCTGCAGATTACATAACCAAACCCTTCCACAATGCGATCGTCAAATTAAGAGTACAACAACAGATAAACCTTATCAATCTGCAACGCGATCTGGAATCAGCCGTGGAGGCAGCGGAAACTGCAAACCATGCGAAGTCCACTTTCCTTGCTAATATGAGCCATGAGATCAGGACTCCAATGAATGTGATCGTCGGTCTTACAGATGCTCTGTTGGAGGACGATGATATAAACAACAACGCAAAGCGGCTGCTGACGCAGATAGGTACTGCAAGTGTAACATTGATGGGGCTTATCAATGATGTTTTGGATATTTCAAAAATCGAATCGGGGAAATTTGAGCTTGCACCCGAGAAGTACGAAATGGCGAGCTTATTGGGAGATATTTCAAACCTTTATGCTTATCGTACACATGACAAACCCATTGATTATATCCTCAACATAAGTAAAGAACTGCCGCGTGAGCTTTATGGCGATGACTTGCGAGTGAAGCAAATCCTCAATAATTTGATAAGTAACGCCTTCAAATACACAAATGAAGGAACTGTCACACTGACAGTAGATTGTGAGCGTGGTGACGCTGATGATGTTGTACTGTCCTTTTCAGTTCGTGATACGGGCATTGGTATTCGCGAGATGAACTTAGATAAACTGTTCGATGAGTACAACCAGGCGGACACACAAGCAAATCGCAACATCGAAGGAACCGGGTTAGGTTTATCCATCACAAAAGGACTCGTGGATTTGATGGGTGGACATATTTCTGTGGAAAGCGAGTTCGGAAAAGGGACAGTATTTAGTGTTACTCTCCCTCAAGGTTTTGTTGGTGATGATGTGATCGGTCAGGAAGCAGCGGATGCTTTATGTGATTTTCGATATGAAGATAAGCAAAATGCAAATTATATAGAAGACATACCCGATTTAAGTAATGTGAATGTATTAGTGGTGGATGACTATATACCTAATCTTGATGTTGCAAAATGGGTTTTAGGCAAATACAAGTTGAATGTAGATTGTGTAACTAACGGACAGGAAGCAGTTGACTTGATCACCGGTGGAGACCCGATATATGATGCCATTTTCATGGATCACATGATGCCGGGTATGGATGGCATTGAAGCAGCACGATTGATAAGGACGATTGGATCAGATTACTCTGCAAACATACCTATAATCGCTTTAACGGCAAATGCCATCGCCGGAAACGAGCAGATGTTTTTTGATAACGGATTTCAGGAATTTCTGTCTAAGCCTATAAGCCGAAAGAAGCTTGATTCTGTTGTACGAAAATGGTTCTTAAGTAAAGCGATAAGCCCCCAAAATCCATTACCTACTGTAACTGACACAGTGTCTGCTCAGGCAGTCATCGAAATTCCGGGGGTTGATGCAGTTGAAGGTCTTGATCTCTTTGATAACGATGAGGAAATGTATATAGATTTCCTGCAATCCTTTGTAGAGTATGTTCCTGATGAGCTTGATAAGCTTCGACAGGTTTCGGAAGAAGGTTTAAAGGACTATGCTATAGATGTTCACACTGT
>Ga0123356_10005761_pt1 | contig 12572 bp, 10 predicted proteins | sample TergutEmb28metaG_2_FD_92546 | JGI IMG/M metagenome (GOLD analysis project Ga0123356, IMG submission 92546) | Embiratermes neotenicus P3 segment gut microbial communities from Petit-Saut dam, French Guiana - Emb289 P3 | ecosystem: Host-associated > Arthropoda: Insects > Digestive system > Gut ... | reverse complement strand
TGTCAAAACCTGTAGTGGGAATTATAATGGGAAGCGATTCAGATTTACCGGTAATGGAAGAAGCCGCTAAAATTTTAAAAGAAGCTAATGTAAATTTTGAAATGACAATTGTGTCTGCGCATAGAACTCCTGATCGTCTTTTTAAATACGCGCAATCGGCAATTAGTAAAGGATTAAAAGTAATTATCGCGGGAGCGGGAGGAGCGGCTCATCTTCCCGGTATGACAGCTTCTATAACAACACTGCCGGTTATAGGCGTGCCTGTAAAGACAGCCGCTTTTTCGGGTTTGGATTCACTTTTATCGATTGTACAGATGCCCGGCGGCATTCCCGTCGCGACAGTCGCGGTTAACGGCGCGAAAAACGCGGGGCTTTTGGCTATTCGCATCCTTGCCATTGAAGACAAAGAAATAAAAACATGGCTTGAAAATTACATGAAAACAATGGAAAGCGAAGTGGAAGGCAAAGCGCGAAAAATAGAAAATGACACTACCTTGAATGAATTATTATAAAAATGATATAGTCAAATTAAATGACAAACGAGCAATATGATATTCAAAATGATAGTCCGCAGGAAAAGTGCGGGGTATTTGGCATATTTTCCAATAAAACAGGCTCAGATGTAGCGTCACAGGCATATTTATCGCTTTACGCGCTTCAGCATCGAGGGCAGGAAAGCTGCGGTATAGCGGTTTGTAATGAAGGATTAATGCAGTATCACAGCGATTTGGGGCTTGTTCCCGATGTTTTTTCCAAAGAAACTCTGGAAAAACTTGGAAAAGGAAACATGGCAATCGGTCATGTGCGCTATTCACCGATAGACCAAAAAAGCCGATCCAACGCGCAGCCGCTTGTTGTGCGTCATATTAAGGGCGCCATGGCAATCGCGCATAACGGAAGTCTTACAAACGCCGCGGAATTGCGGGAAAAACTTCAGATGGAAGGCACGGTTTTTCACACAACAAATGATACGGAAATAATTATAAATATCGTTACAAAAAAAAGAATACATACAAACACAATAGAAAACGCTATTGAAAAAGCAATGTACGAAATACAGGGCGCGTATTCTCTTTTAATAATGTCACCTACAAAATTAATCGCTATACGTGACAGTTTTGGTTTTAGACCGCTTTGTATGGGGAACCTAAACGGTGATATTGTTTTCGCGTCAGAAAGCTGCGCGTTAGACAGTATCGGCGCTGAGTTTGTACGCGACATTGAACCCGGCGAAATTGTCGTAGCGGATAAAAACGGTGTTCGCGGCATTAAAACACACTGCGGGCAAAAAAGCAGTATGTGTGTTTTTGAATTTATTTATTTCGCCCGCCCCGATTCCGTTATACAGAATGCGAGTGTTCATAACGCCAGATTGCGCGCGGGTGAGTTTTTGGCAGAAGAACATCCTGTTGACGCCGATGTTGTTGTTGGAGCGCCGGATTCAGGTTTGGACGCGGCTTTAGGTTATTCACGAAAATCAAAAATTCCTTATGGTATTGGTTTTATTAAAAACCGTTATATAGGACGCACTTTTATTCAGCCAACGCAGGAAGAAAGAGATAAAGCTGTTCGTATCAAATTAAATACAATCGAAGCTACAATAAAAGATAAAAAAGTTGTGTTAATCGACGATTCAATAATCCGCGGAACAACGATGCGCCGTATTGTAAAACTTTTGCGCGAAACCGGCGCGAAAGAAGTTCATTTAAGAATCGCGTCTCCTCCTTTTATAAATCCTTGTTATTTCGGCACTGACATTCCAAATAGGGAAAACCTAATATCATACAAATTAAATAAAACAGAAATACGTGATTATTTAAGTGTTGACAGTATTGGTTTTCTTTCGATAGAGCATGTTTCAAAAATCGCGGAAAACGCGAATTGCGGTTTTTGTAACGGATGTTTCACCGGGAATTATCCAATACCCGAACCGCAAGCCGCTCCAAAAAGTAAATACGATCAAAAAATAGGTGAAAATTAAATCGGAGTTAATTATGAATGAAAGTTTTAGCGAAAGTTACAAAGACGCAGGAGTTGATGTTACTTCCGGTTACAAAGCGGTAGAACTTATAAAAAAACATGTCGCGAAAACAAAGATACCCGGCGTAATGGAAAATATCGGCGGGTTTGGCGGTTTATTCGCGCTTCCTAAATATAATGATAATGAACCCGTATTAGTTTCCGGAACTGACGGTGTAGGTACAAAATTAATTATCGCGATGATGATGGACAAGCACGATACAATTGGAATTGATTGTGTCGCGATGTGTGTTAACGATATTATCTGCGCGGCCGCGAAACCTTTATTTTTTCTGGATTATATTGCTGTTGGAAAAATATTTCCGCAAAAGATCGAACAGATTGTTTCAGGTGTCGCTCAAGGCTGTGTACAGGCAGGATGCGCTTTAGTCGGAGGCGAAACCGCGGAACATCCCGGAATGATGAAAGAAGAAGAATATGATATCGCGGGTTTTTCTGTAGGTATCGTAGAAAAAAGTAAAATACCCGATAAAAACAAAGTAGTTTCGGGTGATGTAATTATCGGGATTTTTTCTTCGGGGGTACATTCAAACGGTTTTTCGCTAACACGAAAAGTATTTGATATAAAAAACAATAAAAATATTTTAGAAAAACATTTCGACGAACTTGGAAAAACATTAGGCGAAGAACTTTTAATACCTACAAAAATATATGTTAAACCTGTTTTAGAACTATTTGAAAAACTGCCTGTCCGTTCCGCGTGTAACATAACTGGAGGCGGCTTTCAGGAAAATATTCCGCGCGCTTTCGGCGATAATTTAGGCGCTGTTATAAACATAAAAAGTTTAGAAATACCTGTTATTTTTGATTTAATAAGCAAAACAGGAAATATTCCCCAAAGAGACATGTTTAACACATACAATATGGGAGTTGGCATGTGTGTAATTACTCCGGCGCAAAACGCGGATGAAGCTTTGAATATTCTGCGTTCATTTGGTGAAAAAACGGCGGTAATTGGCGAAGTTAAAAGCGGCATAACAGGGGTTAAACTTGATTAAAATCGCGGTTTTAGTTAGCGGAGGCGGAACAAACTTACAGGCTTTAATTGATGCCGGCGAAAAAAACTGTCTTGGTCAAGGAAAATTATCTTTGGTTATATCTTCTAAAGAAGGTGTATACGCGATTGAAAGAGCGCGAAAAGCGGGAATAAAAACAATTACCATTGAAAGAAAAATATATAGAGATTTAAAAGATTTTGATGAAGCTCTCGCGCAAGCGTTAGCTGAAAATAATATAGATTTGGTTGTATTAGCTGGGTTTTTATCGGTATTAGGCGAAAAAGTTTTAAAATTATACGAAAATAAAATAATAAATGTACATCCTTCACTTATACCGTCATTTTGCGGAAAAGGTTTTTATGGTCTGAATGTTCACAAGGCTGTTTTGGAATACGGCGTAAAAATAACTGGCGCGACAGTTCACTTTATAAATGAAACTATAGACGGGGGAAAAATAATTTTACAAAAAGCGGTTAACGTTTTAACAAATGATACACCGCAGTCTTTACAACAGCGAGTAATGGAAGAAGGGGAGTGGGTATTACTTCCAAAAGCTGTAGAAATGTTTTGTAAAGGAGAATTAAATTAAATGAAAGTATTGGTTATAGGAAGCGGCGGCAGAGAACACGCGATAATAAAATCGTTAAAAAAAAATAATAAAATATCCGAAATAATCGCGGCTCCCGGTAACGGTGGTATTAGTAAAGACGCAAAATGTATCCCAATAAAAGCAAATGATATTACCGGTATTACAAACTATGTAACAGAAGAAAAAATAGATTATGTTGTTGTCGCGCCCGATGATCCACTCGCGATTGGAATGGTAGACGCTCTTGAAGAAAAAGGTATTCGCTGTTTTGGTCCAAACAAGGCAGCCGCGCGGATCGAAAGCAGCAAGGTTTTTTCCAAAAATTTAATGAAAAAATATAATATTCCTACAGCGGAATACGAAACTTTTTCTGATTATGAAAAAGCAAAATGTTATATAGAATCCGATTATGTAAAATTTCCAATTGTAATAAAAGCTGACGGTTTGGCGCTTGGTAAAGGCGTAGTAATCGCGGAAAATTTAGAAGAAGGGCGGGACGCGTTAAATATCATCATGAACGAAAAAAAATTCGGCGATTCAGGCTCGAACATAGTCATAGAAGAGTTTCTTACAGGACCTGAAGTTACCGTGCTTTCTTTTACGGACGGCAAAATAGTAGTACCCATGATTTCATCGATGGATCATAAAAGAATATTTGACGGCAACAAAGGTCTAAATACAGGTGGTATGGGTGTAATCGCTCCCAATCCTTATTACACAAAAGAAATCGCGGCGATTTGCGAAAAAACGATTTTCCTGCCAACTATCGAAGCGATGAAAAAAGAAGGTTGTCCGTTTAAAGGCTGTCTTTACTTTGGGCTTATGCTCACACAAAACGGTCCAAAAGTAATCGAATACAACAGCCGTTTTGGAGACCCGGAAACTCAGGCTGTTTTACCGCTTTTGGAAACCGATCTTTTAACGATCATGGAATCAGTAACCGACGAAAAGCTGGAAAGTATCGATATTCGCTGGAAGGACGCTTTTTCCGCCTGTGTTGTTATGGCAAGCGGCGGGTACCCTGAAAGTTATAAGACAGGATTGCCAATCAGCGGGTTGGAAAATGAAGGTGAAGCAATTGTTTTTCATGCCGGAACTGAATATAAAAGCGATACTTTTTTTACAACCGGAGGCAGGGTGCTTGGAATAACCGCGATCGCGGAAAATCCGCGAAAAACCCTGGAAAAAGCGTATAAAACTGTTGAAAAAATCAAATTTGAGGGCGCGCATTACAGAAAAGACATAGGAAAATACTAAGGGTTGTTAATTATTAAAACTAATGTTATTATTAATATTTATGGGGGCTTTATGTTAAATAAAAAAAGAGTGTTTTTTACCCTTTCTTTATGTTTATTTGTTTTTATAATAAATCAGCAAATAAACGCCCAAAATCTGCATCCTACCACTCTGGAAAATTTAAAACGTAGTATAGAATATCTTATGGCGGGAGATTATCACAACGCTGTGATTACTTCCAATCAGGTAATAAGAGCGGATCCAAATTCCGCAATTAATTATGTTATTAGAGCCAGAGCGTTATATGAATTAAATGATTATGACAGAGTTATCGCGGATTGCACTCACGCGATCAGGCTTGACAGAAATAATTCCGCCGCTTTTTTAATTAGAGGCAACGCTTACGGGCAAAAAGACGATTATACAAGGGCAATTTCGGATTGGCAAGCCGCGCTTCGTTTAAACCCGAATATCGATGAAGCGAGGCATAATATCGAGCTTGCTCTTTTGCGGCAGGAAACAAATTAGATTAACACAATGATTGAGCAAATGGATAATACAAAATTTTACTCGCAAGGTCTTAAGTTTTCCTGTAAAAAATGTTCCACTTGCTGCCGCTATGATTCCGGTTTTGTGTTTCTTTCGGAAGATGATCTTGATAAACTGATATCATCATTGCGGATAACAAAAAAAAATATTATTGATACTTATTGCAGATGGGTAACTGACTGGAAAGGGGATGAAGTACTTTCGTTAAAAGAAAAATTTAATAAAGACTGCGTTTTATGGGATAACGGCTGCATTGTTTATAAAGCGCGCCCCGCTCAATGTGTAACTTTTCCGTTTTGGGAATCTACTGTCGCTTCTGAAGCGGCTTGGGAAATGACCGCGACAGGCTGTCCCGGCATTAATACAGGTGAGCTTTATTCAAAAGAAGCGATAGAAGAAATTCTTGAATTACGCGCAAGTCAACCGATAATTAACCGAAGCAAAAAAGCAGGGAGCAGCTTATGAATATTAAATTTTGGGGAGTTCGCGGATCAACTCCCGCGCCAACGCCTCCTTCACGTATTAAAAGTAAAATATCAGCGATTATAGAGCAGATAACTCCTGAAGATTTGGAAGACGCGGAAAGCCGCGAAAGATTTTTAGCGGGTCTTCCGCCGTGGCTTTTTGGTACAGTCGGCGGAAACAGTCCATGTGTAAGTTTTTCGTTTGATAATTCCGATGAATGTATTATTTTTGACTGCGGTTCCGGTATGCGTGAATTGGGAATCGCGCAGATTACCGAAAAAAGAAAAATAAACCATTTTCATGTTTTTTTCTCGCACTTTCATTGGGATCATATACAGGGACTTCCATTTTTCGGTCCCGCTTATAACCCAAAAATTAAAATGAATTTTTATTCGCCTATTCCGGGTATCGAAAGAATTTTAAACGGACAGATGGTTCATCCATATTTTCCGATTAACTTAAACGCGATGGGTTCAAAAAAAACTTTTAATCATCTGGATAGCGAAATAAAAATCGCCGATCGTACCATTACATTTAAAAAAATGAACCATCCTGGCGATTCTTATACATATTGCGTAAACGAAAAAGGCAAAAGAGTTATTTACGCGACAGACACAGAGCTTACAGCAAATGATTTTGACAAAAACGAATCAAATATTAAATTTTTTAAAGACGCCGACATGATTATTATCGATTGTCAGTATACTTTGGGTGAAGCAATCGAAAAATACAATTGGGGTCACAACGCGTTCAGTCTCGCGGTTGACTTCTCGGCTAACTGGAATATTAAACACATGGTAATGTTTCATCATGATCCCACTTATGACGATCATAAACTTTACGGAATATTACAGTCGGCAAGATGGTATCTTGAAAGATTAAATCTAAAAGGAATAGAGTTAACACTTGCCATCGAAGGTCTGGAAATAACAATATAACATTTAAAAAATAATAGGAGCGCTGTTTTTTGGCAGGTAAAAGAAAAAAAAAGTTTAGTATAATCTCAAGTTTTTTAAAATTAATTTCTTTTATGCTCGCGCTTGCTTTAATAGTAATTCCGCTGACTCTTATCGTATTTATGTATTTTAATTCTCCTGTAAATGACAACGGACAAATAATTATTTCTGAATATGATGGTATAAGATATTCTGATGACGGTAATTTTTTAATTGACATTAGAAGGGGAGAAACCTCTCAATCTGTGGGGCTGCGTCTTGAAAGAGCGGGATTAATAAATAATCGGTATTTTTGGAATCTTTTATGCCGCTATTTTGAAGAACATATTAAAACAGGAACATACAAACTTGAACTTCCCGCGACCCCAATCGCTATTCACAGTTTATTGGTTTCCGGAAGAGAAATTTTACACAAGGTAACAATCCCTGAAGGTGTTACGTTAAATAAAACAGCGTTAATTCTTGAACAAGCCGGTATTTGTTCCGCTGTTAGTTTTCTGGCGGCGGCAAGAGACAGAGGGATAATAAATGATTACGGCATTCCAAATGAATCAATGGAAGGATACCTTTTTCCTGATACATATTTTTTTCCAAGCGAGTACCCGGCAGAAAAAACCGTAAGAAAAATGGCGGATAACTTTTTTAATAAGTTGGATATTATTAGTCCCGCTATAAGAGGGATGAGCGTTCAGGAATTAAATGAAAAGGTTATACTCGCGTCTATCGTAGAAAGAGAATACAGGGTAGCCGATGAAGCGCCCGTGATGGCGGGAGTTTTCGCTAACCGCTTAAGAATTAATATGAGGCTTCAATCATGCGCTACTGTTGAATATATTATAACAGAGATACAGGGTAAACCTCATCCCAGAGTATTGTTATATGTAGATTTGGAAATTAGAAATCCGTATAACACATATTTATATTCGGGACTTCCGCCGGGACCAATTTCCGCGCCCGGAATGGTAGCGTTACGCGCGGTGATTTATCCCGCGAATACGGATTTTCTTTATTTTAGGTTAACGGATGTTTCAAGCGGCAGGCATTATTTTTCCAGAACTCATGATGAACATATAAGAGCAGGTGAACTATTAGTAAAACCGCCAAGCTGAGGTTAAATGGCTCTTATATCTAAAACCACAATAAACGAAGTAAATACTCGAATGGATGCCGTTTCCATTGTCGGAGATTATTTACGTTTGGAAAAAAAAAGCGGGCGCTGGTGGGGAAGATGTCCGTTTCACGGCGGAGGTCAGGAAAAAACTCCGTCATTTAAAGTTGATCCCGATTCAAAAATGTTTTATTGCTTCGGCTGCAATAAAGGCGGCAATATAATAAATTTTGTAATGGAGATGGATAAACTTACTTATCCTGAAGCTATAAAAAGCCTCGCGAATAAAATAGGTATTGAAATAATTTATGAAGAAGGCGAAATAGAAAAAGAGCAGGATACAATTAAAGAAGACCTGTATGAATTGTATCGCAGATTAACAATAACGTTTCAGCATTTTTTAAATGATAAATCAAACGATAGCGGCGCCGCTTTAAAATATATTCAAGACAGAGGTATAAGCGAAGAAATGATTGAATGTTTTAAGCTTGGATACGCTCCCGGTGATCGAGATTTTTTATTAAAATTTTTAAAACAAAAAGGATACTCACAGGATTTTTTAGGCAGAACTGGATTATTTTCCGCCAAGTATAAAACAATGCCGCTTTTTTCAGGAAGGCTTATGTTTCCTATAACGGACAGGCAGGGAAAAATCGTAGCCTTTGGGGGAAGAGCTCTTCCCGGTAATTTGCAATCAGACGGTGCGGAGCCGCCAAAATACATAAACTCTCCGGAGACAGAAATATATAAAAAAGGGCAAACCCTTTTCGCGATTGACCTCGCGAAACCCGCGATGAGGCAGAGTAAATCTGTATATGTAGCGGAAGGTTATATCGATGTTATCGCTATGCATCAGGCGGGGATTATAAACTCTGTAGCTCCTTTGGGTACGGCTTTTACTGACGAACAGGCAAGCTGGCTGCGCCGGTGGGTCGAAGAAGTAAACCTGATTTTTGACAATGATGAAGCGGGGCAGAAGGCGGCATACAAGGCGATTATCACATGCCGTAAAAACGGACTTTCCTGCCGTTTAATAAACACCAGGGAAGGGTTAAAAAGCGAGATTAATAGCCGTGAATATGAAAAAATCAAGGATCCTGCCGATATTTTGCATGAATTTGGCTCACAGATATTGAAAAAAGTTTTAAAATTTACTATAAATGACTTTGAGTATCTTATTTCCCGCGGCAAATCGCAGTTTATAGAAACAAGCGGGGATGTTAACGGCGCGGCTGAATTTATGTTTCCGTTTTTGGAAGCGCTGGATTCTGAAGTAGATCGCTCAGACAGCATTACTAGAATTGCTGATATTTTCAGAATTGAAAGAGCGGCGGTTCAAAAGGATTATTTTGAATGGAAGCGAAAAGATTTCCGTGACGCGCGCGTCGCAAGCGATACGCGCATCGCGAACGATGCGGGCGGGAAACTTGATAATGTTCAGCCTAAACTGCAAATACGCAGAAACGCGGAACTTAGCCTGCTTACATTTGTCGCGGTTAACATGGAACTGTATCCTGAGTTCCGCGCCGCGCTGGAAATTAAGGAGATAGATGACAGAGCGGCAAAAGAGCTTTTTGTTGTTTTGGAAGAGTGTTATAAACACGACGAAAACACAATTGATTTGCTGTTATTAAGAATTAAAGACGATAACCTGCGCAATTTTGTAGCCGAGCACGGTACATCGCGGGAATTTAAAGTAAACCCCAAAAGGTTTATGGAGGATGGAATAAAAACAATTAAAAAGAAAAGATTTGAAAAGCGGCTTGTAGAAATAAACGCGCAAATGCGCGAAAGCGAAAGAACATCGGAAAACATAGAGAATATTGATGAACTATTGGCAGAAAAATTATTAATCGATTCGCGAATCAGAAAACTCGAAGGCAGAGGATAAAAAGTTAATGTTAAATTATATTAGGTTAAAACTAAAAAAAACATCACCACTTATAAAACATTTTTATAAAAAGCCGAATAAAAGAATTTATTTAAAAACACAGCCGGAAGTAATAGAAGTAAAAGACGCGGCTAGTGTATTACCCGCGATAGATCAGGATATTTCTGATCCAGCGATTATAAAATTGCTGGAATACGGAAAAGTTAAAAAAACACTTTCGTATGAGGAACTATCAGATTTTCTTCCGGAACATATAACCAACTCCGATAAAATCGAACAGGTTTTAGCGCTGCTTGAAGCAAATAACGTTCAGTTAGTTGAAGAAGAAAATATTTCAGATGAAGAAGAAAATCCCAAAAATCAGGAAGCTTCCAAGAAAAAATCCACTCAATCCGGAGATAAAGATTCTTCGCTTGTAGATGATCCAATCAGATTATATCTGCGCGAAATAGGAAGAGAGCATCTTCTTACAGGGGAACAGGAAATTGTACTTTCCAAACAGATGGAAGAAGGCGAGAACATCGTAAAAAATGTAATAAAAAAATCCGGAATGATAATTCCCGAATTTTATTCCATCGCGCAAAAAGCGTTTTCCAAAAGAGATTTCCGTGAGTTAAATCTTTCAAAAAAAGAAATTACAGAACACATGACAGAATATCGAAGGTTAAATCAATTTTACAAAGATACACTGCGTGTTATTAATATCGACTTAAAAAATTACATGGAATTAAAAAAACAATTGTTGTCTAAGGACGAAGATTACAAAGAAGACAAGGATTGTTCAAATATCAGAAAACGCATAATGAAGGTTGTAAAAAACACCCACTTACATCCTGATGAAATTCAATCTTTTTCCGATAAATTTATAATAGCTTCAAGAAAAATAAAACGTTATATAAAAGAACAGGAAAGGCTGGAAAAACATCTTAAAGTAGGTTCTTTAAAAGAGCTTCGCACACTTGGAAGATTCCTCACGATTAAAGACGAAAGAGAAAAACTGGAAAGTGAACTTGGGCTTTCTTCCGACGAAATAAAAGAAAAAATAAGACTTGTTCAGGTAACAGAAAAAAAACTTAAAACCATGGAAATTGAGTTTGAAGAAACAATAGAAAATATAAATCATATGGCGGCTGAAATTTATCACGGACGCGTAATGATGAAAAACGCCAAAGATAAACTTATAAGAGCTAACCTTCGTCTTGTTGTTTCTATCGCGAAAAAATATATAAACAGGGGTTTACACTTTTTTGATCTTGTTCAGGAAGGCAATATTGGACTTATAAAAGCTGTAGAAAAGTTCGAATATCAAAAAGGATTTAAATTTTCTACTTACGCGACATGGTGGATAAGGCAGGCGATAACAAGATCGATATCCGATCAGGCAAGAACAATCCGCGTTCCTGTACACATGATCGAACAGATTAACAAGGTAGTACGCGAATCAAGGCAGTTGTTGCAGTCGTTAGGCAGAGAACCCACAGACGAAGAAATCGCTGAAAAACTTGGCTGGACAGCGATGCGCGTAAAAACCGTAAAAAATGTAGCGAGAGAACCTATCAGCCTTGAAACTCCGATAGGAGAAGAAGAAGATTCACTGTTAGGTGATTTTATCGAAGATAAGGATGTGGAAAACCCCGCGAACCAGACAGCGTTTAAAGTACTACAGGAACAGCTTAGCGGAGTTCTTTCTACATTACCAGCCCGCGAACAGGAAGTTTTAAAAATGCGTTTTGGGTTGGATGACGGTTATTCTCTTACATTGGAAGAAGTAGGTTTATATTTTAATGTAACAAGAGAAAGAATTAGGCAGATAGAAGCAAAAGCTCTAAGACGGCTGCGACATCCAAAAAGAAGCCGCCCGTTAAAAGATTATTTGGATCATTAATATAATATTGGAGGGATTTTATGGTAACCGAAAACGATTTAGACAAATTACGTTCTTTACAGGAAATTATTTATGAAAAAATAGGACTGGAAAAAAGTATTCAGGAAATACCCAAACTTCTGGGCACACAGGAAGAACTTTTAAACAGGTTAAAAAAGACCTTCATAGAAAAAAACGCTGATTTTGAAAAAGTAAAAGCGGAAGAAATCGATTTAAAAAACAAGCTTGCAGAAGCGGAATCTTCCAGAGAGAAGTCCGAAAAAAACATGGATGCCATAAGCACCCAGCGCGAATATGAAGCACTGGACAAAGAAATAAAAGACGCGTCAGAAAGGGAACAGCAGTACCGCAAGGATTTACAGCAAAAAGAAAGAATAATGGCAGATCTTGAAGAAAAAATAAAACAACAAAGCGCGTTGATCGATCAGCAGGAAAAAGAGCTCGAAGACCGCAGAAAAAAAATTGAAGCGGAAATTTCCGACAAACAAAAGCAGATCGATAACCTTCGTAAAAAAGAAGGCAAACTTACAGAAAACTTTGTAGATAACGAAGTTATTTTTAAATTTGAAAGAATCATTAAAAATAAAATGGGTGTTGGTATAGTCGCCATTAAAGGCAATGTTTGTCTTGGATGCCACATGATATTACCTGTACAATTCGCGAATGAAGTACGCATAGGAGAGGAATTTGTTTTCTGTCCGTATTGTTCGCGTATTTTATATTACGAAGAATCAGCCGAAGGCGAAGAAGATTACTTTAACACAGAAGATACAGGCGCTCTTTCTGATCTTGATGAAGTAGAAGAAGATGAGGAAGAAGATGATGACGAAGAAGAAGAAATCATAAATATTGACT
>Ga0123356_10005760_pt1 | contig 12574 bp, 12 predicted proteins | sample TergutEmb28metaG_2_FD_92546 | JGI IMG/M metagenome (GOLD analysis project Ga0123356, IMG submission 92546) | Embiratermes neotenicus P3 segment gut microbial communities from Petit-Saut dam, French Guiana - Emb289 P3 | ecosystem: Host-associated > Arthropoda: Insects > Digestive system > Gut ... | reverse complement strand
GTTTGAAACTCTTTTTCTACCCAATTATTGACATCCCCATGCAAGGCAAACCCTCAACCACACAATCTATCACACACTCCCTCATTTAGCTTAGCAAAAAAAATTGTGGGTCAAGTTAAGGTGCGTCAGGGGTATGTGCTTAGCTCTCAACGAAAATAAGCCTGTAATTGGCTTCTTTTCTGTTGAAATTTAATTTTTTGTGCTGTTTTTGTTCAGCAATCAGAATTACATAGACACATTTGTGCACATATGCCTGTGTGAACTAAACACATACGAAAATTTTAATTACAATGAGCCGTTTAGGGATAAAATCAGAAATGAGTAGTTACGCTTAAATGAGCAAACTTTCACGCTTAGAGTGAGTAGGCACAAAATATGGCACTGATAGAAATCAACAATCTCACCTACACCTATCCAGGTATATCCAAGCCATCCATTCATGATGTGTCCATCAAGATAGAGAAGGGAGAATTCGTCTTAATTACAGGGCCCAGTGGTTGTGGCAAGACGACTTTGTGCCGATGTTTCAATGGGCTAGTGCCGCATTTCTATCAAGGCGAGATCAAAGGAGAAATCGCAGTTGCCGGTCTAAATACCTTAGATCATCACACTTATGAAATAGCAAAGCACGTTGGTCTAGTTTTCCAAAATCCAGAAAATCAGTTGTTTGCACTCTCAATTGAGAAAGATGTCGCCTTTGGCTTAGAAAACGTGGGCATCTCTCGAGAGGAGATGCGCAAAAAAGTCGATTGGGCCCTGCATCAAACAGGCATCTATGACATCCGAGAGCGCTCGCCACATGAAATCAGCGGAGGACAACAACAACGCGTAGCGATTGCATCAGTTTTAGCAATGGAACCCGACATCATTGTTTTAGATGAACCCACCTCCTTTTTAGATCCACTGAGTGCAGAAAAAATTTTTGAGGTCATCTATAAACTCAACAAAGAGCAAGGAATCACTGTTGTGCTAGTTGAGCACCGATTGGATTTAACGGCAAAATATACCAACCATCTTATCGTTATGGATCAAGGCACCATACGATTAGAGGGCGATCCACACGATATTCTCAACAACGAGGAAACTCAACGAATCGGGGTTGGCATACCCAAAGCGACTCTGCTCTACCAGATGCTCAAAAAAGAAGGATATGGTTTAGGCAATAAAATACCGCTGTGCTCTGAGGAACTAGCGAATCAAATCTTGGAGGAACTCAGATGATTGAGACCGTAGACGTTCATTATAGCTATCCCAACAAAATTGAAGCTCTAAGGGGGGTCTCACTTACTATCAAAGACGGGGAATTTGTCGCCATCATGGGACAAAACGGTGCAGGCAAATCCACGTTTGTTAAGCATTTCAATGGGTTACTCAAACCCGCCTCGGGTAGCGTTAAAGTTGATGAGGTGGAAACAACTAAGGCCAGTGTCGCATCCCTTGCGCGTAGTGTGGGATTTGTGTTCCAAAACCCCGATCATCAACTCTTTAGCGAAACCGTTGAGGATGAGGTGGGGTTTGCCCTCAAAAACTTTGGATATGAAGTTAAAATCATTGAAGAGCGTATAGCAGGGGTACTTGAGTTGCTCTCACTCTCACAGTACCGCAAAACCTCACCGTTTCTGCTAAGCGGTGGTGAACGCAAGCGAGTAGCTTTAGCATCGGTTTTGGCGTGTGATCCAAAAATGTTGGTCTTAGATGAACCCACCATCGGACAAGATTATGAACAGAAAGAAAAACTACGACAATTCATCATGCAACTACAAACGCAGGGAAAAACAGTTGTTGCTGTTACTCATGATGTAGAGTTTGTAGCGGAATGTAATCCGCGGGTAGTTTTGATGAAGGAGGGTAGAATAGTGGCTGACGGAGAGGGGCATCGAGTTCTAACTGATCCCGCTATGCTTGAGATGGCATCTATTGTTTTGCCCCAAATTGCACAGGTATTTACCAAGCTTTCGTCTTTGGGATTGCCCAAAGACATCATTGATATCTCAGAAGCCAAAACAGTTCTTCTAAAAGCTCTGGAGAAACACAGGCGATGAGCGTTTTTGACGGGTTAAAGTTCCGCAAAGTTAACTCACTTATTCATAATCTGGATCCGCGCATCAAATTTATCTATGTCATTGGGGTCTTTATTGCAGCACTTCTTTTTCTTCAGATAATTCCGCTTTTGGCGCTGTTTATATTGCAGTTACCATTTGTGTTTTTGGCACGTGTTCAGCGGCAGTGGTTACGTTCCTTGCGAGGTGCCGCTTTTTTGGCGACGTTTATCTTTTTAATCAACATCGCTACGAACTTTTTTGGAAACAACTATACATTAGCGCCAAGCGCTGTTGAGGGTGCAGCCGCTATGACGCTTCGATTTGTGGTGTTAGTGGAGTCTTTTTCGGTGTTCTTTTTAACTACATCGCCAGATCATCTGGGGTTAGCATTGGAAGAGTCCCGTGTGCCCTATGAGTTTGCATTTGCCTTCACCACCGCGGTACGTTTTGTGCCGGTGTTGGCTGAGGAAGCGCAAACCATCATGGATGCCCAAAAAGCCCGAGGTTTAGAATTAGAGAAAGGAAACCTACTCAAACGCATCCGCAACTATATCCCCATTTTGATTCCGCTGATTGTAAGCGCTATTCGGCGAAGTCTCGAGCTTGCTGAAGCTATGGAATCGCGTGCTTGGGGGGCATGTAAAAGACGAACCAACCTCTATACGTTGCGATTGCACAAGGGGGACTATGCGTTACTTGGGATTACTGTAGCGATTGTGACAGGGGCAATCTATGCCTACTTCTTTGTGTCGATTCCTACGATTGTAAATCTGTTATAAACAAAATAAACATGAAAAATATTTCATGTAATGTTTTGAGGAAAGTTAGACCGTTAGCGCAGAAGACAAACCAATCAACCCCTTGTCAGGGCAGTATAATTTGAGAAACGCAGGTAAGCTAAGTTCTTAAACATCGTTTGAATAAACATATAGAAGGTAAGGTTATGGCTGAGCGTACACGTTTTGGACCTGCAGGTGTGCCGCCAATGTTTCGACTACTAGGGGCGACTACATCTGACACTCCGCGTCTGCTTTGTGAGGAGGGGTTAGACGCATTTGAATATCAAGCGGTGCGATGGGGACCCAAACCACAGATAAAAGAGACAGATGCCCGTCGGCTCGGCGAAGAAGCCAAAAAAAATGATGTTAAACTCAGTATGCATGGCAGCTACTTTATCAACCTCTCAGGCAAACCCGAAGTAGTGGAAGCCAGCAAACGCCGCATTATAGCCTGCGCAACCGGAGCAGAATGGATGAACGCAAGGGTTATGGTATTTCATACAGGGTTCTATGGGATGTTTGAAAAAGACTATGCTCTTAAATGCTGTATCACAGCACTCAAAGAGATCACCTCAGAAATGAAGAGCCTGGGTTTAAAGGTAAAGTTAGGACCCGAAACTATGGGTCGTAAATCTCAAGTCGGCAACTTGGATGAAATCATAGCCATCAACCGTGAAGTCGAGGGTACACAGTTGGTTGTCGACTGGGGACATCTCCACGCCCTCCAACAGGGAGCCTTCAAAACCGCAGATGACATGCGCAAAATAGCTGAAAAAATCGAACTGGAATTAGGCACCCAAACTCTTCGCAATATGCATTGTCACTTCTCAAAAATTGAGTTTACCAGTCAAGGAGAAAAAAGACATCATACCCTCGATGCGCAACAATTTGGACCCGATTTCCACCTATTGGCAGAGGTGATTTTAGATTTTGGAATGCATCCTACATTGATCTGCGAATCACCAATTCTTGATGTTGATGCCCGAAAAATGAAAGAAATACTACATCAAATCCAAGCTCAAAGACAAGATAAATAGATAAACAGACCTGCAAGTTAACATAGCACATGTTTGTTTGGTTTATTGTTTTGTGAAGTTGAGTTATTGTTTGTGTTTGCGTTGTTTGTTTGGTTGTTGTTTTGTTTGATAGTTTTTGTCTGCTGCTATGGCAGCGTGAAGTAGCGGTGTTGTGGGGTAGATGCTTAGGAGGAATTGGATATCTTTTGGGAGGCATTCTCCACCTATACCGTTGCGTGCCTCGGGGAGGTCTACGTTCCACTTTGTGTTGGCGGCGTCACGTAATTCGTTGTAGTTTAGGTTGTTTTCGTCGCAGAGAAGTTTTAGTTCTTGAGCATATGCTATGCGGAGATAGTAGTAAGTATTTTCGGATAGTTTGGTGAGTTCAGCGATTTCTAGAGAGGTGACAGAGTGGAGGGGTATACCTAGGGTGGTGTAGAAGTCAAGAGCTTTTGTGTGACTTTGTTGATTTAGAGCACCTAGAGCTCTTATTTGTACAACACCATGTTTGTCTTCTTCTTGTTTCCACCATCTATGGGGACATACAACTACGTTTGCTAGGTTGTATTTGTCGGCGAGTTTTCGTGCGGTGCCCAGGGTTAGAGTTGATTCGTAGCATATGAGTGCGTTGGGGTTGAGTTGGGCGGCTTTTTTTGTGCAGTCTTCGATGGCACTCATGTCGGGTTGGTTGTTGCGAAACCAGGTGTTAACGGTAACTACATAGATGTCTGCGTGGGGGGGTTTGGTTGTGGTGTTGATTCCGATTTGTTTGGCGGCTTTTATGGCTTGTTGTGATATGTCATAGCCTTGGGTTTGTTTGTATATTTTTGAGATATGCTGAACAACTGGTAGGCCGATGTTACCTAAACCCATAACGCAAACATTTACCGTCATTTGACTTTCGCTCTATTGTGATTTTTTTATTTGGAGGTCGCGTAATTATAAAAACTTTGTCCTTAATTCAAAACAATCATAATTCTTAGTCATTTTCTATATGATGCATGATGTTGAGTAAATTCATGGATATGCCAAATTAACGGCGATTTAAGTATATATCGAGGGTTAACAAGATGTGAAATGCAGTCGTTAAAAAACTAAAAAATTAAGGTTAAGATAGAAGATTGAAGAAAGGGTAAAAATAGAAGTGGTGTTAAGGAGACACAACCTCTAATAGAGCCTGTCTCTTCGAGATGTAGGATTTATTTGTAGTTCAAACTATCGAAATCTGGTGGTTTAGAGGAGGGCTTAGAGTTATTCTAGAAATTGGGTTAGATATTGGGTAATTAACTCGTAGGCTTCTAAGTCATCGGGGCCTTTTTTGTTGCCATTTTCGTCTGTGGTAATCAGTTGTTTGCCATCGCTTTCAGAAACGGGTTCATTGTACTCTATGCGAAATATACATCGCATAACTATACTGTTGGGGGCTTCAAAGGTTAAGAGAGGATACTTTATGCCGGGTAGAAATAAGTCATATTTTCTTTCGGTTTTGGGTTCGATGTGAAACGTTTTGGTTTCTGCTAGCATCAAAAGACTCAGTAGAAGCGATCCTTGATAGGGTGGAAAACGGGTTTGTTGATTGTCTTGAGTTGCTTTCTTTTTTTCTTCTTCGATTTTGGTATCTAAGACCGTGTGGTCCCAGAGTTCTACATTACACTTTTGTGCCGCTAGGGTAGCCTGTTCGGTGAAGCATGAAGTGGTTATGATAATTGTGCGGCTACAGTTAGGGGTGTTTTGGGTTTGTTGCGCGGCCAAAACTGTGACATCGGTAAGTGCATAGTTTGGAGGATATTTTCGGGCTAAAACTGTAACTTTTTCATTGTTTTGAATTACGGTTAAATCAACACCGCTATTGGTCAAACATTTGCTCAGCACCGCATAGCCCAATGACTCAAAGAGCCACTGGATAAAAAGGGCAAACTCTTTATCAGATAGGGTCTCAATCAAGTAAGCAACCGCTTTTTGTTCAGGTTTGGATAGTTTCTCCACAACCGGTCTTACTTGGGATTTTTCTGTGGTTAGATGGGGGGTATTTCTTAGTCTATTTGATAGTGCTTCGGCTTTATCTAGGGGAATCTGCAACTTGTCTGCTATCAACTCGGTTAGATCATTGTTTGAGGTGTGTTTTGCGATTTCTCTTAGGGGAGCACTAAATTTTTTGCCGCTCATCTTTGAACTCCTTTTTTGCATGTTTGGGACATATTTTTTTTCTAAACTCATCAGTGTGTGTGAGGTTTAGTTTGGAGAAGGGGTTGTTGCAGATATCGCAAACATCGTAGTGGTAGATGCATACACTTGTGTTGTCATGACTGCATTTAAATTCGAGGAGACGGCTGTGGCGTTTGCCGCAGACTGTGCAAATAAAGCCTTTGTCGCGTTCAAAATATTCGTCTAAGGTTTCGTCGTGTGTTAGGGGCGCTTTTTTGGAGTATATTTTCCCTGAATCTAGGGATTGTCGGATGCAGTCTTTGCAGACATAGAGGCCGTCTTCGGTTGTGTAACCTTCGGGGTGTGTTTTTTTGCATAGGGGGCAGATAACTTCGGGTTTATCAATACCTATGGCGACTGTGGATTGTAGGGTTGCTTTGTTATCAAAGCTAACTTCAAATTTGACTTTTGCGGTGTTGATTATGAGGAGGTTTTGGAGATTTACAGTTATATTGGTCTGGTAGGATTCTTCTTCACGCTGTAGTAATGTTTCGTAATCAGATTGCCATTTCTGAAAGTCGAAATTATGTTTTTTTGAGATCACCTGCTCTCGCCGTTCCCGTTTTAGTCGACGTTCAAAACTTTGTAATCTCATTTGCTTCTCTTTGTCAAGCGGAAGATCAAAGAGGGCAACTTTATGTCTAAGGAGGTTGTTGAGGGTTTGGTCTGCAAACACCTTTAGTTCGTCATAGATTTCGGGTTTTATTTTTGATTTGGAGTTATCAATTTGTAGGGTTTTATTTTCCAAAATAGTTGCCAAGTTAAATACGTCACTTAGGCAGTGGCCCTCTTGGTTTAGTAGGATAGTTAGGGTTTCTTCGTTTTTTGTTCGGAGCTTGTTTTGGAATTTTATGGCATAGTAGAACTGGAAGAATCGTAGAGGTTCTTTTTTGAGGATTTTTATTGTTATGATTTTGCCGTTGTTTATTTGGTGAAAGCAGGGTTGGGTTTTGGTGCAGATCTTGATGCCCTGCAGAGTTTGAGTTTTTTGGCAATTTAAACAGCTATTGGGTGTGGTGTTGAAGTGAGAGCTTATGAGGGCTTCAATTGGGCCGTTGTTGCTGAGGTTAATTTGACAGAGGGCTCCGTTTTCGGTGGATTCTTTGAGAAACTGCTGAAAGAGGGGACTTCCAGAGGTGAGAAGGGGAATTTTTTTTTCTTTTGCTATGGAAGGCTGGTAGGTGAATTCTTGGGTGCTGCCATCTGGATAGGCAACTGTTAGGGCGTCGTTTGTTTGATGGGTAATTATACCCCCGCGGGATTGAGTGTAGGCTTCAAAAAATTTGCGGATGTTTGACTCCGTGCTCAATCCAAAACGCCCTGGGTGAATTGTTCGGCTAATTCTTGGTTTTCTCTCACCACATTTAGGTTCTCAGCTAGTTTTTCTAGTTCTTTTTGGATATCAAGACGTGAGTTGCTACGTAGAAGTATCTCGCCTATGGTTTTTTGTATATCCTGTGAACCCTCCTTGAGATCTGCTAGCACAGTCTCCATTTTGCCCACCGTCATGGTGAATAGATCAATTTTTTGGTAGAGCACATGCAGTACGTAGTCATCGATAGTATCTTTGACGGCTAGGTTAAAGATTGTTACATCGCGGTCTTGTTTATAGCGATGGATTCTGCCAATGCGTTGTTCGATTTTCATGGGGTTCCAGTGTAGGTCATAGTTGAACATAACACAACAGTTCTGCAAATTGAGGCCTTCTGCGGCGGCATCGGTAGCGACGAGATATTTTGTTTGGTTGTTTTTAAAGCTATCAATCACTTGATCGCGTTCTTTTTGATTCATATCACCCACATAGACAGCCGCTTGGCCAAATTCAGCGTCGAGCATTTCTTTGATTTTGTGAGCCGTAGTTTTGCGTAGACAAAAGATAACGGCTTGTTCGCGGGGAATTTCATTTAAAACGTTTCTTAGCAGTTCAAGTTTTGTGCCCTTGACTTTTTGGGCCATCTCTATTAGTTTGTTGGTGGCTTCGGTCTCCATGGGAAACCGTTGCTGGCGTTTTTTGAGTGACTCAATGGATGCATAGGGGGAACTTGAGAAGGATTGCTGGAGGGTGATGGCTTGAAAAACCAAGATGGCATTGCTCTGTGAGGCGGTCATTTTTCGGGATGGGTTTTCAGCGATGAGGGTTTCGATGGTTTTGAAGTGGTTGTTGCTGACTTTGCGGAGATATTCGGTTGCTTCTTCGATGAATTCTCGTTCGTACATGTTGGGTTCAAGGGTTCTTGACTCTACACAGCGTTTTGTGAAGGGGATGCCGGTTTGTTCTCGTCGGGTGCGGCACATAACATCTTGAAGGGTGCGTTTGAGGCAGGTGGCTTCTTGGGGTCTTACCACTCGGCTTCGGGCATCCTCAGCGAATCGTGAGATAAACGCTCGTTCACTATCTAGAAGCCCGGGCTGGATTAGGTCCACGATGCTGTAGAGGTCGGTTAAACGGTTGCACAGAGGAGTTGCGGTTAGTAGCAGCAGGTGATTTTTGCGCAACTCTGCTAGGGCCGTTCTGCTTTTGCTGTGTGTGTTGCGAAATGCATGTGCTTCATCAACTAGAACTAGATCCCAGGTGCGGTTTGCAAGTGTTTGATGTTTCTTTAGCACCATGTTATGGGAGCATATCAGGCGGTTGTTGGTGGCTAGATCGATACGTTTTCCGCCGCCGTTGACTATGGAGAAGGTTTCTCCGAATTTCTCAGTCATCTCGCTTTTCCACTGAGACAGAAGGCTTTTGGGGGCAACAATTAGTACTGAGGTGATTTCTCCTCGTAGTAGAAGCTCTTTCATGATTAATCCGGCTTCTATGGTTTTGCCCAACCCCACTTCATCGGCTAATATGGCGTTTGAATTCATCTCGTTGATAACCTGTAGTGCGGTGTGTAGCTGGAAATTGTATGGAATTAGTTTTGTGCGTATGGCATCTATTGAGATGAGGTGGTCGATTTTGTCGGTTTGCTTGAGCTGGTAGGCGTCTATGCTTAGTTGGAAATTCTGCAGGGATGCATAGTTGGAGGTTTGTAGGCGTTTTTTTATGTTGAGGGCATCTGAGTAGGTGACTGTGTAGCGCTGGGGGAGTTTTTGATCGGAGGTTTCGTTGTTGAGTTCGTAGATAATTGTTGATTGATTAGTAGGGGAGGATTTTTTTGATTTGGTTTTTGGTTTAGCAGATAAATCAACGATTGCCGATTCAGGATCAAGGGTGATTTCTGATGGGGGTTCGCTGGTTTGATTTTGGGGGCTTTTAAACAAGAGTATCGACATCTACTGACTGTTTGGATATAAAAACCTAAAATGCAACTCGGGGAGGGTTGTGTGTTCTTCATCGGAGTGCATATATTGATTTCATATACAATGGGTTATTAATTTAGAAAATTTTTTCATTTGATTTTGATCTAAGAAAGGCGGCGGTTTGAGAACTGTTGATTTTAGCATTTTTATGAAAAAGGACTCTGAAAAACTGTTGTTTCTATTTTTTAAGGTTTAAGATAGGCCTAGTTGAAGTTTGACGGATTGGATGGTTGGGATTTGGTTGGTTGTAGGTGGAGGCTTGGGAGATTGGGGATTGGCTATAGTTGTATTTTGACATATAAATGTCAAAAGTGTAGAGGTGAAAAAACGGGTAAAACGCAGCCAATTAATTGATTGTTTTTAGGGCTGTTTTAGTTATAGCTCAAGAATTTAAGCCAATTTGTTAGTTAAGGCAACCTAGTTGACCTTTAGCAAATTTTAAATATAAATTGAGGCCTTCAGTGATTTTGAGGTTGTTAACGTGGCTAAGACGGCGAAAAAAGATACAAAAAAGGCTAAAAAGAAGAAATAAAGCCCCAACAGTTCTACATCCACCCTCATTTTTCTTTCTAACCCCTCAAACATCAAACGGATTACACCTTGATTAAAGTAGACATAAAAACGCCTACACACTTAACAAAGGATTAAAGAAGCTTTATCTTAAAAGCCGCACTAAACTATAGTAAACGGTGAACTTATGTGGAAAACAATCCGTTAAGCATAACCCTTGCCGGCTTGAAGCTAACCAACCCCACAATGCTGGCATCAGGCATCATGGGCTACTCCGCCGAATCATTCCATCGAGTAGCCAAAGGCGGCGCAGGAGCCATCGTCACCAAATCAGTCAGCACTCAACCCCGAACAGGCTATGCAAACCCGATTGTTATACAAACCCAAGCTGGACTACTAAATGCGGTGGGCCTACCAAACCCCGGCATCGACATTTTCGCTGAAGAAATCACATACACCAAAACTCTTCTACACATCCCTCTAATTGTTAGCATCTTTGGTTACTCAGCAGAAGACTACGCAACAGCCGCCAAAAAAGCCACAGAAGCAGGCGCAGACGCAGTGGAGCTAAACGTTTCATGCCCACATGTAAAACAAACAGGCGCAGAAATCGGGCAAAGCCCCAAACTACTCTTCGAAGTGGTACAACAAGTCAGAGCCACCATCGATAAACCCCTCATCGTCAAACTATCGCCCAACGTTACAGATATAGGGATACTTGCACAAACCGCTGTAGAAGCAGGCGCAGACGCCCTCACCGCAGTTAACACCCTAAGGGCCATAGCAATTGACAGTGAAACACAAATGCCGATTTTAAGCAACATAAAAGGCGGCTTGTCAGGTCCAGCAGTTAAACCCGTGGCACTACGTTGTGTCTATGACATAGCTGAAACAGTAAAAGTTCCCATAATTGGCTGTGGAGGAATTTCAAATTGGCAAGATGCAGTAGAGTTCTTCCTAGCAGGAGCCACAGCAGTACAACTTGGAACATCAATTGCTGATAACATAGAGGTTTTTAGTGCCATAACTAAGGGAGTAGAGACATATTTGAGAAAAAAACACTATAGGAGCGTAGAAGAGATTGTCGGACTTGCTCAGCGCAAATAATACAATGCGAATAACTCAGATAGTAAACATCCGTTCTAATAGCCCAACTGTTAAAACCTACACATTTATAGATAAACTATGCAGCACCGCCCGCCCGGGACAGTTTTTGATGCTCTGGATCCCAGGCATAGATGAGATTCCACTAAGCATCATGAATACTTTCAATGGACTAGTTGCAGTTTCAGTTAAAGCTGTGGGAGATGCAACACGACACCTACATAACCTTGAGGCAGGCGCAACAATAGGCATACGGGGACCATATGGCAACAGCTTCACAGAGAACCAAGGCAAAGTCCTCCTAATTAGCGGTGGAACAGGAACCGCCCCACTGCTATTTTTGGCAAAACAACTTGAAACAAAAACTAAGCAGCTAACCTTTATACAGGGCGCCAAAACCAAAGAAGAATTGCTTTTTATCAACGAACTAAACACAGTGTGCCAAGAAAAAAACCACATAACCACCACCGAAGACGGAACCGCAGGACTACAATGCCTCGTCACCCAACCCCTATCAAACCTCCTTAACACAGAACAATTCGATATGATCTACACCTGTGGACCAGAAATTATGGTTAAAAAAATCTTTGAATTAACTGAACAACACAAACTACCCCTAGAAGCAAGTCTGGAGCGACTGATGCGATGCGGCATTGGTCTATGTGGAAGTTGCATGATTGGCAAATACCGGGTTTGCCGTGACGGCCCAGTATTTACAACCACCCAACTTCGCGAAATTAAAGATGAACTGGGAATTTCAAAGATAGGATTTGATGGATCACGAATACCAATCCATAGATAAACACCAACAACACAAACAAACGCTAAAAACAACAACTAAGAACAGCCAACCCTCATCAGGGGTTACTCTAAAAGAACAAACAATGTTTACCCAATCTTAGCTTAGACCGCTGTTCCACACCTTAAATCCCGAATTCTGCGTGTTTTTGTACTATACCGTTTGTTTAGGTGGGTTGAGTGGTTAGGGTTTTTAGTGGGACACCCAGAGTTTCAAGGATGGTACGTTGAAGCTTTGTTAGAGCAGTGATTACCAAAGTGTTATCAGCCAAGGTTACTTCGCAAATTTTCTCAAACTCCAAAAGCACCTTATCAAACCTCAAAGCCCCAGTCTCAGCGCAAACACGCAACACCCGACGCATATGCGAACACAAAATCAAAATAAAAAAACCCTAACAGTAAAACCCCCTCATCCCGATAGAAACCTACAATTTGAGTACATAAATACTCAAACTCTAAAAGCCATAGCCGCAGACAATCCTGTATGTCTATTGATGCTAAAAAGAAAGAGAAAATGGGCAATTTTAAGCCGTAACTTTCAGTTTCTAGGTAATATGTGTTTTTGAGTTTTTGCATATTGTTGCTGGATGCCACAGTTAAAAAGCAAAATTCAACAACAAACAAAAAATAATTCAACACAATTTCAACATTACACCATATATTGTGAAACTAGACACCACAACATACATATACCTAACTTAGGCATATATAGTAATTCAACTTTTCGTTAACTATATGGGAAGTGTGTAGTTACAGTGTTTGAACCAAGCAGCAACAATCTCAGACGTCACACAATCAAGAGCCGCAACCGCCGCATCCAATAAAGCCT